>Ga0182017_10000568_pt1 | contig 29223 bp, 33 predicted proteins | sample 712E3DmetaG_FD_120492 | JGI IMG/M metagenome (GOLD analysis project Ga0182017, IMG submission 120492) | Permafrost microbial communities from Stordalen Mire, Sweden - 712E3D metaG | ecosystem: Environmental > Terrestrial > Soil > Wetlands > Permafrost | place: Sweden: Stordalen | collected... | reverse complement strand
TCTCGAGGCTGAATTCACTTCGTTTCTCTGGCGGTTTGTCGACGATGTGGAATTCGTGTTCGACAACGGCGAAAAAACGATTCAATTCAGATCGGCCTCGCGGCTCGGCTACGGCGACATGGGAGTCAACAGAAAGCGCATGGAGACGATTCGGGAAAAATTTGATTCTGCGAAATAAACGCTGCAAAAAATGAGGAACGGACGCCGAATACTCCCGACGTCCGTTTCGTAGGTTAAATTTTATTGAATGATTTGCAATTCTTTTATTTCGCTGAATACGCCGCCTGCCGTAAACTTTACAAAATAAAACCCTTTGGCCAGCGGTCCCAGCGCTACCTCATGATGACCGGCTGGCACAAAGCCATTAACTTTCGTTGTGATTTCTTTACCTAAAATAGTGAACAAAGTAACCTTCACTCGTTCTGCTTGCGGAAGAGAAAACACCAAAGCGTTTCTACTTTGAAGCACTATTGTTTGTAAATCCAATTGCTTTGCAGCGGAACTGGGCTGCAAGACTTCTGTGGCAGAAGTGGCCGTAAACGTCCCAACCATTCCTAAACTGAAATGCACATCACACTGGTAATTGTATGTTCCCGGCACTTTAATGATATACATAAACGTCGCACCCGATGCATTATGCCAAGAAGCAGCCTGGGTAGGAATGGTTGTGGAACTTAAGGGATGTGTGGAAAAACTTCCCTCCCATTCCACCGTGTCACCAACCTTTGCCGAAAGACTTTTGGGTGAATAAGCAAATCCCAATGATCCTCCGAATTGCACTACATGCGTTACTGCGAAACCTGCAGTCAGCAAAACGCCTACAAATAGTCCGACAAAAGAGAAGCGACTGGTTACGCTATAAAGTTTTCGGTTCCCGTTCATATTCATCCTCCTTTATATGATGTCTTTGATAAATTTTAATTTCAACCTACTTTCATAATTACGCAAAAAGCATGCCATCCCGATATCACAGTTAATTTTATCCGACTTGAATTTGCTTCATTCGTATAATGAAACAATCTGCCGATGAGACCTGAACTTAGTCAATAGGCAATGGCATAATAATTGCGCTCTTATCATTAACATAGAAGGGAGGTTTAATCGGGTAGGAAGGACTGAGCAATTTTATAAAGAGTATTATACATAATGAATCGGAGAATATTTTTTCAAAACAATTAACAAAGGAAATTATGTGAACACCTTTAAGAACTATTGTCTCGTGTCACTATCGATCGGGTTTAGTGTTATTATCGCAGGATGCTCCTCGTCCGGTATTGACGTTGTATCTCAAAAAGCCGACCAATCGGTTGTAAATCCCGGAGCAATCGGGTCAATAAACACCGGCACAATTGCGCTTGCCTATAGCATTACCGATCTCGGGGCCCTGCCCGGAAATAATCAAAGTATTGCTCAAGGCCTCAACAATATAGGACAGGCAGCGGGCATATCATCTGGTATAGGGTCGTTATTCAGCAACGGAAACGCCGTCAGTCTCGGTACATTGGGAGTGTCGGACGTATTGTTTCCTCAGGCAATCAACGATTTAAGCCAGGTTGCCGGTTATGACTGGCTCAGTTCGGGTGTGGCCCACGCGTTTCTCTTTAGCAACGGCAGGATTACGGACATCCACTCGGCGTCTCTCTTTCCGTCCGGCTCAACCGCAACCGGAATCAACAATTCCGGTCAAGTCGTCGGCTACGGTTGGATTAACGGCGCCATTGACCATGCTTTCCTGTATAATGGCGGTCGAACGGTTGATCTGGGCACTTTGGGCGGAAACGAGGCAATGGCCCTCGGCATAAACGATGTAGGACAGATTGTTGGTCACTCGGCAACCGCTAGCGGCGTCGAACATGCATTCCTTTATTCGAATGGTAAAATGGCCGATCTAGGAATGCCCTCCGGCGCAATAAGCTCTAGTGCGCTTGCCATCAATCATTCCGGCCAAATTGTCGGTGAGATTGGGATCAGTAGCTCCTCCCACGCGGCTCTATATAACGGCGGCGTCTGGACCGATCTTGGCACGGTGGCTGGAGCGACTTTGGGGGCCCTTGCGACGGGAATCAACGATGCAGGCCAGATCGTAGGCCAAGCGACTTTTCCCAAGGTTTTAATCAGGAAGGCCTCGCCCGGCGTACGGGCGCTTTACAAGCCTATTACCCGCGTCGGCTTCGTCGTCCAAAATGGCGCGCCAACGGATCTCGATTCGTTAATTCCCGCCAATTCCGGTTTCGCCATAACGGGCGCCGTTGGAATCAACAAATCGGGCGCGATTCTGTGCAATGCCAAAACCAGCACGAGCGCTTCCCGCGCCGTCCTGTTGACTCCAAGATAAACTTTAACAGGGCATAGTTGGAAAAAACGGGTGGGTAAATAAGCGATTTAAAGAAAAATCCTTATTTACTCACTTGTTCATTAAAACCAAACTCAAATCCAATCAATCTTGGCGTAATATTTGCTGCTTCATTATTGATATTTTTTATCGGACTCGGCACGGGACTTGATATTGCAGTGCGGGAAAACCTGGATTTCGTGGGAGAATATTTTCCCGTTACAGGTGGCAAGGACAGTGTCGCCTTCGGCGGCGGACCCGTCATGGCAAACTGTTATTCCGTAGGATTCAAAATCTCCACGCCCGGTCACCATTTCATGTTTTCCGTTTCACAGCACGGACATGGGAGTGCGGCGTCTCATGCGCGGAACATACAACAATAATATTTGTTTTGGTTTCAACATTCAGCGATTTATCTCTTTTTAGTATGAACGATCCCGGCAAAGTAGCTTTAATTTATCCATACTTCCGTACGCGGTCTCCTAACGAGATCTTGTTCCCGCCACTGGGAGTGGCTGCTTTGGCAAGCCAGCTTCACGGCCTTGGAATTGACGCAAGGATTTTCGATTGCACGTTTTCAACCAACGAAAAACTTCGAGAATCCTTGCTGTTGTATAAGCCCGATATCGTGGGGATTTATTCAATGATTACCATGAGCCGCTCTACCTTCAGGATAGCGGAAATGGCGCGAAATTGTTTTCCCGAATGTCTGCTTATTGCCGGAGGGCCTTTGCCCACGCTCTATCCTTACAATTACACCGGACGATTCGATGCCGTGTTTAGAGGAGAGGCTGATCTGAGTTTTCCAAATTTTTGCCGGGACTATCTTTGCCGGAAAATTAATCGAAATCATCTGCATAGGTTAGAGCTAAAAGACTACGATGGGCTTTTCATCCGGCAAAGCCTGCTGCATATCGATAATCCGGTGAAACACTTTACGGAAATAGAAATCGCCGGTTTTCCGCTTCCCTTTAGAAATGACTTCGACCATGCTCAATATCAGGACACATGGCTGCACAATGACGGAACGAAAACCGCGTCAATCCTCACCACGCTCGGGTGTTCATTCAAATGCGATTTTTGTTCAAAACCGGTTTTCGGCGATCTCTTCCGGCGTAGAAATCTTGATGTTGTATTCGCGGAGATTGATCAAATCAAAAGTCTATGTTATGATACTCTGTGGATTGCCGACGATAATTTCACCCTGGACCTAAACTTTCTTAGGGAATTTTGTGGGCGTATCGCGCAAAATAAACTCAAATGGAGTTGCCTGTCACGGGTGACCGGGCTTGGTATGGATACGGTCCGTATGATGAAAGAATGCGGTTGCCGCAGGGTCTATCTTGGCCTGGAAACGGGAAGTCCCGCCACCTTGCGCCTGATGAACAAACAGGCCACCTTGGAAAACGGAATACATGCGGTCCATATGTTCCATGAAGCCGGTATCGAGACCGCGGCCTTTTTCATCGTTGGGTATCCCGATGAAACAATCGCTTCGATCGAGGAGACGTTCTCACTGGCTTTGGACCTGCCGCTCGACATCATTTCCTTCAATGTCCCGTTCCCGCTGCCCGGCTCAAAGCTCTTTGACCGCGTGAGCGGAATTGACCAAAAAAAAGATTGGGACACGGAGAATGAAGTGACGTTTGTTTACAATTCAGAGTTCGATCCCGGCTGGCTTCGCGGCCGGATTGAGGAAACCGTGGGCGAATTCGCGAATAAAAAAAACCTCTATTTAAAAGAAGTTATTTCAAACGTCTGAACAGGGCGTCGGTGACCGTCTCGAAGGGTTTTAAAAACGACGGCGCAAGCCGCCCCAGCTTTCTTTTTAATGCAAAATGCGCCTTGCCTTTTAAAATCCCGAACCGCATTTTCGTGATGGAAAAATCCTTAATCAGTGGCCGTATTTGACCTCCGGCCCGGCCATCTTCTTGTCCGCCATACACTCTTTTGTAAAGATCGGTTCCGGGTAACGCATACGGCATGGTAAGTCCGAGGTAATTCACGGGCAGGGACAGCGCAAACCGCAGGGTTTGGAGTACCGTTTCATTGGTGTCGCCCGGATAAAAAAGAATGAAGAACGCCCCTACCTGAAGTCCGGCCCGGCTTGCGGCTTCCACTGCGTCGCGGGCCTGATCGGTAGTGATTTTTTTATTCATGAGCTTAAGGATTGACTCGCTACCCGACTCGATTCCGAAGAAAATTCGCATGCATCCGGCATTTTTCATCGCAACCGCGAGAGGATAATCCAAGGTATCGACCCGCCCTAAACATTCCCATTGGAAATGAAGTCCCCTGGTTCGAATTTCCTCGCAGATGTTCATGACCCTTTTAGGGTTCATGGTAAACACGTCATCGGCAAACGAAATCCGGTCATAACCGAGTTTGAGCGCCTCTTCGATTTCGTCAACCACATTCCGGGGCGACCGCTCCCGGTACGACCCTCCGAAAACTACATTGCTGCAAAATTCACATTGAAACGGACACCCGCGGGTACTCATGACCGTCGTGATCGAAAAACCGTACTTGCGCCTTCCGTAGTTGATATAGCTCTGGTTGGGGAGCATAGCTCGCGCCGGAAACGGGATGTGATCGAGGTCGGGAGTGAAAGGCCGGGGGGCGGTACTGAATGTCATTTCTTTGCTTCCAGCACGAGGGTCAGTTTTCTTTTTTAAAACGATGCCTGGAACGTGCTCCATGCCCGAACCTTCTTCGAAGGAGCGGACGATTTCCAGCATGGTCTGTTCTCCCTCGCCGCGGACAATGACGTCGAAATGGTCCAGAAAAGCCGCGGGGTCGCAGGTGGGCATGGGGCCGCCGGCAACTAAAAGTTTACTAAAGAAGCGCATTCTTTCCGCAAACCAAAAACAGTCGTCCATTATTGACGCCATGCAGTAGATGCCGATTATCGACGTTTTAATAGCCAACGTTTTTTCCAAGGCGTCTTTCTTCTTTAAAAATGTGCAGTCCAGCACGAAAACGTCGTGACCGGCCGCTTTTAAGGTTGAGGCAATGTAGCCTATCCCTAAAGGCGGGAACCTGAACACGGACCGGTCCCCGCGAGCCTTGAAATAGGGATAAATGAGCGTTATTGAAGTCATTGACAAATACCTATCTTTAAAATATAGCTGAATCTATTGATGGCGGGCTTAACCGAATAGCCGAAACCCGCCCACGCAAGCCTCGACCCGATACGTTCCCTTCCGCAATATAATTGCGCGCCGTTTACTTGTGATAGCGTAAACCTGACGCGGCTCTCCGTGCCGATGAAGGAAGCTTCATGCGCAAGAACCTCATCCCAACACCCGATTTTATCGCCTCGGAGACAAATCCCCGATGAATCCATATATTGGTCAAAATGATCGGCGCCCTGTTCGTTCATGACGATCAATTCGGTTATGCCGCTTTCGGCCTGTCCGGCCCAATCGACATCAACGCGCATTTCATCCGACGCGGCGGGCACGGAATAGGTCACCTTAACCTTCATGAAAACGCCTGTGTCCTCATAGCCGGTTTCCCAACCGAACACTTTTCTTAAAGCATTGGAAACGCCGGTCAGGATGCCGCGAAGAAAAGCAACGCGCCTGATGAGCAACGCCATGAAATTTTTTAAAGTATAAACTAGTTCATACTGTATTCTCTTTTTGCCCTGCCTGATTATTTTTTCTTTTAAATTTAAAGTATATACGGCCTCAACATGGTTGTACTTCCCTTGCCGGTTCGAAGGTAGCTCTACACTTCCGGGGAATAGAGCGGTTAAGCCCCGCTTGATCACGGGAAACCCGAAGCCGACGGCTTCCTGGGCCAATGATCGACCTTTATAAACGAGCAGGAATGCCTTCTGTAATTTTGACGAAGGGTAATCTGTAATCGAATCAGGATTATCGGAGATTTTTAATTGGAGGCCTTCGGACAAACCAATGCTTATTTCCATGGCGCCGTTTCCCCCTTCGTTGCTTTTGATAAGGCCATTGTTTTAAAATAACGTAAAACGATCCACCACCCGGCCAAAAACCAAGGCAGTATCACCATGGTCCTGGCTAGCAGGCGGGCAAGGCGATACGTATCGATCTGACGAATGAGCATAACCATGGTTTCGGGCATGCACGGAAATAAAAGCGCAACCAGCGAGCCGTTAAAAAAGCTGAATCCCAGCGGGAGCGCCCACAAAAGAGTGAGGCTCATTCGGTCCAATTCGCCTATTGAAGTAAGTATAATGATAAACGGCAAAAGTAACAAAACATTCGGCTCCGAAACCCAGGAACGCGTAAGAAGAAACACGAGAATCATTGCCGTGCAAAGTTTTAAAAGTTCCCTAAATCCGGTCATTTTGAATGTGGAGCAGTATGCGGTAAAACCAAGCAAGACGGGCGCCCAGAGCATTCCTAAAACCCGCCATGGCCCCGTGATCTGAAAAGATTTATTCCAAATTTCACTTATAGTCATAAACGACATACACCCGGAGACAATGAAATGTGCATTCCAATTCTTGAAAATAACCGTTGGGTCCCATTTGAATAGTATAAACGGAATGACACAAAAAACAAATAGCCCGGTAATAAACGCCATAAAAAACCATAGCAATTTCCCGTAGTTTTTTGACAACAGAAAAACGAATGCCGCGAATGCGAGGGGCAGCGCTATGGGCTTCATGGAAATTGCCAAAGCGAGCAGGATCGCCGAGCTTTTTAATTTTTGCGCATTAAGTAAAATCATGGCCGAAAGAGAAATTAGAGCCACAATAGAATCGATTTGCCCCCAAGCCGATGAACAAATAAGGACGAGCGGATTAAGGAGTAAAAAAAATCGGGCCTTTTTCGCAACGGATGCTTCAAAACCCAATTTTCCTATAGCATGTTCCGTCAGATATGCCAGGCCGATATTGGCGGCTATTATTGGGATCTTTATCGCAAAATTGTAAAAAAGAAAATTGGGAAATACGGCATATACGCACTTGTAAATGAGGCCAAGGATTAGTGCCCATGGCGGCGGATAACCGATCGTAGAGAAGTCCTGAAAAAGGGGGTTATGAAATACGGCGCTGAGGTCTTGCGCGATATACGGGTTATGGCCCGTAACGACCCAATAGCCGGTGGCCATGTAAACGCGCATATCGTAAAGATGCCCGAAAAACAGCGCGAGTATGCATTGGAGAGCGATGCTGAGCAGTAAAATCCACGGAGCGTGGGTCTGAAATGATTTTCGGGTAAAGATGGCCTGGGTCATGGTTGCGGTTGCGGGTTACTTTCCGCCTATTCCAGGATGCGGAATGGATATGCGGATGGTAACCTCATCGGCATCCTTAAACGGCAAATCGGGAATCAATGTAAAACGGGCGACGTTCTTTACCATGTCCCGCATGGAATAAACGGCATTGCCGATTTTACCTCCCGGACAACTTTCGAGGCAGGCCACGCATCCGGTCCGCATGGCGGGAATGAATTTTCTGTTTCCCGAAAAACGGAAATCAAACGGTTTGTTGTTTTCATCACGCAGCAAAGAGGACGCCGGATATGATTTCCCCCCGAATAAAATTTCAATGACAAGAGGAGAACCAGCTGTTTTTTTATCGGGCCCTTCAAATGCAGGATCATGTATCCTCGACCATGGATATACGGTAAGATTATTGCCCGGCCTGGCGCCAATTGCCACAAGCGCGTCATATATGGCGCTGTCAGGCGATAGCGTAGTGAACAAAGCATTGTATGCCGCGGTTCCCCCGGTCCAGGTAATGAAACTGTGATTATGCTGGCCGCTACCCGCATTGAAGTGTGACGGATGGTACACGCAGGCACATTCAATGAACTTTTTCTTTGTATCGACCAAGAGTGTGTCCCGGGTAAGCGCGGTCAAGAAAAACGTCGTGATCACAAAGGGCGAACGATAGGAGGCGATTTGGATCGCGCCGAACCAGTAATCGAGGGCCTGCGCCCGAAGGCATACCGAATCATTGACGCACGCGGTTGCCGTCCTATCAATTATGGTCAGCGTGATGGTCAATTCCCCTCTATGCGAACCAAACGGCAACATGACGGTTCCGAGCACCGATTCAACGTAGCTAAGCGACTGGTCCATGAGTTTTAGCGAAAGCCCTCGTTCCGTGACTTCGGCCACGCACCTGCCGATGTTGATTTTAAGGGCCCATTGGCTTTCGTCGGAACCCGGTTTAAAGGGCATGGCTAATTTGTTAAGGAACGGCGTTTCGAAGCCGACACTGATCCTGCCGTTGATTATCGGCGGTCCGGAAGGCGCGCGAAATTCGACACGGGAATCGGCATTGAGCAACAAGCCTGAGGGATGTTTCTTCCACGATCCCGAAAGGGTCTTGATCGGCGTAATCTGCTGGTCAAAATCGAAAGATAATACAGTACGTTCTAAGCCAAAACCGGAACCGATGCCGACGGCTAACAATAAGACAATTTTCTCAAAGATATTTTTTATCATAGGAACATCATTGCGCTTCCGCGAAGAAAAATCGGGTACATTTCCCACGGGGCAAAATTGGGTCTCGTCATTGAAAAATAGTCTTTTTGCTACCCCACAAGGTGGATAAGGTTCTGTACGGGTAATTATCTGCGCTAAACGTATATATAATTCGCCTACAGAACCTAACTGCATTAAAAGCTAATAAAATCCCATTTCCCGGGGCATCCCAGTTCAAGCATTTTTATCGCGTTCTATCTTTCTGTTTTTATAAGTAAATACGCAGCTTTTAGTTTGAGTTTTTTATCGAGGTGCCATGCATCGGGCATTCCCTTGATTTTTTTTAACAAGTCAACGGCCTCTTTTTTTTCATCCAGGGCAAGCAAGGTCATTGCGAGCTCAAGGCAGCCATATATGTTTTCGGGAGAAACCAAAAGCGCCTTTTGTAAAGTTCGTTTCGAGTCCTGAAGCGTCCCGGAAAGCGCCTTTCCGTATATGATCCTTGCCAGCAGTTTTTGCAGCGCACCGGCGGTCGCGACGCCCCGGTAATATGCCCCTAAAACGACATACGACGGGGCAAACGAAGGGGCCAGCTCAATCGACTCCACAGCGTTTTTCCTGATGACCGCGGCCAATTCAATCTTTTGCCGACCCCCTTCAAAATCAAAAAGGTTTGCCGCGACTACCGCTTTGAGAAAATGCGATTGCATCGAATCGGGATAAAGCAATTGCAAGGTATCGGTAAGCCTCATCGCTTGCCGGTACAAAGATTCGGAGCCTTTGTCGTTTCGGTCTTCTCCAACGTCAATAATAGCCCTGGTCATTTTCATGAGCGTTTCATAAATGTCCGGACGTTTCATATAAGCCCTTTTATAACAATCCAGGGCCTTCATGTTATCGAAGGCAGCGTATGAGGCGTCACCCGAGTCAATGAGATATTTACACGAGGCAGTATCCATGCCGTGACAGCAAAGCGCTGTTGCTAAAAGAAAAAGTACGCAATGGTTTCGAGTCAACATGATTGTTGCATTTTATTGAAGAATGAAAAAGTATTTTAAACTAACCCACAAGGTGTATAAGGTTCTGTACGGGTAATTATCTACGCTAAACGCGTATATAATTCGCCTAAAGAACCTAATACTGTATATTGGTAATCAGCCAGTGTCCCAGGCCGCTGCGCTTTATGGCAACTTCAACTCCGGCCCGTGCGGCATAGGTTTCAAGCTCGGCGCGCCTGAACCCCCGCCGGATCGAGCTGATAAGTAATTTGATTTTTTCGAGAACGGGCGGGTGTATGAAATATTTTCTTTACACACTCCATAATTTCCCGCTCTTTTCCCTGCCTTTAACTCCTTTTCGCTTAACGCATTAATGAAAAATATAGGTATTTCCGGTCATTTTTGTTAAAACAAAAAAAGAAAGCCAATGGCTTTTGGGTAAGCTTGAAAATTTACTGAAGGTTTTAAGCACAATTCCGTTCGAAGAAATCAAAGTCCAGAATTGAGCGCTCTACCGTTGCAGGCGGTATAAGCTGATTTGGCAGTGGTTTGGGAGGCGGACGCTGATTTTGTTCTTGCCAAAAATTGCAAAGAACTCAAAAAACAATTTATTGTATTTATGTCATAAATGACATATTTTATTAAAGTTATGAGCCCTAATGATAAACCGCTTGTTTGGCTCCACGGCATGGTGCATTCGCCGCCTTTTTCAGATGAGGCGAGAATTGAGGCGGGATATTTTCTTCGGTATTGCAAAAGGGCTGGAAATTATCATTACCTCATTCGCGACCAATGCCCTCCATTGGGAGGAATTGCCATGAATTGCGGATAAAAGACAGGAATAAAAATTGGGGGATAATCTATCGGATAGATAACGATGCGATAATTATCATTGAGGTTTTCGAGAAAAAGACCGAACAAACGCCGCAGGGTGTGATTAAGACATGTCAGAAACGACTCTCGGAATACGATAGCTTTTAAAAAGGTAGAATACTATGGATAAGAAGAAAATCGCGAAATTGGAAGAACAAGGTTGGAAAGTTGGAGATACTGCGGATTTCCTTGAATTAACCAAGGAGGAAGAGGCCTATATTGAATTGAAAATCATACTTGCGGAATATCTTCAAGAAAAAAGGACGGAAAAACGACTAACTCAGAATCAAGTCGCCTCACTTATCAAATCCAGTCAATCCCGCGTGGCAAAGATGGAAAAAAGCGACCATACGGTTTCTCTTGATCTCATGGTCAGATCGCTTTTTGCCCTTGGGACATCAAAACACGAGATCGCCCGTGCAATAAGTATAAAGAAAAGACGGCCTACGGTACAAATGAAAAAACCGATAGGAAAGCAAAAGAGAATTCCTCGCCCCCATCCTTCCCGCCGAATACACACCACCGACCTTCGGCCGTCCAACCAGCCCAATTAACGCCGCCCAAGGCGGGTTATTGGGGTTGTTCGCCGATGCATAATCCCACTGAATGTGCACGATTTTTCTTCCTGATGGGATTTTTATAACAAGGTTCCTGCAGGCATTGGTAACACAGGTTATTTATCTCTTTTCAATTACGGTTGTCGGGACTGGCGCCGGACTTGAAGAAATACATTCCGTTTGCGGCATGCGGGGGAAGAATAAATACGCTCAGCGCGCCGGGACTCGATAGGCTTCTGTAATCCATGAGCTGCCCCCGCGCATTGCAGACAAAAAAGGCCGGATTGGAAAACGGGATTGACGCTTTGCCGCACCGCGCAACTCCCCTGTTTCTCAGGCAATATTCCGGTCGGACGGTTTGTGATTGAGCGGCGCTACGTATCGATGTGCTCTTTACATCGGAAATATCCCACAGTGTTGCGGTGCAGTCACGCGATCCTACCAAAACCTTCGTGCCGTCAGGGGAAAACGCCACTTCCTCGACCATGCTCGCGTGTCCCTCAAAAATCCTGAGACACGCGCCGGTAGATACGTCCCATAGTTTGGCGGAATGATCCGACGAACCCGTAAGCGCAAGCGTCCCGTCGGGTGAGAGCGCCGCCTGATAGAGAACGCCGGTATACACCCGGATTTTTTTGACAATGGCGCCGGTCGCTATATTCCAAAGTTTCATGGTATCATCATAGGCTCCGGCGGTGAGAACTTTTGTTTCATCGGGTGTAATGGCTGCGGAGCTGAGCTGACAACGATGACCTTTAAAAGTGCCGATGACATTTCCTGTTGAAACATCCCAGAGTCTGGCGGTACTGTCCTTAGACGCGGTAAGTATCATGGACTCTTTAGGTGAAAAGGCCGCTGAAACCACGGCGCCTTTATGTCCCGTAAAAGTCTTGATGACGGCAGCCGTTGCCGCGTCCCAAAGTCTGGCCGTGCTATCGGATGATCCCGTCAGTACCTTTGAACCGTCCCGCGAAAAGGAAACTGAAGTGACTCCGCCGCTATGCCCCGTAAATGTCCTGATTATGCTATTCGCGGAGATATCCCAAAGTTTGGCGGTTTTATCCGTTGATCCCGCAAGCACCGTCGATCCATCGGGCGAGAAACATACGGAGCCGCTATAGAAATTGCTTAGTATATTGTCTTGAAAGAGGCTTGTAATGAAATTTCCCGTAGACACGCTCCAGACGTCTATGGTGTTATCCTCCGAGGCTGTAAGCAGCTTCGCGCCATTTGGGGAAAATGCGACCGCGCTTATGGCGACCGGCTGTGCCGGAAGCGTTCTGATGAGGTGATTGCCGTCCCGGCGCATAGCAACGCCTTCATGGTTTTGCTCCCTTTTCCAATATCGGCGTCATTTTACTTCGACGAGCCTCCTTTTAGTTGTCTGAATCCGGATACCCTGGATTAAAGGATTTTCAGGATTACTTCATGCACCCTTCAAGAGCATCAGGGGGCGCCTTATCAAATAGCTCCCAACTTATTATCCGTCTTTGTATTAATCCTGTCAATCCGGTAATTCAATAAATCGTGTTCGGAATTCGCTTTATCCTGTCAATCGTTTAAATCCGACATCAATTCGTTTGAACAATCGAGCAATACAAAAAGCAAAATTTTTCGCGCGCATTCACCATCAACGTGGATATTAAAGCTGGATCAAGAAGATTGTTGAGGAGCGTATTGACACGGAATATGAACTTTACAAAAGAATTCGTGAAGAATCAATTTGATTTTAGATAACTGATTTCATATTCGGCGCCGGCGCGATGTTTCAGAATACGCGGCAGATCTTTACAAATACTATATGACGGCCTTCTCCCTCTTGCCCAAAAAATAGAAGCATCGGCTCCAAGCGCCGAAATGAAAAGACCGAACCCCGAGTTGCCGTTAAAAATCCCATTCGGGCGTCTTTTCGAGCGTAAAAATGATGATACGCTCCCCCGAAATCGTGCTGATGTCCGTGTGAAGGCTTTTAACCTTGTGGCGGGTAATTCCCTTGATGATTGATTCGAGGATGGAACGTCCGTTTTCGAGGAGTTCGACGCGTACCTGCTTGATGAGTTCACGGGCCTTCGCGTTGCTTTCCGACTTAACGAGCCTGTACTCAGCTTTTGTCAACATGCCTTTCAACCTGACGATGACCATGTCGTCGATGAGGTATGTCTTGGTCTCCAGGGGCCCGCGGCCCATGTACTCCTTTTCAAAGCGCGTCACGGCGTCGCTGATCTCGGCCTCCACCTGGCCCTTTGATTTTTCCTTCTTGCCTAACATGGGTCGCGCCGCCTCGCCGTTAAAAATGATTCGTTTTTATAACTTTATGCTGGTCAACGCCCTAACGATATAATAAAATATAGTTCAGGACCGTATTCGTGTTACTATCCGGTTTCGCGGACGCCGGTTGAAGAAAGGGTGAATACCCGACCAAGCGGCCCCATTCATTCAACAATCATTACTTGACAGGAATATATCCCCTTGAAGCAAGGCGTCTTCCTCTCCCCTCAGCGGGATAATTATTCCGGTTTGCCGGTTTTAAAAGCAAGTTTAATCGGTCTACTGACTTTTTTTATCGCCGCCGCGGCGCCGCGCCTCGCCTGCCGCTTCCTTCACGCATGGCCGGCGTTGGTCGCGGGGACTCTGTTGCCGGCGGCCGCGATCGCGGCGCTTATATGGTGGATGCGCCGGTATGTCGCGGGATACGTACAGAAAATCGACAAGATCATGCTCACCATACGACGCATCCAAAGCAAGTCCAATTACCAGGAAAGCATCCTCCAAGACTCCACCGACATCATTTTCACCACCGATATCGACGGTTACATTCTTAAATTCAACAAAGGCGCGGAGATGCATTTCGGGTACACCCAGGAAGACATCGTGGGCACGCCCCTCAAACACCTCTTTGTCAACGAAGCCGACGAACGCAAGATTCTCGGCGTGGTTTTGCTGTCGGGCAAATCGGTCAACGAGGAAATTCCCATGAAAACCAAGCGGGGTGAAATCATCCTGCTCAATTTAAGCATTTCCGAAATGAAAAACGATTATAATCAAATCATCGGGCTCGTGGTAACCGCCAAGGATATCACCGATAAAAAGAAGCTGGAAATGGAGCTTGTAAAGAAAAACGAGCTTCTCGGCAGGCTTGCCATCACCGACAGTCTCACCGAGTTGTACAACGTCCGCTATTTTTACGATCAACTCGTCAAGGAGCTTAACCGCCTCAAGCGCGCGCCGCAGCGCAAGCTCTCGCTCATGCTCATGGACATCGACCATTTCAAGGAACTCAACGACGCCGAGGGCCACCAGGTGGGCGATGCGGTGCTCAAGGCGCTGGGCCAAGTGGTCAAGGTGTGCATCAGGAAGGACGTGGACTCGGGATACCGCTACGGCGGCGATGAATTCGCGGTCATTCTGCCGGATACCGATAGGATGCAGGCAAAGGTGGCGGCCGACCGCATCCAGAAACAATTCGGGGCGTTCAAATTCGGGAGAATCAGCCTCTCCATCGGCATCGCCGAAGCCAAAACCGGCGAGACCGAAAAAACCATGGTCAAACGCGTTGACGAATGCCTTTACCGGTCAAAGCGGGACGGACGCGCAAGGATTACGCTGGAGGATGATTTGACAAATACATAATGATCGCCCCCGCCGTCGCCACGTTGAGCGACTCAACCTTCGAAACATTGATGGGTATCGTGACCACGTCGTCCGCCAAGCGCAGCGTTTCCGCCGATATTCCGTTGCCTTCATTGCCTAAAATAATCGCCGTTTTTTCGGGTGTCGCGAAGACGCCGCGGAGCGCTTGTCCTTCACTATCCGCGGCGATGATCCTATATCCTCTTTCCTTGAGTTTCCGGATGCCGTCGCGGAAACGGGACGATCTACGAAGCCATACCGAAACGATTGCGCCGCAACTCGCCTGAGTCGCTTTTGGCGAGAAAGGGTCGGCGCATTTGTCGCTGCAGAGAATTCCGTCGAAGTCGAACGCTGCCGCGTTGCGGATAAGCGCGCCCATATTTCCGGGATCCTGAATGTCCTCGAGAATCACTATTTTTTTTCCGGGAGAAGCGGGAGGATCGTCCGAGCCCGCGTCTTCGGGTATCGTCACGACGGCCAAGGGGCCCGCGGGATGCTGCGATAAGCCCACCTGTTTATACTGCGCCGCCGTAACCATGCGCCACGGGCGGTCGATTCCCTTGATTTTTTCCATCGACCCGGCATGGATGATTTCAATGATGCGTTCCGGCGCCGCCAGCGCGATCTGTTTTATCGCCCGGGATCCTTCCACGAGAAATGCCCGGGACGCTTCACGGCCTTTCGCGGTATGCAGCGACGCATACCATTTCAGGGGTTTTAAAATGTGACTTCCTCCTTGAAAACCGGTAACCATACGTTGAGCTGCCGAATTCGGCAAAGCGTTTCCTCGTTATAAACGAACGACGTTCGCGCATGCGTACCGTACTTCGACTCCGTTGCGTCGGACTGCCGCACCAGCGCCTTACACGCCGTTAATTCATCCAATGCGTCAAGATCGATGAATCGGCCTTTTCCCGCCCGCTCCATTTCAAGTTCCACCTGGTGTTGGCCAACGGAAAAAAGCGATGATTGCAGCTTTTTCCCGTTCTTTTCCCCGGCGGCGAGAATCATGTCCGCCAGGTCGCGGGCCTTTTCCGAAAGACCGTCGCCGGCAAGCTTGCTTCCGCGCTGTTGCGCGCGCAGATAATTCATATAGAGGCGCATGACGTCTTTATTTTTAAGAACGATGAATTCCTGACCGGCTTCATTTTTCCGGATCATCAGCGCATCTTTAAGGATAAGGTGTAAAAATACGTTTTCCGCTTCCAGCGAACCCAGGCCGATTATCCCAAAAATCAACTCCTTGGCCCTTGCCAGCGAAACGCACTCCATGCCGTCCTTTTTCCATCCTTCATTGTCATACAACAACAGCAACACTTTGATGACCCCGCCCACGCTTCCGCGGACGATGTCGTCGCCTGTTCTTTTCATGGTATCACGAAGCCGTTTAACGACCACTTTAATGATATTTGTCAACCATGGCGGGATCTGGGCGAGCGTTTGGACGAAAAGCGATTCGTCGATGACGGCGGCAACGACTTCCTCGACTACTTGCCCCGTGGCGCCGCGGGGTTGGCGGTCCAAAAGGGACAATTCCCCTAAAACGCTCCCCGGCCCTAAAACGGCGAGCTCTATGACGCTATCGCCTTCCTGTTTGAGAATCCGCACCTTGCCCGACCGCAGGATATACATTTCGGCGCTCATCTCGCCTTCAATGAACATAAGGTGGCCGCGTTTGAAGGTTTTTTCATTTCGCCGCGTGATATTTTTGTTGGAATTGATTTTTGAAGACGCTTCAGGCGTGATGCTCATGATGGTTCCTGTTCGAATCGCGGAACCCATTCCTTGATTTTCTTGATCCGGCTCAACACTTCCTTCTCAAAAATGAGCACGGCGTCATGATCATCCGCGGGCATGATATTGAGAAGATTCCTCCGTTTCAGGTCCAACAGACTTTTTTCCAGGTGGTCGCCTGTTTTACTTTCCAGGTCTTTGAGAAGCATGGACTTGAGCAACGTGGCGCCGTCCTTTGTTTCCACACCGGCTTTTTGGGCCACATACACGATATTGCTGAGCAGCGCGATTGCCTCGTCGGGAATGGTAAGTTCCTTAAAAACCTTTTTCTGACTTTTCAGCTTGAGATATTCCTCATACAATTGCACGATTTCGATATCGCGAATGCAAATATGCTTTTTGCGCTTCGCATCCTCGGCTATTGATACAATACCTTTATGTTCGAAATTCGAAAGCGACTTGAGGATTTCATTTTTCTTCAAACGACATACGAAGTTCGCCTCAACAAGCAGCAGGTCGAAGTCCAGGGCCGTTTGCGAAGAAAATTCATGACGGTTTCCCGGCAGTAACAGCAGAAGAAGCAATGCGATGCCGCGGTCTTTGTCGCGCAAGGCGGCCCGGTCGACCCGCTTATTCGCATCGCGCAAGCGGCTTACCACGATACGGATGATGCTGGTAAGCCAAACAGGGACGGCCTTCAGGGCGTTTTGAAACGTCAACTCGTTGACAACGATGAGTTTGGCGGTTTCAAGGCATTTGACCGTGGCGGATCTCGGCATGGCGTCGAGAAGCGACATTTCACCGACGATACCGCCTTTGTCAATGCGGGCGAGCTCCGTTTCCCCCTCGGGGGAACTTTTATAAATCCCCACCATTCCTTCCTGCACGATGAAAAGCTCCCTGCCCTTCGTTCCCTCCTCAAAAATGACCTCTCCCGGCTTGAAGGTTTTGACAACCATCTGCTCGGGCCTGCGGCCGGTTTTAAGTTCAATTGATCGGGATAGCGGCATTGGGAAATACAGGAATGAAAAAACAAATGAAAAAGGAAGATAGCGTTACGCCTATCTTCCCTACAATAATACAATAAACATTTCTAGTTGAAAAGAATTATTTCGCGCGCTGTATCTCCTTCTTTTCCTTTATGCGCGTAGACTTGCCGCTGATGCCGCGTAAATAGAACAATTTCGCCCGGCGAACTTTTCCTCTCCGCAGGACCTTTATCTCGGATATCATGGGAGAGTGGAGCGGGAACGTACGTTCAACGTACACGTTCCCCGACGCTTTTCGCAACGTAAAAGTTTTACCCAGACCTGTTCCGCGGTGCTGTATCACGACGCCTTGGAACGGCTGCAACCGCTCCTTGTCGCCTTCCAAAATCTTAAGCGACAGCGACACCGTATCGCCCGGCCTGAACTCGGCCTTGTGTTCGGTAAGAAATTTTCTTTCCACGTTTTTTACGATTTCTTGAAGCCCTTGCACGATAACCTCCTCGTTAAATTACATATATGACAATTTTTTTTGTTTTCTTGATTAATTCCAGAGCGCCCATCCCCGCCTTGTATTCTGAAGAACATGTCACCCTGAGCTTGTCGAAGGGTCGCATGGTCTCGTTACCTCCAGTATCCTTCGACAGGCTCAGGATGACCTCACTTCAAATGAGAATGACGTTTTTCGGACACAGCCCCTATACATCACTCGTGTCTTGATTCTTACAATACTCTTCCCACACATCGGGCCGTTTCAGTTTGGTAAGCGCAATCGCCTGTTCCTTTTGCCATGCGCGGATATTTTCATGGTGCCCTGAAATAAGAACATCCGGGACTTTTTCATTTTCGAATTCCTCCGGCCTGGTATATTGAGGCGGGCTGAGAAGGCCGTTAAAGAAAGAATCCAGTTGCGCGCTTTCACTATTGCCCAAAACGCCGGGGATTAAGCGCGTTATCGCATCAACCAACACCATTGCCGGTAGCTCGCCGCCCGAAAGGATGTAATCACCTATGGAAATTTCCGTGTCGATATAGTGGTCCGCAATGCGCTGGTCGATCCCTTTATAATGGCCGCATACAAGAATGAGGGATTGCTCTTCAGAGAGTCGTTGCGCCACGGAATGCGTCAAAGGCCGCCCCTGCGGGGTCATTAAAACCACTTTCGGCGCCATTGCATGGAGGCTCTGTTGAGAGGCGTTGATAGCGCGCGCCAATGGTTGCGGCTTAATCAGCATTCCGGGATCTCCACCATAGGGATAATCGTCGACCGTTTTATGTTTATCGTCGGCAAAATCCCTAAAATCGACCACGCGTATCGAAACGAGTCCCTTTTCGACGGCGCGCTTGATGATGCTTTCGGAAAAAGCCCCTTCAAACATGGCCGGAAAGAGTGTAAGAATTTCAAAGAACATCGAAGTAACGGCGCCTGAGAAGATTTTATGAAATTATCTGCTCCAGCGCAGATCCATGAACGTTAATGCATTTATTTTCCCGGTCGATCTTCGCGATGATTCCTTGACGCAAAGATATAATGACCGACGAACCGTCCTCCCGCCGAACATTGAGCGCATCGACGGTAGGAAAGCTTTCCACATTCTCGACAACGCCCACCACTTTTTTTTCCGGAACCGCGACAACGGTCATTCCCTCAAGTTCAAAATGGTAATATTCATTTCCCTCGGGAGCGGGTAATTCGTTTTTTTCCAGGAAAATGAACATTCCCCTGAGTGTTTGCGCCTGATCCACGTTTTCTTGGGCGTCAAATCTGCAAATATATCCCTTCGGCGTGTCCTTTTTTTCGCGGAGCATAGCCTCCGCCGCAAGCCCCTCGCTCCGGCCTAATAATACCCGGCTTGGAACACGTAACGCCGGAAGCGCCTTTCCGAACGCATCAACATAGCAATGTCCTTTAAGGCCAAACGGCTTTCGCACGCGGCCGATGGCGATACGCTGCTGGTCGGCTTCGGACATGCTTACTTCTGTTCTTCCTTCGATCCTTTATTCACCTTTTTCGGTTTACGCTTACGATCAGGAAGCCGCTCGATGTTGAGCGATTCAACGCCCAAACCTTTTTTAATCCCTTCAACCTTTTCAAAAAAACGGTCCTGTTTCAACAGATTATGAACCGTTTCGGAAGGCTGCGCGCCTTGTCCAATCCAATACGACACGCGTTCGGTCTTGATGGTGAACTGCTTGGGATTCTGTTGTGGGTTATAGACGCCGAGTATTTCCAGAAACCGGCCATCACGCTTTTTATGACTGTCGATGGCCACAATGCGGAAACGGCTTACATTCTTTCGCCCCGTTCGGGCTAAACGTATTTTTACTGTCAAAAGACGCTCCTTCTATGAATGAAAGTGAATAATGAATTCGCATATTTAAAATATATCATTTACTAGTTGCCGTATCCGGTTAACCCTGTTCAAGAAAAGAAACTTTTAAGCGCCGCCGCCTGTCCGCGCTTTGGAGCCATTTTATTCATTCGTTTCATCATTTGCTTGATCGAATCGAATTGCTTGAGCAACCGGTTGACGTCCTGGACCGTTGTCCCGCTGCCCATACTGATCCTTCGCCTCCGGTTGCCGTCGATGATCACGGGCTTTTCCCGTTCTTCGACGGTCATGGAATTGATGATGGCCTCTATTTTTCCCAATGCGCCGTTATCGACGTTCATGTCCTTGAGCTGTCCTCCCACTCCGGGGATCATCGCTAAAAGGTCGGAAAGGGAGCCCATCTTTTTTATCTGATGCAGTTGTTCCAAAAAATCCTGCAACGTGAATATGCTTCTTCGTATTTTTCGCTCGAGTTTTCGGCTTTTTTCAATGTCAACGGTTTCCTGAGCCTTTTCCACGAGCGTGACGATATCGCCCATCCCTAAAATACGCGAGGCCATGCGTTCGGGATGGAACAATTCCAGCGCGTCGGGTTTTTCCCCAACGCCGATAAAATGAACGGGAACGCCGGTCACGTTGAGGATCGATAGAGCGGCGCCGCCGCGCGCGTCGCCGTCCATTTTAGTGAGGATAACCCCGGTAAAATTGATTTCCTTATGAAATTCCGCGGCAACGGTTACGGCATCCTGCCCCGTCATGGCGTCGGCGACGAAGAAAATTTCATCGGGTTTTGCTTCATCGCAAATGTTTTTAAGTTCGGCCATCATCTCAGGATCGATATGCAAACGCCCGGCGGTATCGATAATGGCAAGGGAAATTCCTTCGCGCCGCGCGCGTTCCAAACCGTTTTTGCAAATATCAAGAGCGGCGGCTTCGCGTTCCATGAACACCGGAACGCTCATTGATTTTCCCAGGGTTTCAAGCTGGTCCATAGCCGCGGCGCGATGCGTATCGCAGGCGATGAGCAACGGACGGTGCCCTTGTTTCCGGAAGTGCAGCGCCAGTTTCGCGCACGCGGTGGTCTTTCCCGAACCCTGAAGCCCCGCTAACACGATGATGTTCAATCGGTTCGTGTGAAGCCGCAGAACCTTCGCGCTGGCGCCCATGAGCGTGGTGAGATCGTCGAACACCACCTTGATGAACTGCTGACCGGGCGTGATACTCTTCAGCACTTCCTCGCCCAGCGCCTTTACCTGAACCTCGGTAATGAATTTTTTTACAACGCGGTAATTAACATCGGCCTCAAGCAGCGCCCGTTTGACTTCGCGCAGGGCCTCGGCGATGTTTTCCTCCGATAGCCTGCCTTGGCCGCGTATTTTTTTAAAAATCGATTCGAATCGTGAGGTTAATTCTTCAAACATGATCCCGCCGCCATGCGCCGCGAATAATAAATGGTACGGAGAAATGCCACGGTTACGCCTCGTCTAAGCCCTCGGGCATACTCTTTGAAAAAAGCAAAATTTATTAAAGATACTTTCCGGAGAGGATTTTTTCAAGGAACTTGCATGGTATAATACATATTATTGTGTTTTGGTATTTATTATTTTTTAGGGGCAATTGCATTTTTTATTGTAGAGTAGAGACGCGCTAGTAGCGCGTCTCTACAACAAAACAATCCTGGAAAGGACCGCATAATGGCAATTATCGATATTATAAAAAACCGCTATTCTGTTCGGGATTACAAGCATAGTCCCGTTGAAGAAGAAAAACTACGGCAGGTTTTAGAGGCCGCCCGATGGGCGCCCTCGGCATGCAACAATCAACCGTGTCGTTGCATCGTGATTCGCGAAAACGCCCGCAAGCAACTGCTTAGGCCCGCCTACAACCGTGAATGGTTCATCAGCGCGCCGGTCATCATCGCCGTTTGCGTCGATGTTTCGTCGGCCTGGAGACGCAGCGACGGCATTGGATACGGGTTCGTCGACGCGGCGATCGTCATGGACCATTTGATTCTGGCGGCCACGGAACTTGGCTTGGGAACATGCTGGATCGGCGCTTTTAAGACCGCTGAAGCGAAAAAGGCGCTCGCGCTCCCCGACCACATCGAACCCGTCGTGTTTACCCCTCTGGGCTATCCGAAGCAGCCGCCGGCCGTAAAAAGCAGAAAGCCGCTTGAGGAAATCGTGTGTTGGGAACTTTTTGAAGAAAAGAAATAAGGAGAATTTCACGATGCAAAATCGAAACGGTAAAGCGGGAGTCTACCTGCTTTTTTTGATCACGGGACTTATTCTCGGAGTTGTCGGCGGAACCGAGATTGTCAAGGCGCTCGGCAAGCGTTTTACCTCCCCATTCGGCGGACCGGTCACGCGGGTGCAACAAGGCCCCGTATCCGAACGGGGGGCGCAATGTCCCGGCGCGTCTTCGCAAGACTTGGCAAGCGACCGCGAAAACGCCATCGTACGGGCGACGAAAATGGTTTCTCCCTGCGTCGTGGGCATCGTGGTAACGCAAATGCAACTGGTGCGGCGCACGTATGGGTCCGACGAATTCTTCGATTTTTTCTTCGGTCCCGAACTTATGCCGCGAGTCAAGGAAATCGAACGCATGGGGTCGGGGTTCGTTTTTTGCAAGGAAGGCTATATACTCACTAATTTCCACGTCGTTGAAGGCGCGCAAAAACTTTTCGTGACGTTTTCAAACGGCGGCCAGATCGAGGGGAAGGTCATCGGCGTGGACCCGCAGACCGACCTGGCGGTGCTCAGCGCCAAAGGACCGAATTATTCATGCGTCAAGCTCGGCGATTCCGATACCTTGCTTATCGGCGAATGGGCCATCGCCATCGGCAACCCTTTCGGATTTTTCATCAACGACGCGCATCCCACGGTCACCGTGGGCGTCATCAGCGCCGTGGACCGGAATTTCGCGCCGTCGGAAGGCGTTTACTATCAAGGAATGATCCAGACCGACGCGGCGATCAACCAAGGTAATTCGGGAGGCCCGCTCGTGGACGCCAAGGGAGAGGTGATCGGGATCAACACGTTCATTTTCACCGGAAGCGACAGTTACCGGGGCTCCATCGGCATCGGCTTCGCCATCCCCATCGACCGGGCCAAACGCGTGGCGCGGGAAATCATCGCCTACGGAAAGCGCAGGCCCATCTATACGGGAATTTCCGTGCAGGACTTGAACCGTTCGATTGCCTTGGCGCTGGGCTACGACAGGACCGACGGAGTTGTCATTTCGGAAATAGCCAAAAACTCGCCCGGCGAAGCCGCGGGCCTGAAACGCGGCGACATTATACTGCAAATGGGAAACCGGCATATCCATTCATCGGGTGACATTGAAGGGGTTTTCCTTGATTACTTCGTGGGCGATTCCGTAACCGTGCTCTATTTCAGAAAAGGTAAAAGTCAGTCGGCCCGCATCGTACTCAACGAGTATCATGCCGCGCGATAGAATTTTACCCGGTTTGAGGTAGTGGTTTTTAACCGCGGTAAATGAGTATATTTAGAAAAGAAGGTATTCGCGAACGGACTAATAATTTTTTAGGGATTTGAAGGAGACCGCTATGGTCAATTTGAAGGAACGCAATTTTTGGACGCTGGTGTTGGTGGTCATTGTCGGCATACTTATCGGCTCCTACGCAAGCGCTCTCTTTGCGCTGGTGCCGGGAGGCAACAACGTCGTTAAAACCTTTTTCACGTATAATTTCATCTCCTTCGGTTTAGGTTTCCCCCATCCGATATACCTTGACTTAAGCGCCGTTAAATTTCAAATAGGTTTTCAAATGAAATTCAACCTGCTCAGCGTTATCGGATTGTTCATCAGCCTGTATTTATTCCGATGGTACAAATAAGGTGAAATTGTTTTCAAGATTATCAATTGCAATTTTACTGAAATCAATAAATCCCCCCATGCGCCCCCCTTTTTAAGGGGGGTGCCGAAGGCGAGGGGATAATAAAATCAACTTAATGTAACACCGTTTTACAATGATTTCCCGCGCCCAATAGGGCGCACAAATGAGTAAGTCATATGAATTTTCCCCATGAGCCTGTTTTTCAGATTGTTAAAAAAATCCAGGCCGGGGAGATTTCCAGCGCCGCCGTTGTGGCCGAATCATTGGAAAGGATTCGGCAGCGCGACAACGACGTTCATGCCTTTATTTCCGTGCAGCGCGACCGCGCGCTCAAACGCGCCGAGACGATCGACAAATTAGACAAATCGGAAAAATTCCTCCTGCCCCTCTGCGGCGTTCCGGTGGCCGTCAAAGACAATCTCTGCACCCGCGATATCCCCACGACGTGCGCGTCGAAAATCCTGGAGAATTTCTCGCCTCCCTATTCCGCGACCGTGGTGGAGGCGCTGGAAAAGGCGGGAGCGGTCATCGTGGGGAAAACCAATCTAGACGAGTTCGCGATGGGATCGAGTACGGAAAATTCATTTTTCGGCCCTACGCGCAATCCGCATAGTCCCGCCCATATTCCCGGCGGGTCCAGCGGCGGAAGCGCCGCCGCGGTGGCGGCGGGGTTCGTGCCCGCGGCGCTCGGTTCCGATACCGGCGGCTCCATCCGCCAGCCCAGCGCTCACTGCGGCGTCGTTGGGCTTAAACCGACGTACGGCCGGGTTTCGCGCTATGGACTGGTGGCCTTCGCCTCGTCGCTGGACCAGATAGGCCCCATTGCCGCCGACGTCCGTGACATCGGCGCGCTGCTTGAAGTCATCGCCCTTCCCGACAAACGGGATTCGACATGCGCCGGGAAACCATTTGTCAATGATTCTTCGCTGTACTCAGGAAACGTCAACGCCATGACCATCGGCGCGCCCAGGGAGTACTTCGGCGAAGGGTTGTCGGAACCGGTGCGCGAACGCATTGAATCGCTCATGGAAAAAATGAAAAGCCTCGGCGCCGAAATCGTCGATGTATCGCTACCCAACGTCACTCACGCGATCGCCGCGTATTACCTTATCTGTACCGCGGAAGCGTCCTCAAACCTGGCCCGTTTCGACGGAGTAAAATACGGCTACCGCTGCACCCGCGCCGGATCGCTTACCGACATGTACGAGTCGACTCGCCGGGAAGGTTTTGGAGCGGAGGTCAAACGCAGGATCATGCTGGGAACGTACGTGCTGAGCTCGGGCTACTACGACGCCTATTACCTCAAGGCAGCTAAGGCGCGTACGCTTATCGCGCGGGACTTTGATCGGGCTTTTGCGCAATGCGATGCGATCATTTCACCCATCGCCCCGGCGCCCGCCTTTAAGATAGGGGAAAAATGCGACGACCCGCTCGCCATGTACCTTACCGACATTTACACTGTTTCCGCCAATTTGGCCGGAATTCCCGGCATCAGTGTGCCGTGCGGAACGGTTGACGGTTTGCCCATAGGCGCGCAATTCATGGCCCCAAAGTGGCGTGAAGATACGTTGTTACGGTTAGGATTCGCCGCCCAGAGCGCGGCATGATCAGCCGCCGTCTCGTTACCGGCGTTTCCGTTTCGTTTTTTTTTATTTTCACGGGTTGCATGGAGCCCTCGGTGCGCTATCAGCGCGATAGCAAGGGCAACCTGCATATGATGGTGCCCGGCAACTGGGATTACCGCTCCAATTATCGGGTCCCGGAGGCAAGGCTGAAAAAAATCGCGGAATCGTACATCGGGACCCGGTATAAAAGCGGCGGCATGAGCAGGCAAGGACTTGACTGTTCAGGCTATGTATGCCTGGTTTTCAAGGAGCTGAACAAGGCGGCGCTTCCCCGTTCGTCAAAGCGATTATGGAAACTCGGCGAATCGATTTCGCCGTCCGACGCGCGCGCGGGCGATCTCATATTTTTCAGGGGCGGACTGTTCGGCGGGATCAACCACGTCGGCATTTTCATGGAAAATTCCGTGTTCATTCACTCAAGTACTTCAAATGGAGTCATTTACAGCACTTTGGATGAGGAGTACTACAAAAAGCATTTCGCGGGAATAAGGAGAATTTTTTAAAATGACCATAGCCTTTCAGGGAGAACGGGGAGCATTCAGCGAACTGGCGGCCATCGAGTATTTCGGCGGCAAACATAAGGCCGTTTCGGTAGCGCAGTGGGAAGACGTTTTTACCGGGGTTGAAAAAGGAAAGCGCGACTTCGGGATAATCCCCATTGAAAACTCGCTGGGGGGAAGCATCCATAAGAATTACGACTACTTGCTGCAACACGATCTTCACATCACCGGTGAAATATACCTTAAAATTTCCCAATTCCTCCTTGCCAACAAAGGCGTTACGCTGCATCATGTTCGCAGGATCTTCAGCCATCCTCAAGGCTTCGAACAATGCCGAATATATCTTGATGGACTACCCTCTCCCGAGCTGCTGCCCGTTTCCAATACCGCCGCCGCCGCGAAAATCATCAAGGACCAATGCCTTCAGGACGCCGCGGCCATTTCCTCCATGCAGGCCGCCATTGATTACGATTTGCGGGTCCTGGCGCGCAACATCGAGGACAACAAGGAAAATATCACGCGTTTTCTTATTTTGTCTAAAAAACCCTTTCGGCCCGCCACAACGACGGCCATGAAAACCTCAGTTGTGTTTTCCCTAAAAAACATGGCGGGAGCGCTTTTCAGGGGCCTGAGCGTTTTCGCCCTGCGCGACATCGACCTGCTGAAAATAGAATCGCGGCCCGTGAAGGGCAAACCCTTCGAATACATGTTCTACCTAGATTTTGCCGGCAGCGAGCTCGACACGCCGCAGCGTAACGCCCTCAATCACCTTCGTGAGATCACGGTGTTTTGCCGGGTGTTGGGGGCCTACCCCGTAGGCAGGCTGGCCCACCCGGAATATAAGAAACGGTAATCTTATATTTCGGGAGCGGTATTCACCTGATGATGTCACCGTTTTTTTTAAATTCCATAATTCCCATTGCTCAACATCCATTTATCATGGTATTTTTAATAGATTAAAATATCGGAGCATTCTCAATGACTAAAGAACTCAATAGCCTCATCCATAAAGCCGCTGAAGTGCTTAAATCCTTCGGAGCGACGGATGTTTTTCTTTTCGGTTCAGTTGCTAAAGGCACCGATACGGAACATTCAGATATTGATCTGGCCGTCACAGGAATCCCGCCGGAGCGATTTTATGAGGCAATCGGCGATACCTTCGGCGCAATACGGCGCGAAATCGATATCATAGACCTCGATGAAAAGACGCCTTTTGTTTCCTATTTAAAGGAACACGGGGAACTGCATCGTGTGGAATGAGACATTCTCCCAAATTAACCAGGAATTCTTAAACCTTCATCATCTCATCGATTCTTCTCGCCCCCTCATTGAAAAGGTGAAAATTCTGGATCCCGATCACACGGAACTTCTTGCCCTTGCAAGCATTCTTCATTCTTTTTACATGGGTTTTGAAAATATTTTTAAAAGGATCGCACAACAAATCGACGGAAAATTCGATAAAAGCAATTCATGGCATGTTGATTTATTGGAGAGCATGATAGAGTCTACGGCAAAACGGCCACCGATTCTCACCCCGGATGTTAAACGTCGATTGCGGTTCTATCTCGGATTTCGCCATGTTTTCCGTAGTCATTATTCATATGATCTGAATTGGGCAAAAATGAAACCGCTAGTTCTTGAAACAGAGGACATTTTGCGCTCTGTAGAAAATGAAATTCAAGAGTTTATAAAGCGCTATAGCTAAAGACATTTTATAAGGCCTTTAGGCTGGTCCACATTCGGCGGTTCACTGTTATGCAATTTCAGACCATCTCGTGGATTTCCACGAGATGGTTGACATAGGATCAGGTGCCTATCGTGAAATGCCGACAGTAATACTCTCGCGATACGTCTGCTATCTAATAGTCAGAACACCGATCCTTCCAAAGAAATAGTTGCGCTTGGACAAACCTATTTTGCCGTTCAGACCCGCAAACAAGAAGTTATTAGTCGTTAGTTAGGCATTGAGTCGGTTCTATTTCCGTGAGTCCATTACGGCCCTTTGAAGGAAAACTACGGCATCGGGTAGCTAATGTTTCCCAAGGAATCCGGGAGGCACAGCATCTCTGACGAAAGCTTTGGGATGCTGGTAAAGGGGAAGGGATTATTTCAGAAATCGTCTCGCTTGGTAATTGAACAACGGTGACCAAAGTTTAAGTCGATTATTCCGTAATTTGTATTTTTTCAAATTTACTATAATTTTTAAGATCTATTTTAATTACATATTCGCCGGTTGGAAATTGTTTTCGCATAATGAAGCGCCCTGCTTTTATATATTGAGAAAACAACAGTGAACCATTAACGGAATATATTGTAAGTTTTGCATTAGCCTGGAGGTCTAATTCAATTTTATCATTTATTCTAATGATTCTGCCGACCTCGGTAGGTACTATCAGTTTTTTTTTTTGCTCATTGTCGAAGAATAAGCATAGAGTATTCCGCTTAATACAATTTCGTTTTTACCGTCGCCATCGAAATCGCCGAATATCAAATTACGATACACCTGATCGGTTAACCCCTTCTTTGTTTCTGTAAAAAGATATTTTGCCTTTTTAACCGAGTAGATTCCCATAATCGCATTACCAACGTTGTCGGCATAAATAATACATATGTCAACAGAACCGTCTCCATCAAAATCTCCAATCGACGTACAAGTACTATGATCAATTGGGTAACCTGGTATAGGTGGAATAGGGGTTTGAGCGCCTACAAGTGCCAGGAGTGAAACTATAAGGAGGCTAAAAATGGTTTTATGCATTACGAGGTTTCCTTTCTCTAAAGCACATTGTCGAATTATTATAAATTAATAAATGCGCAAAGGTCAAACAAGTAGAACTATTGCAAAACGTAATTAGCAAGGCAGAAAAGGATTTTTTCTTTTTTCAAGGTATGGTTAGCTTATAAATAAAATTGTTTTACATACTCCATAATTTCCCGCTTTTTTTCCTAAGCTATCCGTAAGCTGAATTTTAATTTTCTTCATTGTGTCTTTCTCCGAAGGGAAGTATTATTATAAAAGGATCACGCAAAGCGCGGAGTAGAATCGGATGAGAAATAGAAATCAAGCGATGGTTAATATTGCGGTAATGGCAATACTGGCAATAGCCATTCAGGCTGTAAAGGCGCAATGGGTGCAGACGAATGGACCGTATGGCGGCGATATACGGGCTCTATGCGTAGCAGACTCCACTATTTTTGCAGGGACCGATCACGGTCGTATTTTTCTTTCCACCAATAATGGGACAAGCTGGACTTCGGTCAACCCTGGTTGGGCGGATTGGACCATCTGTGCCATTACCTCCGTTGGAAGTAACATTTTTGTAGGAACCGGTCGTGGTATTTATCGATCCACCAATAATGGGACAAATTGGATAGC
>Ga0182017_10000567_pt1 | contig 29225 bp, 34 predicted proteins | sample 712E3DmetaG_FD_120492 | JGI IMG/M metagenome (GOLD analysis project Ga0182017, IMG submission 120492) | Permafrost microbial communities from Stordalen Mire, Sweden - 712E3D metaG | ecosystem: Environmental > Terrestrial > Soil > Wetlands > Permafrost | place: Sweden: Stordalen | collected... | reverse complement strand
TGCCCCATAAACGATGAGGGCCAGAAGTATCGCCGCGACGACTGCGATCAGCGATCGGATGGCCTTCGCTCCGGTGAACAGCCCGATCCCCCAGAGGACGAGCGCCAGGGGCCAGAATCTCCAGAGCGACCCGACGTGAAGCGTCATGATATCGAGCTTCGCAAGCAGGATGAGAACCCCTGCAACGATCCAGAGTGTTCCCCAGAAAAATCTCGAAGTATTCATGTGTTGTGCCGTCATGGTATTTTGCGAAATTCCATCATGGTATTTTTCAGAGTATAGAATAAGCGCTACTTTTTCAACAGGAGCGTATCGAGAGGCATCCCGCGTTCGTTGTAGACAAACAGGCTGAGTGACTCCGGCCTCACGTCGGCAACAGCCCAGTTGTACTCCTTCAGCGATTTCTGCGTGTACCAGGCATGCGCCGGATCATACAGCGGCGCTCCGGCGGAGCCGATGACCATGTGGTGGATGCGGTTTACAAGATTGTGCTGGTAGAAGTGAGAATGACCGGTCAGCACCAGATCGACGCCCGTTGTCTCGAAAACGGCGGAAGAGAGCGCGATCATTGAAGAATCCTCCCCGTGCCCGCCGGCGCAGTACGCGGGCTTGTGGACCATGACGACCTTCCATTGCCGGTTCGTGCCATGCAGGTCCTCGTCCGCGAACGCGTACTGGGGTGTGCCGGCCCCGAGCGGGAGCTCGCTGTTGAGCACAAGCACGTGCATATCGCCGCAGTCGAAGGAAAAGAACTCCTGCGAGGCGGACCCGACCGGTCCGTGCGTGAACGCCTGAGTGTTCGTTGTCCATTTTTCGTGGTTCCCCGGAGTATTGACCCAGGGGACCGATCCGCCGAAATTGACCTGCGGGCTCCGGAAGAAACCGGTCTTCCAATCGAAGTACCCCGGCCTGGGGCAGAGATCGCCCCCGTAAAGAGTAATGAGCGGGTACATTGCCGCGACATGCACGATGACACTGTCGAATACCTCCGGGCCGTTCCTGTCATCCGCCACCCACGCGAACCGGAAGGGCGTCCCCGGGAGTGATCCTGTGCTGAACCGGGATAACTCCGAGAAGGCACCCCCCTCCTCCGCCCTGTAATAATAGACTGTCTCCGGCCTGAGCCCCCGGAGCGGAATACGGTGAACGTATGTCACCGGCGTTGCGGTTGTCAGCGCGACGCTTTCTGTCTTCGCCGAAAGTCCGCAGTCAGGTGCCGTCCCGTATACCACGTTGACGGCACCGGGCGAATCGGATTCCACGAGCACGTAAACGCTCGTCGGCGTGAGTGCCTGCAGGTACGGCCGCATGATGATACCGGCGGTCGATACCGACAGTGCAACAAAAGCGAGAAGAGGCGTCACGACAAAGCGCATCTGGTTCCTTCCGGTTACTTCATAAGTATCGTCGCTCTCTGCGCAGAAAATCCCTCCGCGAAGAGACGGCAAAAATAGACCCCGCTCGAGAGGCGGGTGGCGTTGAACGTGGCCTGATAGGATCCCGCGGTACGGGGCCCGTCGAAAAGTCGCGCCACTTCGCGGCCAAGCAGATCGCAGACAACCAGACCCACATCAGCGGGGTGGGGCAGCTGGTATGAGATAGAAATCCCCGTTGACAGGAGGGCTCACCCGGATGTTCGACGGCTGAGCCTCGACCGCCCCAGCCCACAATGATTCGGATGCAACGACTGAGAAAACAGAGCGCCAGTTCACGACCGTGTGGTCCGCGAATCCTGAATATCGCACATGCTTTTAGACGAGTCGGAACGCCAGGTTGTTTCGACGATGCAGGGCGAAGAGCGACCCGTACTAATGAAATATACAATAGTCAGGGTAGAAACTCACTATTTTCCCACCCGGAGCCGGCCGCCGCCGCTCGCAGAACGATGGTCGGCGTTGTACATCGCCTCTGCCATGACGGGCAGTGGAGAGGCTTCCGTCCGGAGACACAAGGACTTCACGGCAGATATCGCAGACCCGCTGAGAGGTATGGGATTCCGAGCTCACGTCATCAATCAGGTTTTCACACCGCGGTCCCGGAAGGAGGATCAGGTCGAAGAGCTGGGCGATATTGAGCCTCTCCAGGGGCGTGGCATAATAGAGAAGAGCGGCGGACCTGAGGCCTTCGACGTTCCCGCCGAGCGGAGCGATCGAGAGATAGATCTCGAGGAGCTCCTTCTTCGAGTATCTCGCTCCGAGCTGCAGTGCCCTGAAGACCTCCACCGTCTTGTTCAGAAAATTGCGCTCCCCCGGGTGAAACATACGTGCTATCTGCATCGTGATTGTCGAGGCCCCGGATACGCGGTGGCCGGTCCGGACATTCTGGACGACAGCGCGTAGTATCGCAAATGGATTGACTCCGGGGTGATAATAAAACCACCGGTCTTCACGACGTATAAGTATCTCTTTCAGCTTTGGGGGAATCTCGTCCGGGGAGATACGGAGCCGCCAGACCCCGTCCTGCGCCAGGAATGCCTGAAGGAACCTCCCTTCCCTGTCCTCCACGACGAGGGAGTAGGGCTTCAGGGGAGGCAACGGAAACAGAAGCGAGAAGACAAGGAACGCTACGGGGAAAGCAGCCGCGACGAGGAGTCCGCGTGTAATAATCCGTCGTGGCAGCGTCATAGATGCAAGAGAAGGATCGCGGACGCTATCCAGGCGCCGTGGAGGAATGCCGCGCGGCGGGCATGCGCGGATGGAAGCAGTGTGACGAGAATATAGAAAAGCGCACCTGTGAAGTCAAGATGCCGACAGGAGGACGGACAGGTTCAAAAGGACGGCGATCCGCATCGACTTTACCGGCATAGCGCTCTCACTCCTTGAACTGCCACGGCCCACTTCTTCAGGCTTGCGTTTAGCCTCAGGCGAAGTTAAATTCCCATATGCTTCAGGTTCTTTGAGGGGACCTCTTCTTACCCATCGGCCCAGACGGACGGGGAGGAAGAGGTCTCGGCGTTTGCGGGATTCCCAATCGCTGCAGGACTGTCACCAACGGGGGGTTCACCAGAAAAAGTGCGGACTGCCGGAACATTCTCCCGGGCGAGCCAGTACAATGATTCAAATCAAACCTCATCGAACTGAAGAATACGCGCCGTCCTTCTGTTCATGCTCCGTTACTTCACAAATGACAGGGATACCATGGCTCCCAAACTCACCACCGAGGAAGAATCATACCTGAGAGATTTGTTGAATAATCAGTCTCGGGGCATTCGCCCACTGGATATCTCCGCCAATCTTCTGCTTCTTTCGGGCGGGTTGCTTCTCGTCGGGACAGCCCTCTATCTGGCCCGGCAAATGACCGACGCCGCGGTGTATTCAGTCGGATTGCCGAATTTTGTCGGAGGGATGCTTCTGATTGCCGGCTACATATTTCTTTCAAGGAAAGTTTCTCACATGAAGAAGCTCATTTCGATACTGTTTAAGCTCTCGAGCAACAGGACCGCTGTCTGAAGGGCGGGGGACGCGATCATGAGAATGCATTTCCCGTTGAGGAGTCCACAAATACTGCGCTCGTTCTCCATTCTGTGGTGCGCGATTCTGTCGTTGTCATGCACCGATATGGGCACCGCGCCCGACCAAGGCCTGCTGGCTGACCACAGGGGCATCTCCGACCCCGAACAACGATGGAACGCGTACGTCATGGCAGACTACTCGATTCTGCAGTCACGGACATGCTTCTGCGTTGACGGCGGAAAGAAATTCCTGATCACGGTGCGGTCAGGGAGAATTGCCGGCATCGTTGATCCGGCAGACGGAAGTGTTCTTGCGCAGGACCGGTGGGGAGCGTTCATGACGATTCCGGACCTGTTCGCGCTGGTCAGATCGATCGACGCGACGAAGGTCGCCTCGCTCCTGGTGTCGTACGATGCGCGATATGGGTATCCTGTGAGAGTGTTCGTGGACCCGAGTGCCCACATCGCTGACGAAGAGTATGGTTTCGAGACGGCAATTGTGCAATAATGGCGAGAGGAGCCTTCGGATGGACGCAACAATGAAGACAATCATCTGGAAGCAGTTCGGCGCGTCAATCGACATGCTTGAGAATGCGATTCGAGCCTGTCCCGAGACGCTCTGGAGCGACCGCTCTCAGCGGCCGGAGTTTTGGTATGTGGCGTTTCACACGCTGTTCTATCTCGATCTCTACCTGTCCGAATCGGACGCCGGATTTGCTCCCCCCGCTCCGTTTACGCTCGACGAGATGGACGAGCGGGGTCTGCTCCCCGAACGGGTGTACACGAAACAGGAGCTGCAAGACTATCTTGAGCACGGTCGCGAGAAATGCCGGAGGACGATTTCGTCGATGACCGAAGAAAAGGGGAACCGGCGTTGCGGATTCGAATGGCTCGACCTCAGTGTGGCGGAGGTGCTTCTCTACAACATCCGGCACGTCCAGCATCATGCGGGGCAACTGAGCCTTATCCTCAGGCAGAAGATCGATTCAGCTCCCCGCTGGGTGCGGAAGACAGAGATAACGCTTACGGAGGAATGACTCACGATGTCCAGACCGATTCGATCTGCAATCACATTTCCGAAATTGTGCGTCAGTCAATTCTGAGGAGAGTCTCATGAAACAGCAGTGCCATATTGCCTTTGTCTACGGAAGCTGGCTCATACTTCTCGGCGGGTTAGTCTTCTATCTCATTCAGGGAAATGTCCTCCATGCCGTACTCTGGGTGGCCTTCATCGCGCTGTTCCTGTGGCTCTACGTCCGGTACTTCCCTTCTGTTTCTCGGTTCATGGGTTACGGATCTGTCGCTGATCAACAGGCAACGAATGTCCGGCCGTCTCATGTGAAGGTGACGTTCTACACCGGACTTGGATGCCCATTCTGCCCCCTTGTGAAAAGAAGACTCCATGAGCTTCAATCGACAATGGGCTTCGAGCTACGCGAGATCGACATAACACTCAAACCGGATGTCCTGATTGCCAAAGGGATTCGCGCCTTACCCGTAGTTGAAGTTGGTGAAGCTCGCTGGGTCGGAAACGCAACAAGCGACCAGCTGGCGATGTTCATTGCGAGCAATGCCTTCGCAGCGCAGGTAGCCTAATCCCTTCATGAAAGAAGGACCTCTCATGACTCAGACATCCACCGGGACAGATCGCCGTCGCTCACGCGGCCTGACATTTCTTTCAGTTGTCAATGGGATTGCGCTCGTCATCACACTCCTTTTTTGGGGGACTGTGTTCTTTGCTCGCCTGGTGCCACTCCCGGGCGATCTCTCGTCTTTGGCAGATCGGGCGAACTCAGCGGTGACATACGGATTCATGGCAGGCGACGTGCTGTATTCAGTCCCTCTCCTTCTGATGGCGTGCATTGGCATCTGGCGACTGCGGAGTTGGGGCTGGCTGGCAGGGCAGATGGCAAACATTCTGTGGGTCTATTCGATGACCGTCATTCTTCTGAGGGATGCATACACGACTTTTTCTCCCGGGGGGGTGCTCTTCATCCCGTTCACGATTGCCGCCATCTGGGCGATCCCGTATCTTTGGTTGCGTCGGAACGACTTCGGGATTGTTCAATGACCAACTACCAAAACGACCAGAAGAAGCTCAGAGAACGATATCCTGACGGAATCCCTCTCGAAGAAACCGTCATTTCTCCCCAGGAATGCTTTCAGAGCGGTGTGCTTGTCACCGTGTACCAACAATAGTGTGGGCAGCGCCTCACGCGCCTCCAGCCCGGCCGCAATCGAAGGCCGGTACGACAAAAGTCAAACAATCGAGAATTGCCTTGACTCGCAGGATCAGACGATCGCCTGTTCGCCTCAGTCCGGCAAAGGGGGCGTTGTCATTCGACGAATTGAGAACGATCCTTCGGGGAGCTGACGAACTTATCGGGAGTGGCGGTCGAACGCTTCTCGCCAGGATTCTCAAAGGCTCCAGGGAAAAGAAGGTCATTGAACTTGGACTTCAGGAAAGTCCCACCTATGGCGCGTTCGATATGATGACCCTCGATCTTGTTCACGCAAAGATTGACAGGGTGATCTCCGATGGTTACCTCTCTTACGAATACAGCGGCCGGTTGCCTTTGCTGGTCTACACCGAGAAGGGTTGGGAGATCGAACGGAAGACTTACGCCGAGGAATTGTTCCGAAAAATGCGCGCTATGGTAGAAGGGGGCGGGCCGGGTTTCGACGTTGCCACACTTAAGGACCGCAACCGTGGGATGATCATGCTGTTGCTGGACATTCTTGAGGCCCAGGCCGACGAGCGTTTCATCCCTCTGCTCCAACGGTGGCATGTTCTGGAGTACAAGAAGGTCCGCGGGAGAATTGGAAGTGTCATTCGAACCATAAAGTCCGTACCCGGTCCGCGTGACCGCGGGAGGGGGCATCATCGGAGTTGATAAAGCTGACGCAATTCCACCGGGTCTGGATTCTCGTGATCATGGTTGCCCCACCGGCCATGTTGAATTTCATACCAATCAATGATAAGTTCTTTACACGGGATTGTCGATGGCTGGTTGGAATACTAACAACAGGATGGAATGAGCATGGACAAGGTAAAGCTTGGTTCACAGGGGGCGATCGTGTCCCGTATGGGACTCGGTTGCATAGGGATGAGCGAGTTCTATGGCGAGCGGAATGATGTGGAGTCGGCGGCGACCATACTCCGGGCACTGGAGCTGGGAATTATCCTGCTCGATACAGCGGACGCGTACGGGATCGGCGACAACGAAGAGCTGATCGGGAAGACGATCCGGGGGCGGCGGGATGAGGTCTTCATCGCGACGAAATTTGCCAACGTGCGGAAGAAAGATGATCCGACGTACTGGGAACTGAGCGGGAGGCCTGAGTATGTACGGGCGGCGTGCGATGCTTCGTTGAAGCGTCTGGGGGTGGACCATATCGATCTGTATTACCAGCACAGAGTGGACCCGAAGACACCGATTGAAGAGACGGTGGGCGCGATGGCGGAGCTTGTGAAGGCCGGCAAGGTGAAATACCTGGGACTGTCGGAAGCCTCGCCGGCGACGATCCGGCGGGCGCATAAGGTGCATCCGATCACGGCGCTGCAAACAGAATATTCGCTCTGGGAGCGCCACGCGGAGAAAGAGATCCTCCCGACGGTCCGGGAGCTGGGGATCGGCTTTGTACCGTACAGCCCGCTGGGGAGAGGCTTCCTCACCGGTGCAATCACGAAGAAGAGCGACATAGGCGAAAAGGATTTCCGGGCGGTGAGGTATCCCCGGTTCACGGGTGAAAACTTTGACAAAAACCAGGTGCTTGTGGAGCGGGTACGAGCGATCGCGGACCGCAGGGGCGTAAAGCCCGGTCAGCTCGCGCTGGCCTGGGTGGTGTCGAAAGGCATGGACTTGGTCCCGATTCCGGGAACAAAGCGGAGGAAGTATCTGGAGGAGAATGCGGCCGCAGCGGAGATCAGGTTGACCCCGCAGGAGGTCGCGGAGCTTGAGGCTGCCGTTCCGCAGAACGAGATTGCGGGGGATCGGTATGCGCCGGCGGGGATGAAAGCGATCGACAAGTGAATGGCAGGCCAGTGAATGGAGGTCTGTCACTATGGCGACATATATCGCGCTGGTTCGTGGCATAAACATCGGCGGCCATAAGAAGACTGCCATGGCGGACCTGCGCGAGCTTTTGATGCGCATGGAGTTTGAAGACACGCAGTCATTGCTCAATAGCGGCAATCTTGTGTTCCGGAGTAAAACTCTGGCGACGGGGAACCTGGAACAACGGCTTGAGGTGGAAGCAAAGAAGCGTCTCTCACTTGAATCGCCCTTCTTCGTGCGCACCACACAGGAATGGCAATCCATCATCGCCCACAACCCCTTCCCCGAGGAGGCAGAGCGCGATCCAAGCCATCTGGCCGTCATGTTCTTCAAGAGTGCGCCGGAGCCCGGCGCCGTGAAAGCATTGCAGAAGATAATCACCGGTCCCGAAGTCATTCGTGCGGAAGGAAGGCAGGCGTACATTATCTACCCTGACGGGTTTGCCCGAACCCGTTTGACGAATGCACTCATCGATTCAAAACTCGGTACTACAGGAACGGGTCGCAACTGGAACACGGTCCTGAAACTCGCGGCAATTTTTTCTAAACATTGAGTACAGAAGAGGGGAAACGCATTTCTGATCTGGAAATCCGGCAACCAATGCCTTAATCAGCCGCGTGATAAAAAAGGCGGTGGAGCATGACATGAATTCAGTGAAAGTATATCGCGAGAAACGGTCCGCTGAGGCGCAACCCCGCGACCGGGGTGAACATGAAAGGGGAAAGCCATGCGTTACACGCTTGTAGCAGTTCTCGCTTTTGTTCTTGCCGGATGCGATGAGCACAATGAAGTCGTCAACCCGGGGACCGTATCTCGCCCTCTCGGGGCGGACCTCTACCCGGGTCAGTCCATCCGTATCCCACAACTCGGGCTTACAGCGACGTTCGACAGTGTGACGTCGGACTCACGGTGCCCGCTAGGAGCTGCGTGTTTCTGGCAGGGGGATGGAGCTACCCGGTTTTCGATCATCCGGGATCCGGGACCGGCGGTAACGTGTACACTCCACACGACGCTCACACCGCGTTTCATCGAGGTGGGAGGCCTGTTGCTCGAGCTCAAGGAGCTGCAACCGTACCCTAAGATAGGGAACTTCATAAACCCGAGAGCGTATGTTGCAGTTCTCGAGATGAACCGGGCCGGGACACGTTAATGGCAACCACAGTTCCGACATCGCCGAAATGACCAAACAGAACCCGGCGGAATTTCGAAGTCCAGGGTCGTTCCGTTCCTGGCTTGTAAAGAACCACGATACCTCTTCCGAGCTGATCGTCCGCATTTTCAGGAATCACGCGGCGCACGCGGGGATCACATACGCACAGGCGCTCGACGAAGCGCTCTGCTTTGGATGGATAGACGGTGTCCGCCGGAGATTCGACAAAGACAGTTTCACGATCCGCTTCTCACCCCGCCGGCCAGGGAGCATCTGGAGCCTTGTGAACGTCGCCCACGCTCAACGCCTGATCAAGGAAGGACGTATGGCAAAAACGGGTCTTTTTGCTTTTCAGGCCCGGGACCAGAAACGGACCAGGGTGTATTCTTTCGAACAGAGGCCGTCGGAACTCTCCGCTGCGCATATCAGGAAATTCCGCACGGAAAAGAAAGCCTGGGAGTTCTTTCAGGAGCAGGCACCCTGGTACAGGCGCACGAGCGCCTACTGGGTTATAAGCGCCAAACGGGAGGAGACACGAGAGAAGCGGCTCGGAATCCTCATTGCTTGCTCCGGGCGCGGCGAGCCCATTCCCGCACTGGCGCGGCCGCGGAAATCAGGCGCCTAGCGCGCGATAGCACACAGAGCCCGCACCGTTCAGTATTCTGACCGGACAAATGGCACCAATTCCTCAAAATACGGCGCTCATCCTCATCGATCTACAAAAAGCCATAGACCACCTCTCCTGGGGAGAGCGGAACAATCCGGAGGCAGAGGAGAATGTCGGCCGTTTGCTCGCGCACTGGCGCCGGACATCAAGGCCCATCGTTCATGTCCGCCATTTTTCCCGGTTCCCCGCATCGACGTACCGGGACGGACAGCCAGGCGTGGAATTCAAGGACGTCGCGATCCCGGCTGCCGGAGAACCTGTCCTTACAAAACAGAGTGCGAGCGCTTTTATCGGCACGGCACTTGAGGGATTGCTTCATGACAATGACATCGAGGACATGGTGATCGCCGGGGTCATTACCAATAACTCTGTCGAAGCCACCGCGAGGATGGCCGGTGACCTGGGGTTCCGGACTATAGTCGTGTCGGACGCGACGTTCACGTTCGGCCGGAATGATTTCCAGGGTCGTTTCCGGACCGCCGACGAGGTCCACGCAATGTCCCTTGCAAATCTTGACGGCGAATATGCCTCCATACTCAACACCGAGGAGGTCCTTAAGAGTGCCGGAGGATGAGAATTCCCCCGGACATCCCCTGCAGGGCTCGCAAGACGTATTCAACAGGCAATCACACAGACGAATGCTGTTCCACGCTGAAAGGAGAGAACATCATGCGGATTCTCGCAGCTCCCAGAGTATTGTTCATAGTTTCGGCGTGCGTGACGTTAGGGGAGACTCCTGAGATTCACTTGAGCGGGTACTAGTCATGAGCAGTGCCCTGACGGACAAATCCTCAAAGCCGGACGATCAGACTCTCTCCGGCGTACTCGGGACGTCGTTCAAGAGATGGATCGAGATAAAGAATTCCATTACAGAGCAACACGGTACCACCAGGGAAGAGTGGAAATACTACGGCGCCAAGTCCGGGTGGGTCCTCAAGCTGCTTCTCAAGAAGCGAAACCTGTTTTTTTTGATCCCCGGCGAGAAGTACTTTACACTCGGATTTCTTTTCGGCGACAGGGCCGTGGAGGCAATTGAGAATAGCAGCTTGCCCGCAGCGATGATACGGGAGGTGAAGGATGCCAGACGATATGCGGAGGGAAGAGGGCTCCGCATTGACGTCAGGAACCGGACGACAGTCAGCCACGTCCTGATGCTGGTGGATATCAAGGTACAATCCTGATTTGACACTGGTACGGGAAACCATACGTTCAGGAGATGGTGAGAATCTGATGAGTACAGGGGAGAAACTCGAGCGGGTCACCGACCGGCTTCTTCTTGTGGCCGCAACGCCGGACCATCTGCGGGCTGAACTTGACTCTCCCTCGAAGCTGGGATTCCTGCTCAACGCGGATGTTCCACCGGACTGGCCTCCGGGCGAATATGATCGGAATGCCCAGGAGTTTTTCCGCGGCCGGATGGAACAAGCAGAGCCGTCGGCTTCAGGTTGGTACGTCTGGTATGCGGTTCTCCGTGCCGGCGCCGGAGGAGATTCGACGCTGGTCGGCACCGGAGGATTTCTGGGCCCTCCAAACGCTGCCGGAGATGTGGAGATCGGATACTCCCTGTCTGAGTCATGGCGGGGGAAGGGCTTTGCACATGAGATGGTCGGCGGCCTCGTGAGCCAGGCACTCTCCGACCCCCGGGTCAACCGGCTGGTGGCCCACACGAAGGAAGAGAATGCCCCGTCGCGCTCGGTACTCGAGCGAGCAGGATTCCATGTTGCCGGCCCGGGAACTGAACCCGGGAGCCTGCGGTACGAACTGCATCGCGGTTCGACAGGGGTGCTGTAACTCGGCAGGAATGTCACCTCTCCCCCGGAGGAGAATGTCGAAACTGTTGAAGTATTTGTCTGCAATGCCGACATTACGCGGCGGGCGGCATAACACACGAGGGGATCCCACATCGAGGAAGAGCGATGAAGGCAAAGAAGACAGCCTGGAAGAAGGGGCGAGGAAAGATGGGCGTGCTTGCCCCCCTGTTGGGCAAATGGAAGGCAGAGGCGATGTCTCCGATGGGGAAGATCCGGTGCACGCGGAGATTCACGTCCGTTCTCGGCGACAAGTACGTTCAGCTTTGGACCCGCTGGGAATTCGGCAAGGGAGCGTACGAGGAAATCGCTCTGTACGGGATCAAAAACGGCACGCTCTCTTTCTGGTCATTCACGTCTGACGGGAAGAGATCTGAGGGATCGATCGCCAACGCGAGCGAGATCCATGACCAGGCTATCGCGTTCGAGGCAGAGATGCCGGCCGGACGGGCACGGATGATCTACTGGCCGGACGACGAACGAGGCTTCCACTGGGCGGTCGAGGCAAAAACGAAAAAGGGATGGCGCCGGTTTACCGAACATCACTACCTCCCCGGCTGACGATCACGATACTGCTCTTGTACGATTGCTGCGAATGAGACTGACGACCCGCGTTTTGATACTCCCCGGACTTTACAATTCCGGTCCCGGGCACTGGCAATCGCTATGGGAGAAAGAGAACCCCGATTTTAAACGGGTGCTCCAGTGGGAATGGGAATCGCCGGACCGGGCGGAGTGGGTTGCCGCGCTTCATCGGGAGATTTCTTCTTCCCCCCTGCCGGCAACACTCGTGGCCCATTCATCGGCGTGCGCGCTCGTTGCGCACTGGTCGTCGGTTCAGTCCGGTCCGGTCCGGGGCGCACTTCTCGTCGCCCCGAGCGATCCAGAGGCGGAGAGTTATCCGAAGGGGCCGACGGGATTCTCTCCCATGCCTCTCACACGGCTGCCGTTCAGGACGATTGTCGTCACGAGCACCAACGACGAGTTCGTGACGCCGGAGAGGGGAAGGTATTTCGCAGAACGATGGGGAGCCCGGATCGAGTTTATCGGACCTGCGGGCCATATCAATTCCGCCTCCGGACTCGGACGATGGCCGGCTGGTTTTGCACTGCTTCAGGAGCTGATGCAGAACGGGGACGAAAGCATTGCACCGGTGAACGGCGCCTGACAGACAGGTCTCGAGAAAGGAATCACCGATCAGTTCTCTTCAGCGCATTCGCGACCCGTACGCGTCTCTGCGGTACCCGGCGTACCGCAATTTCATCACGGCCATATTCCTGTTCACGATAGCGTTCCTCATACAGGAGGTCGCGCTCGGTTATGAGCTGTACACAATCACTCATGATCCTCTCGCGCTCGGGCTGACGGGACTCGCCACGTTCGTGCCGTTCATAGGGCTCTCCCTCTTCGGAGGGCATCTGGCGGACCGGATGAGCAGGCGCCTGATCATACTTGTCGCAATCAGCGTCATCGCTCTCGGCTCGCTTTTCCTTCACTTCTTCGCCCGGTCGGTCGAGGCAGGAAACGTCTCCCCCGAGGTCCTTGTCCCCGTCATATATGCGACGGTATTCATGATCGGGGTGTGCCGGGCTTTCCAGTCGCCGGCCTCTTCTTCGCTCCGGGCATTCCTGGTCCCCATCGCAGCATACGAGAACGCCGCCACATGGAGCACCTCGGCCTTCCAGGCCGGCGCAATACTCGGCCCCGCGATCGCCGGGTTTCTCTTTTCCTGGCTCGGGTTTTCCGATACACTTCTCGTCGTCATGTTCCTCTTCGTCTGCGCCCTTTTCTTCTACTCCCGGACAGGGGACAGCCGTCTCACCGGTACGTCGGCCCGGGGTTCTTTGCTCGCGAGTGTCAGGGAAGGAGTGGGCTTTGTATGGAAGACGAAGACCATCCTTTACGCGCTCTCCCTCGACCTCTTTTCAGTCCTCTTCGGCGGCGTGTTTGCCCTCCTCCCCATCTACGCACAGGACATACTGAACGTCGGCGCCGAAGGGCTCGGGATACTCCGCGCGGCCCCCTCCGCGGGGGCGGTCATCATGCTGTTGGTGCTCCAGCGGGTGTCACCGATGCGGCACGCGTGGCGCACGCTCCTGATATCCGTCGCAGGGTTCGGCGCGTCAGTCATTGTATTTGCACTCTCCCCGTGGATGGGGCTGTCGGTCGCCGCGCTTTTCGTGAGCGGGGCATGCGACAGCATCAGCGTGGTGATCCGCCAGACAGTCCTCCAGCTCAGGACGCCGGATGAAATGCGGGGACGCGTCATGGCGGTGAACGGGATTTTTGTATCATCGTCAAACGAACTCGGGGCGTTCGAGTCCGGGACCACCGCCAAATTGATGGGAGTCGTCCCTTCGGCAGTATTCGGAGGGGTGATGACGCTCCTTATCGTCGGCTGGGTTTCGCTGAAGGCGAGGGAATTGTTCAACGTGAGATTCGATGCGAGGGGACAGGATGGCTGACACGATATGTCACGCGACGCAGGGAGGACTCATGCTGCTCGCCCCTTTCATCGCAAGGATACGCAGGAAGATATGGATCTGGGTGCTCGCTCTGGCAGGTGCGTTTTTTGGCGCTCTGCCCGATATCTTCGGTGCGTACGGCAACCTGGTGCGTCATGATCAGTGGAAGCTCTACATGTCCGCACACGCGGGACCCCGGGAGCAAATCCTCCGCTATGTCCCGATGTACTGGCTTCACCTGTTTGTCGATTCATTCACACACGGGCCGGGGAAGCGTTGGTGGATCTGGAACGAGCGGTTGTGGGTGGAGGTAGCGCTCTGGGTGGTGAACCTCGCGATCATCGCGTGGTTTGTGAGAATATGGAAGAGGAACCTCCCACAAGATGAACTGCGGAGCAGAACGGGAAGAGATTTTCGTGCGGGACCGGGATAGCGGCACCCGGATGAGCCCCTGAATGGGCTCGGGCCCTTCAGGTTTCGGTCAATTGCCGCGGGACGATTGTGTCACACGGCAATATCGCGAGCCTGTCAGGCCCAAGATTCGAGAAGAGAATTCTGTACTGCGGACAACCTCAGCGCCGACGACCCTGCGCCCGGTACCCTCCGCCTCCGCCACCGCCACCGGTGCCGTAGGAACGGTAACGGAACCCTCCATAGTTCGGAGCAAACGCCCGGTGATAATAGTAGGGTCGATAGAGTCCGCCCCAGTATCCGCCCCAGTATGAAGAAAAATACCAGGGAGACAACCAGGGAGAGGCCCCCCACCAGTAGTACGGCGGGTAGCCTGCATAGTATCTTCCGGGTTCTTCACCGCCTCCCCCGGGCTCATCCGTCCTCATCATTGCGCTGAGGACAGTATCGCTTACTCCCGAATCAGCGAGCTCGATGACATCGGGCGTCCGAAGATGAAATGTCGAGCCGGAGTTTCTGATCATGCTGATGATGACATCGTCACCAATCTTGGCCTTCGAGAGCGCGATGACATCCCGGTTCGACATCAGCGCGAGCGAATCCCGCACCGGCGGACGTTCCCGGTAGCGATACCTCGAATATTCAGGCACGCACCCCGCGGCCGTGAGAGCCAACACAAGGACAGAAAGTCCCGCTGTTGTTCGATTCATTTCCCCTCCCTTCTTCCTGCCGGCGATCAAGCCGATGAAGACCGGACGCCGATGACATTCCATGGCCTGGCGCGGCGGCAGGAAAATTGTGGTTGTACGGAAACATGTGAATTTGGGTGGGGGGTGATGGTGGTGAAGCGAAACCCCTACTCCTCGATATACCTAACAACTGAAGCAACAAACAAGTGCCCGGTCCCCACTATGGCCTTTCCCGTTAGACGAGAAAGGAGGCACCCAGGTTTAATCTGTCAAGATTCACGAGTATCCATCTACTTCAGGGCGACGGGACCGCACAGGCGCGAGACGCCATTCCCGCTAAATGCTTCAACGGCAAAGTAATAGCCCTGCCCGACATCCAGCGCGCGAACTTCGAGTGTGTCCGGACGCCCATGGTCGAGCATAATCCATTCCCCGGATTTGTTCGCCCCTGCGACCCAGAACGGGCGGCGGAAAAGAACAGGAAGAGGCTCAGAGCCGCACCCGCGAGGAGAGTGTTCGACTGCAATGGATGGCCTTGAGGATTATCCTTTATGCATTGCCTCTTTGACCCTTCCGGGAATCATGGGGAGCTCGAAGACTCTCGCGCCGACCGCGTCATAAATCGCATTTGCGATCACGGCACCCATGGTGACTATCGCCGGTTCGCCTCCTCCCTGGGGGGGAGAATTCTCATCGTCCAGGATGTGTGTTTCAATCTTCGGAAGCCAGGAGAACCGGGGGATTTCATATGTCCCAAAATTGACATCCGTTATCTCCCCTCCTTTGAAATGGAGCCCCTCACGCAGGGCATATCCGAGCCCCATCGTGATGCACCCCTCCATCTGGATTGTCGCTCCCGCGGGATTGACAACGAGCCCCATGTCCTGCACTGCGAGGACCCGCTTTACCCTGACATCTCCCGTCCCTTTGTTCACTTCGACTTCGGCGATGGATGCCACGTATGTCCCTGCATCAATGCCCAGGGCGACGCCGAGCCCTCTGCCGCTCGGAGATTTCGCCGGCTTCCAGCCGAATTTTTCGGCCGCGGTCTGGAGCACGCTCTTCATTTTGGCATCCGAAAGATGCTGCAGGCGGAATTCAACAGGATCGATCCCGGCTGTTGCGGCCATAATGTCAATCTGTGATTCCCTGGCAAACGAGTTCGAGTTGTTCCCCGGTGCGCGCCACGCACCGGTGGTAAAGGGATGAGTCTCCTCGCCTCCAACCCAGCTTGAGTTGTACGCCGTGGTCCGGTGGTTCGGGATTTCATAGAATTGCTGTGATCCCCTTTCGCCGGCGAAGTACACGTCATAATTCCAGAAACTGATCCTCCCTTTTCCCGTAATCCCGGACCTGATCTTGATAACGGCCGCCGGGCGGAACGTATCGTAGAAGAATTCTTCGTTTCGTGTCCAGGCCACTTGGACCGGGCTCCCGGAGAGGCGGGCAAGGCGTGCCGCTTCGACGACCTGGCCGTGCGCTGTCTTCCCCCCAAACCCTCCTCCGACGAACGGCGTGATCACTCTGACGTCTTCTGTGCGGAAGCCGAGCTCCTTCGCTACTTCCTCCCTCGCCCCGAAGGGGGCCTGCGTCGAGGCCCAGACGGTCGCCCTCTTCCCCTCGATCTTTACGACAGCCGTGTGCGGCTCTATCGGGGCGTGCGCGACGTACGCGTTGAAATACGTCTGTTCAAGAACCGAGGCCGATTCCTTCTCCCCGGCCGCGAGATCTCCTCCCGAGGCTACCACCTTCCCCGCAGGGGCGACTTTCAGCAGGTGGTCGTAGATCGACCTGTCGTCAACCGTGGACAGAGGGGTTGCCGGCGGGATGTCGAACTTCGCCTTGATTTTAGAGAGTGCCGAATGTGCGACATCCGGGTATTTGTGAAGAACCGCGACAAGTTCGCCGTCCCTGATCACGCGGACCCCCTCCACCTTGCCGGCTTCGCCGGTATCAACGTCGATGAGTTTCGCTCCGTGCGCGGGAGGGCGGAGAATCTTCGCGTAGAGCATCCCCGGCAGATCGATGTCCCCCGCATATTTCGCCTTGCCGGTGACCTTCTCGCGTGCATCCCTCCGGGTGAGGGGCTTGCTCATGATCTTAAATTCCGACGGCTTCTTGACAACCACTGGGTCTGTGAGGTGGCGTTCGATCTTCTTCCCCTTTGCCAGCGCGGCATAGGCAATGCGAGTCTTTGTGTTCGTCCGGTCGAACACCGCGCCCCCTTCAGTCGAGAGATCCTTCACAGGAACCTTCAGTTGTTCCGAGGCCATAGCGATCAGGACCCGCCTCGCCTCCGCACCTGCAGTCCGGAGCGACGGGCCGAACGCCCGTGTACTGAGCGAACCAAACGTCCCCCTGTCCCACGGGCAGAGATCAGTGTCCCCCATGACCATGTCGACGTTATCGATATGGACATCCAGCTCGTCGGCGAGCATCTGGGCCAGTGACGTGACAATCCCCTGTCCCATCTCGATTTTCCCCGTGTAGCACGCCACGCGGCCGTCCTCACCGATCCGCAGGTATGCATTGAAGTCCGAAGGGAGATTAGGCTGTGCAGCCCTTCCCGGACCTTCCTGCGTGAAAAAGGAAACATCCCGTATCTTGAAGAAGAGGAAAATACCGATCCCTGTTGTTTGCAGGAACCGGCGGCGGTCCATAGGAGATGCGGTCTCTTTAGCATCGCTTTCCCAGTACTGGTATTCGTTCATGTCAATGCCCTCCGTGCATTTCTTTTGATGCCGCCTGGATGGCCTGGATGATCCTGTTGTGCGCTCCGCAGCGGCACAGGTTGTCGTCCATCCCCTGGACAATCTCGGCTGCGGAAGGCTTCGGATGTTTCCGCAGGAAGGCGTACGCATTCATGATCATGCCCGGCGTGCAATACCCGCACTGGAGCGCATCGTGTTCCATGAACGCCTTTTGGACAGGGTGCAACCCACCTTTTCCCGCCAGTCCCTCGATCGTCACGACCTCTTTATCGCGGACGTCTTTCACGGGCGTCTGGCAGGAACGGACCGCCTCGCCGTTGACGATCACCGTGCATGCGCCGCAGAAGCTCTCACCGCATCCGTATTTTGTTCCCGTGAGGCCGAGATCGGTGCGGAGGACCCACAGGAGCAGCCGGTCGCTGTCGACGGTCACAGAGGCGGGTTTGCCGTTAAGCTTGAAACGGACGGTTTCTTCCATGGAGCACACTCCTCGCTTGGGTATTGTCGATTCAGCCGATCCTGAATGAGGTCATGGAGATCGCACCGAGCTCTGTCCTGTCGTTGAAGAACGAGACCGTTTCCCCTTCTTCTTTCAGGCCGAGCACATAGAGAAGCGGGATATAGTGTTCGGGCGTCGGGACACCCATCTGCACCTCCCTGCTGAGAGACCGGTAATTGATAAGCATCTCACTCCCCTCCCCCGCGATGAGGAGCTTCAACTGGTCGTTCGCCTCTCTGGCCCAGTCGAACCCATCCGTTGCCTTCCAGTCGATCATCCTGAGGTTGTGCACCATGTTCCCGCTTCCGGCAATCAGGACGCCCTTTCGACGGAGAGGGGCAAGTTCCTTTGCGAGGTCGAAATGCCAGAGGGGATCCTTCGTGCGGTCAAGGCTGAGTTCAATCACGGGAACGCCGGCGTCGGGGAACAGGTGCCGGAGGACGCTCCAGCATCCATGGTCGAGCCCCCACTCGAAGTCGAGGCCGACCTCCGTCGTCGTTATCCTCCGTTTTGTTTCCTGTGCAAGCGAGGGACTTCCGGGAGCGGGATACTCCACTTCATAGAGCTCCCGGGGAAAACCGCCGAAGTCGTGAATCGTCTGCGGCTTCTCCATCGCAGTAACAAATGTCCCCTTTGTCTCCCAGTGCGCCGAAACGCAAAGGATTGCATTCGGCTTCGGGAGTGCTTTTCCAGCCTCCCGCCATCCCCGGGAAAATTCATTGTCCGTGACGGCATTCATCGGGTTGCCGTGACCGACGAACAGCAACGGCATCGGGCCGGAGTCACCGGGCGAGGAGGTGATCCCGTGCAGATCAGAAAGATCCATGGCAGGCGCCTAATCCAGGCCGTAAAACTTCTTGCATTCCGCTTCTCTCCCCCGGATGACCCTTTTCCCCTTCATCGGGCCACGCTGTTCGGTCACGACAGTGCACTGGTTCTCACCCTTCCCGCTTTCATAGTAGACAACAACCCAGTCGTTCGTCCTGGCGTGCAAGGAGAATCAATCCCAGTAGCTGTTTCCTCCCTTTATGCAGAACTTCCCCCCTCCCAGGAAGAACAGGGCAAGCGCGCCCAGCAGAATGAGGGCGTCGAGCTCGATCCCCCATCCGCCCCCCGCCTCTTTAATCAAGAACACCTGGTTCCTGTGCGCGATGTAGATTGCCATGACCATATTGATCACCATCAGCGGCGCCGCAATGCGAATGCGATATCCCATGATAACCATGAGCGGCGCGATGAACTCTCCGATATACACCCCGTAGGCGACGAATCCTGGCAAGCCGATTTCAGCAAGCGGGGCTTTCAGCCATTCGACGCCGTGGAGGATTTTGAAATACCCGTGGAGAATGAGTACGAATCCAAGGGATACCCTCAGCAGCAACTTCCCGATGTCTTCGGATTTTCCTGCAGTCATTTGCGTTCCTCCTGATCAGTCCACACGCTCAAACGTGAAAATCTCCCGGGTCTCTTTCCCCTTTTCGATCATCGACCATTCCTGGAAGATGTGATCCCTGTCCTTGACCGTTATTGTGAGTCCGTTGATATGCGGATCTTTCTTCGATTTCAGGTTCGTCGCGTCCTGATAGACGAACGAGAATGTGTGTTCACTGCTCTTTTTCCTGTCAAGCCTCAGCCGCGGCTGGTTCCCTATCGAGCAGTAGTGTGTCGCCATGACACCGTCATTGTCCAGATGGTACATGGTGATCATGCTTTCTTCTTTCCCCCCCATTCCCAGGGTTTCCATGAGAGTCTTGTCTTCCGAGACCATCTTGTATGAGAGGCTCAGCGGCTTTCCCTCAGGGTCAGTCCCTTTCCACGACCCGACCAGGGTCTTGAACTGAGCGAGTCCGGAAGCGGGGATCGCTTCACGGTGCATCTGCGCAATGCCGGCAGTCGCCGCGAAAGCGACAAGCACAACGAGGGAAGCGCATCTCATGAGAACCTCAATGTTGTGGCTGAAATAGGGGACTTGTTAAGATAATCGGATGTGGAGCGGGAGTCAAGAGCAGATGCCCCGCCAGAGGGGGTCCCGCCAGAGGGGGTCGGGATCGTTGATAGCGTCGAAGGCGCCATCGTTGATCCCGCGTAAGAACAGCGGGGTCGATAAACCGCGACTATGGCGCCAACGGGAATGACAGAGAGATCGTGTATGCCCTGCCTTCGTTACACGCCACGATGACTGTGAGGCGGGAGAGGCGGGGATCGAACAAGTGTCCGGTTCCAGCAGAGCGGGCTCCAGAGGCCGAGGAGAACTCCGGAACATCTTCTCCGTTGATCCGGACATCGGCCGGAGGGGCGGCGACCCGGTGAATCTCGATCGCATATGTGCGATTCAGGGCCTTTCCGGCGAAGTTTCCTTCCGAAGCGCCAATTCCGATCTCAAGCCGCAGCCGTCCGTTCTTCTCCTCAGCCGACTGGGTGAACCTGGTGAGAGAGAGACTTCCGCTCTGGTACGCTGTGGTTTTCCCGTCGTCTTCATAGAGAAACGAAGCGGCAGCCCCGCCCCGCGCGGGATACACGCAGAGAGTCAGCGTGTCAAGAGGCCTTTCGTCCGAAAACTGCATCGGAGGGGCCATAGGTATAATACTTCCGGATTTCACAAACAGTGGGATCCTCCCGAGAGGTGCGGCGACTTCGAGTGTTTTCCCTCCCCGAACGAGTTCGTCTGTCCAGAAATTCACCCATTCCCCTTCCGGGAAATTCACGCTCTTCGTCGTCTGTCCCGCTTCCACGACGGGGGAGACCAAAAAATCATCCCCCCAGAGATATGAGGAGCTTTCGTCCCTGAACCGCTTGTCGTCGGGGTATATCATGATGAGGGGCCGCGCAAGGGGGAGTCCCGTTTCGTAGTTCCGGTACGCCATGGTATAGTTGTACGGAAGAAGCCGGTAACGAAGTCTGAGCATATTGCGGCAGATATCCTCCGCCTCCGGTCCGAATTGCCAGGGCTCCGTCGGTGCGCCGTGGACGACCTCGCCCGCTCCATGAGCCCGGCTGACCGGGGAGAAGACACCAAACTCCATCCACCGGACGTAAAGCTCCGGCGTGGTGGGGTTTCTGGCATACCCGCCGATGTCCGAATTGTGATAGGCAAGGCCGGACATCCCCATGTTCAGGAGCATCGGGAGCTGAACTCCCAGCCCCGCGAAGCTCCGGGAAACATCTCCCGACCAGGGTATCACGCCGTATCTCTGAATCCCCGCTGACCCGGATCGTGTGAGATTGAAAACGCGCTCGCCCGGACGGAAGCGGTTCATCCCCTCAAAGACGGTTTTCGCCCAGAGAAGATTGTAAATGTTATGGACTCTCCGCGTCGTCCCCAGGAAGTGCCTCATGTCGCCGGGGTGACGCTCCGGCTCGCCGAGATCGGTCCAGAGTCCGGCGACATGCCTCCCCAGGAATGGAGGGTGTTTCCCCCACCACCAGAGCCGGGCGGCGGGATCGGTCATGTCGAGGAGCGATGCGTCGCAGCCGCCGCACGACCACCATTTGTCGAGTATGTACGTATGCCCGAGAGAGTCCTTCGCGAGAAAGCCGAGACGTGAGGCCTCGTCATAGTTGACCGACGTCCGGACGACGTACGGTTCAGTGATCAGGATCGTCCTGATGCCGGCGTCCAGGAAGTCGGACATCATCCGCTCCGGATTGTGCCAGGCGGCGGCATCCCAGCGAAGGTCCCCCATCGCGGCGAACCATTGCAGATCCAGCACGATCGCATCGCAGGGAAATTTTTTCTCACGCATCGTGCGTACGATCGAGCGGGCCTCTTCTTCATTTCTGTAGCGGTTCTTCGACTGGATGTACCCGAAAGCCCAGCGCGGCGGGAGGGGCTGCCTCCCTGTGAGCCATGTATACCGTTCGAGACCTCCGGCGAGTGTCGGCGCGGCGATCACATAGTACGTGAGCACGCCGCCGGCTGCGGAGTAGGTCATCACGGTGCTGTCGGAGGCACCGACGTCGAACCGGCCCCTGAACGTGTTATCGAAGTAGATCGCATACCCGCCTGTCGAATTAATAAACGGGACATTGATGTTCATCGTTGCCAGGGGAGTTGCGTATCCTCCCACCTGTGTGTTGTAACAATCGAACGCCTGGCCGCGCCTGTCAAGCCGAGTCCCCCGTTCTCCCGTTCCGTAGAAATGCTCATCCGGCAGGATGGAAAACCTCGCGAGCCACTCCTCACCCCCGGCAGCCATCCCGCCCGAGATAGGCTCTCCAACGAGCTCCCTCCCGGATGAATCAATAAACGCGAGGCGGAGGGGAAATTTCCGGCAAAGTACCCGGAGCATCTGTGAAGAAACCGACAGCGAGGAATCTGTTTCGAGCATCTTGACGGGGAATTCTGCGGAAACGTCCCTGATGACGGCGAACGACGAATCAAGGGAGATGTGGCGGGAAGGAAGAAGGTCCACCCGGACGACATCGTTTGCGTAGAACGAGATATTCACGGACGATTCCCCCGACTGGAGCGTGAGAACATTCCCGTTCCGGCTGCAGGCTGTGAAGTCTCCGAGGAACCCACCTGCACGGACGGAAAATGGGAAGAAGAGAAGAAGCACCAGGGGGAGGGCTTTCACGCGCTCCCGATATCGGGCCGCACGGGTTCGGTTGTTCGTCGGCAAGGGGGAGGGGCTAAAAATGCGCGTTCAGCAACGGAAGAATCTTCAATCCCGCGGGATTGTTTTCAGCATAGTTCAGTAATCCGATCTGGATGCCGTAAAGATTATCGGCGTGATTGAATATGCCGATGGAGAGACCGCTCTGCGTATCGTATACGCGGTTGTAAATACCCGTGATTATTCCCCGGGCGCACTGCACTTGGGTTGTGACGACGTTCAGGTCGACGCCGCAGACGCAGTCCGCTTTTGTCCTGTACCCGGCGAACGTCAATCCCGAGACACTCTTCGCGCTCTGGACCGCACCGATGGTGATGTTCACACCCGTGATGTCTTCCTTCGAAACTATTGCACCGCCGGCAACAGTCAGACCCTCCACGCCTTCAAGTCCGACGGCGGCAAGCCCGGCAAGTGTGAGGAACTTCATCCCTCCTCCGGACACCACTGCGAGCCCGCCGAAGTTGAGTCCGACGATCTGCTTGCTGCCGACGAGGCCCAGTCCGCCGATGTTGACTCCGAAGAGTCCGCCGCCCGCCACGAGGCCAAAGCCGGCGAAATTTATCCCGGTGAAATCACGGCTGGAAATCGCGCCGATCCCGGCAAGGTTGACACCTGCGATATTTTTCCCTCCGACCAGACCAAGGGGCCCGATCGAGATCCCGGTCATCTCTCCCCCGCTCATGCACCCGAGTCCGCCGAAGTTGAAGCCGGCGAGATTTCCATCGACCACCGTACCCATCCCGGAGAATGTTACTCCGGCAGCGTCACCGGAGCTCACAACGGCCAGACCACCGATAGAAATGCCTTTGAGGTTGTGGCCGGCAAACACCCCTCCCAGCCCGAACGCAACCCCGTTGATCTCTTCTCCCCCCACGGCACCGAGGCCGAATGCGATCCCATTTATTGTCCCGGTCATCCGGTCGCCGGGGACCCAGAGCGTGAAATTGAGTCCGTCGATTTCCTCAAGACAGTCATCGCTCCAGTTGAAGCGAATGCCGGCATGACTGGCCGAATTGCCGAAGCCGATACCGTACCCGGAGACAGGGAGGTCAAGAGAACAATGCGAGCATGGAGACCCGGTCTGGGCAGCAATGATGGACGGAAAAAGGAGGAGAAGAAAGAAGAACTTCAGAAGGGGGGGCATGCTGTAACCTACCGAACTCCATGAAAAGACACAAATCCTTGGCAATAATTCGATGTATTCTGAGTGTGATATAGGATTGACCGGGAGAATGAAGAATATGTTGTAATATGTGCAGATTCCGATAATAGGCGAGGTTCTACGTAGTTATGTAATATATAATGAGATCCACGCGAATTGACGCCGATCCATCGCAGAGGGGCAACACGTTGGTCTGCTCAACGAACCGCTCCGCATCGCGAACCGAATGGTTCAGGCCGATGCCATCGGCCAGTGCAAGGACCCGGGCACAACTGAGGGCCTGAACGGACTTCGTCCGGGCCCTCATGCTGCGCTTAACCCGCAGGGCGCTGGCTACTCGACCACGTACTGGAACTTCGTCGTCTTTGCGACTCCCGCAACATTGACGTTGACGGTGAACCGATATTCACCCTTTTCCTCGAGCGTGAGGCCGCTACCATAGTGGCTCATCATGGGCTTGAGATCGACCGAAGAGGTCTTCTTTGAAGGAGATTCAATCTGGAGATTGACGGTGGCATCGGCGATTTGCGTTCCCTTTACAGCATCGGTTACGTCAAGTCCAATATGGTGGGTACCGGCCATCATAGCGTCCTTCGTGGCCTTGTCCATCTCCATGCTTTCATGCGTCATTCCCTTCATGTCTTTCCCCATCCCCATACTGGAGTCCTTCATCCCCATCCCTCGCATTTCGCCTTCTTTCTCACCGTGCTTCATCATCATCGCCGGCCCGGATTTCATCATCTCTTTGTGCTGGGTCTGCGAGGTGAGCCACACCTTTATGTGAAGCCCTCCGACTGTCGTATCGGCTGTGGGCTTGCCCATGACGCTTGTCATGTCGTGTACCTTCATGCCGGTTTTGGCCGAATCGACGGCAGTGTCCCCTCCGAACACCGGCAATGTCAATGCGATTGTCAGAACCGTCGAAAGACATGCATATTTTGTTTTCATAAAGAATTCCTTCTGAATTTGTTTGTGAGTTGTTTGAACGTAATCTACGTTCTGGACAGAATCGCACATATGCCAGATTACCGAGGGTTCCCGGAAGAGACAATGGCCACAAGGGATGAAAGTGTAGTTAATTCCCCCTGCGGGATGAAATTCAGCCCTTTGAACGTTGTTTCAATCAGGGAACGTAAGGGCGGAGGCGGACGAGGACCACGCCGCGGGAGGGGACGGTCGCCGAGAATTCGCGATCAGCGACAGCGAGATCTTTCTGGCGCCAGAGATCGCGGACGGACTGCTTTCCACTGAGACCGAGAACGGCCCACGATGAGGTCACCGCGGCGGGGGATTTGCCCCTGTTGAACAGACCGAGCGCTTTGCTTCCGTCCTCGAGATCCTTCACCATCAAAAACGTGCTGTCGCTCCTTGGCGCAACCGCTGCCGATTGGCCGAGAGGATCCTGGTCGACGTCGATCACCTCAGGATTGCAGAGAACGTTGAGCGTAAAGGGATCGAGTTTCCCCATCTCCCCGCTGTAAAACAGCGGGGATGCCATCAGGCACCAGAGGGACATATATGCGTATTGCTCATCAGGGCTGAATGTGCAGGGAACGGGCATCCCCCCACCGGCAGCGCGGGCATCTCCTATGTAGCCGATCTGTATATAGTCCGGGTCGTTCCAGGAGCCGGGACGGGACCATGCGCGGTGCTCCGCGTTTTTCAGCGCGACTTCAAATACGCGGTCCAGCTCGATGCCAAGATCATCGGCGGTGCGCCAGCATTGTCCGCCTGTCTCCTCCCCCCACTCCCAGACGTTCCCCATACCATACTGGCAGAAATTAAGTATGATGTCCCGCTCCTGGCATCTGAGAATATCTCCCATGACCCGGTACGGCTTCATGAGTACTTCCCTGGTGTGGTCCCCGCCTACGACACGGTCGTATGAGCACCAATCATACTTCAGAAAATCAAATCCCCAGGCCGCAAACTGTTTCGCGTCGGCCTCTTCGTGCCCGTAGCTTCCTGAAAAACCGGCGCAGGTCAGCGGACCCGGTGATGTATATATCCCGGCCTTCAATCCTCTGGCATGGATGTACTCCGTGAGGGACTTCATGTCCGGGAAATGCCTGTTGGGGAGTATGTTCCCCCCATCACCCCGGAGGGGCCCGACGCGGAGCGGGTCGGCATTCCCGGGACGGTTCATCCAGCAATCGTCGATGTTCACATACTGGTAACCTGCGTCCGCCATCCCTTTTTTGACCATGATGTCGGCCGCCTCGCGGACGAGCGAATCGGTGATCCGGCCGTAGTGCGCATACCAGTGGTTCCACCCCATGGGGGGAGTGAGGGCGAGCTTGTCTCCGCTCACGATGCGAAACCTTCGCTCCGAAGACCCGTGGCGGTTTGTGGCCCGCAGCGTGACAGCGTATTCTCCCTTTGTGGGAGCAGTCCCGCTGATGATGCCAGTCCCGGGGTCGAGCCGGAGCCGGGCGGGTAAGTTGCCAGCCGAAAAAGAGATCGGACGATCGCCCGTGCACGGAATCCTGTATAGGAACGGATTCCCGGGACGGCAACCGTACACGATGGGCCCGTTGATCCGGGGAGCGGGACCCGGCGCGGGGGTGAGAATGACAGCCCCGGCAGGGAGAGCCTGAGACGTCTGACTGGGCGAGTCCTGTGCAGGTGGAGGACCCGCCGCGAGCACCAAGACGGCAGAAATGGCTGCACAGATCGAGCGAAAACGCATCAAGGGGGTCATGGGATGAGGGTCCAATTGGGACTATAAATCGAGCCGGATTGATTGTAACGATTCCGATTGTAAAGAGCCAGAAGGGGCGGAAATTGCTCAATTTTGCACTAAGTTGCTCTGGGGGGAACACCGCGCAGATTGGAAACGTAAGATACGATATAAGTTTCCATTTCTAATAGCAGCTAAGTCCTCCATTCGCTTGCTCTTGGAGGGATCATTCTTTATATTGGAAACGTCAAATACGATATAAGTTTCCACTCCAAGAAGTGCCCCGATTGCTATGTTTTTGTGAATTCCTGGGAGACAGTGCACATTATCATGGAGAGGCCGCACAATGGGCGACGCGGACGAAAGAGAGCGAATACTACATGCAGCCGCGCGGCGGTTCATGGAATTCGGGATTTCGAAGGTGACGCTTGATGAGATCGCTTCAGACCTCGGAATGAGTAAGAAAACCATGTACAAGTACTTCCCGAGCAAAGAAGATCTCCTCAAAAACATCATCCGCGACAGAATAAACCGGAACGGAAAACGTTTTAATGACATGATGGGCTCCGGCAAACCCTTCGGGGAAAAACTGCAGGAGATATTCGCATTTGCGGGGCGGGAGTTCAGCATGCCGAGCAGACTGTTTATCCTGGACCTCAAACGTCTCGACCCCGAACTGTGGAAAGAGGCCGTGGAATACCGGCGAAAGACAATCGTCACAAACGTCAAGAAGATGATCGAGCAAGCGAAGGAAGAGGGGATGATCAGAAAAGACCTCGACGTCGCTCTTTTCGTGCTCGTGTTCCAGAACGCCGTCGAGGACATCCTCACCCCCAAGACTCTTTCGGAACAACCGTTCTCTGCGCTCCAGGCATTCCAGGGGATACTGGAGATCATATTTGAAGGGGCGCTCACCGACGGTGCCCGCGCAACGATTAAACTGTCCGGTCAATTTCCTACCGAATTCTCCATCGAGAGGTAGCGCATCATGAAATTCATACTCTTTCTCTTCCTTGTTCCCACGCTTCTCTTTCTTCAGGGGGGCTGCGGCGACAACCACCACGCGTTAATCGATGCCTCCGGCACGCTCGAATCCGTCGATGTGAACGTCGGCGCGAAGGTACCCGGACAGATCGTCAGGCTGTTCGTCGACGAGGGGAGCCGCGTGCGCGCGGGAGATACGCTTGCGATACTCGACAAGTCGACCCTCCAGATTCAGTGGGAGCAGGCCCAGGCCGGCGTCGACCTGGCACGAGCGCAGTACCAGATGCTGCTGAACGGCGCACGGTCGGAAGACATCTCATCGGCGGGCCAGTCGCTGATCCAGATGGAATCAACACAGAAGAACGCCACGGAGGATTACCAGCGGATGAAGGCGCTGCTTGCGTCGCACAGCGTCACGCAGAAGCAATTCGACGACGCTGAGTCGCGCCTTGCCGTCGCTCAGGCACAGTACAATACCGCGAAACAGGGACTGCAAAAGATAAAGCGGTTTGCAAGGCCGGAGGAGCTCGCCGCGGCGAAGGCACGGCTCGATCAGGCCCAGTCGGGGGCGGATCTGCTCCAAAAGCAACTATCCGATGCGTGCATCGTGGCCCCCGTTACGGGAATCGTCACGCACAAACCTGTCGAAACGGGGGAATTGATGAGCGCGGGAACGACTGTCGCGACAATCTCGCGACTCGATACGCTGAACCTGATGATCTACGTGAACGACACCGAGCTCGGGAAGGTGAAGCTCGGCGGACCCGCGGACGTGGTCGTCGACACGTACCCCGACAGCTCGTTCCCCGCCCACGTCGTCTATATTTCACCGATAGCGGAGTTCACGCCGAAGAACATACAGACCAAGGAGGACAGAACCAAGCTCGTCTTCGGCGTCAAGCTGGAGGTGGACAATCACGCGGGGGTCCTCAAGGCGGGTATGCCGGCGGATGCCTATCTCCATTGAACAGAGATGAACACGTGAGCGCGATTGAAATAGTGTCCGCGCGGAAAACGTTCGACAGGGTCGTCGCGGTCGACGACCTCTCTCTGGAAGTCCGGAAAGGAGAGATGTTCGCGCTCGTGGGACCGGACGGGGCGGGAAAAACCACCGTGATCCGGATGCTCTGTGGGATCACGCACCCCACTTCGGGATCGATCCACGTCCTGGGGTTTGACACCACGGAACAGGCGGAAGAGGTTAAGAAGCGGATCGGGTACCTCTCGCAGAAATTCAGCCTGTACGGAGACCTCACGATCGACGAGAACATCGAGTTTTTCGCCGAGATACACGGCGTGGGAGGGTACAGGGACAGAAGGAATGAGCTGCTGGAGTTCACGCGCCTGACGCCGTTCCGGGGGCGCCTTGCCGACAAGCTCTCCGGGGGAATGAAGCAGAAGCTCGCGCTCGCATGCACACTGGTACACACGCCCGAGGTCCTTCTCCTGGATGAACCGACAACCGGGGTCGACCCGGTCTCCCGGCGGGATTTCTGGAAGGTCCTTGCAAACCTCCTCAGGACCGGGATGACGATCGTGATGACGACGCCCTACCTTGACGAGGCTGAGAGGTGCCACCGGGTCGCGATGATGAGCGCCGGGAAGAATCTCATTACGGACACCCCCGCGGCCCTCAAGAAGGTCATGAAGGGGGAGATCGTGGAGATCGTGTGCACGGATGTCCGCGGTTCGTTTTCGCGCGTCCGGTCGATGCCGCTCGTGAAAGAAGCCCAGGCATTCGGTGACCGCCTGAACATCCTCGTGGAAAACGCACAGCGGGACGTCCCGCCCCTCCTGAGCGCCCTGAAGACTGAGAAGATCGAAGTGCACTCCTGGAGGGTCGTCCCGCCGTCCCTGGAAAACGTGTTCATTTC
>Ga0182017_10000566_pt1 | contig 29270 bp, 28 predicted proteins | sample 712E3DmetaG_FD_120492 | JGI IMG/M metagenome (GOLD analysis project Ga0182017, IMG submission 120492) | Permafrost microbial communities from Stordalen Mire, Sweden - 712E3D metaG | ecosystem: Environmental > Terrestrial > Soil > Wetlands > Permafrost | place: Sweden: Stordalen | collected... | reverse complement strand
AGCTTGAACTTCTTCATCAGTCCCGCGCGGGCCGCCTCGGCGTCGTTCGAGGCGCGAATCAGCTCGATCACAGCGTCCAGGTTGTCCAGCGCGATCAGGTAGCCGGCGAGCACGTGCGCGCGGCGCTCGGCTTGGCGCAGCTCGTACTTCGAGCGCCTGACGATCACCTCGCGCTGGAAGTTGAGGTATTCGCGAACCAGCTCGAGCAGAGAGAGCGTGCGCGGGACGCCACGTACCAGCGCAACAGCGTTGTAGCCGAAGGTCGTCTGCAGTGACGTGTGCTTGAACAGCTTGTTCAGCGCGACCTGTGGCACGGCGTCGCGCTTGAGGTCGATCTGGATTCTCATCCCCGTCCGGTCGGAGTGGTCCTGGAGATCGGAGATCTCCGTCAGCACCTTCTCGTGAACGAGGTCGGCGATCTTCTTGATCACGCCGCCGTCGCCGCCCTTCTTGACGCCATAGGGAAGCTCCGTCACGACGATCGCGGTCTTGCCTCCGCGCAGCTCCTCGATGTGCGCGCGAGCCCGCATCACGATACGGCCGCGGCCCGAGCGATAGGCCTCCCTGATTCCCTGGCGCCCGACGATGATGCCTCCGGTCGGGAAGTCGGGCCCCTTCACGTGCTGGGCCAGCTGATCGACAGAAATGTCCGGGTCGTCGATCATCGCCAGCACGGCGTCCACGACCTCCGACAGACGGTGTGGCGGCATATTCGTCGCCATGCCCACGGCGATCCCCGCAGACCCGTTCACGAGCAGGTTCGGGAAGCGACTCGGAAGTACGACCGGCTCGCGCCGAGACTCGTCGTAGTTGGGAACGAAGTCGACCGTGTCGGACTCGATCTCCCTGAGCATCTCGGTGGCGATCTTGGCCAGCCGGCACTCCGTATACCGCATAGCCGCCGCCGGGTCGTCGTCGATCGAGCCGAAGTTCCCCTGCCCGTCCACGAGCGGATAGCGCAGCGAGAACGGCTGCGCCATGCGAACGAGCGTGTCGTAGATGGCGGAGTCGCCGTGGGGGTGGAAAGAGCCCATCACTTCGCCGACGACGCGGGCGGACTTCTTGTACGGCCGGTTCGGCTGCATGCCGGACTCGTGCATTCCGAAAAGCACCCGCCTGTGCACCGGCTTGAGCCCGTCGCGCACGTCGGGGAGCGCGCGGCTCACGATCACGCTCATGGCGTAATCGAGGAAGCTCGAGCGCATCTCTTCTTCGAGCTCGCGCGGCTCGATCCGGCCGGGGCCGAGAGCACCGGTGTCTACTTCGGACACCCCTACCCCTCTCTCCGCGAAGCGCTCATACGTCCAGGAACCTGACGTCCTTCGCGTTCTGCTCGATGAACTCGCGCCTCGGCTCGACCTGGTCGCCCATCAACATCGAGAACACGCGATCGGCGGCGGAGGCGTCATCTACGTCCACCCGCACGAGTAGGCGCCGCTCGGGATCCATCGTCGTCTCCCAGAGCTGCTCCGGGTTCATCTCGCCGAGACCCTTGAAGCGGGAGAGCTGCACACCCTCCTTGGCCAGCTCGAGAGCCTCGCTTCGCAGTGCGTGGAAGGTCTCCGCGGTGCGCGTTTTGCGACCCTGCGCAAGCTTGAACGGTGGTAGGCCAAGACCCGCGAGTTTCGCGTAGGCGCGGCGGGCGTCGCGGTAGGTCTGCGAGTAGAGCAGCTGCTGCGGCACGGTCAGACGCTGGGCCGCTCCGGTTTCCTTCTCTGTCACCTTGATCCCGAACCCGTCCGCGCCGGAAGACTCGATCTTTATCTCGTAGCCGTTCTCGCCCACTGCCTCGAGTGCGCGAGCCATGTCCTGCGCCGCCTCGTCCGGTACCTCGATCAGACGGTGCGCGACGACGAAATCTGCCGCCGGCGTTCCGAAGTCCGCCCGCAGGCGTTGGACCAGACCTTCGAGCGAACGTAGGCCGCCTGCGAGTTTCTTCCAGCGAGCCTCGCTCAGCTTCAGCTCCTCGCCCTCTCGCCCTCGGATCTCCAGATCACCGATGCGCTCGCGTACGAGCAGCTCCTCGAGCTGGGCGTCCTTCTCAAAGTAGAACTCGCGGCTGTCGAGCTTGACCCGGTACAGCGGCGGAATAGCGATGTAGACGTGGCCGCGGTCGAAAAGCTCCGGCATGTGCCGGTAGAGGAAGGTGAGGATGAGGGTGCGAATGTGCGAGCCGTCGACGTCGGCATCGGTCATCACGATCACGCGGTGGTAGCGGAGCTTCGCGATGTCGAACTCGTCGCCGATGCTCGTACCGATCGCGGTGATCATCGCCTGGATCTCGTTGTTGGAGAGAACCTTGTTGATGCGGTTCTTCTCGGAGTTGATGATCTTCCCGCGCAGCGGCAGGATCGCCTGATAGGCGCGGTCGCGGCCGGCCTTGGCCGAGCCACCGGCGGAGTCGCCCTCGACGATGAAGAGCTCGGCCGTCTCCGGGTCGCGAATCGTGCAATCGGCGAGCTTGCCCGGCAGCGACGAGCCCTCGAGCGCGCTCTTGCGCCGCGTCAGCTCACGCGCCTTGCGGGCAGCCTGGCGTGCGCGTGAGGCCGAGATCGTCTTCTGAACGATCTGGCGCGCGTCGGTCGGGTTCTCTTCAAGGAACTCGGCCAGTTTCTGGTTGACGGTCTGCTTGACCATGCCCTCCACCCAGGGGTTGCCGAGCTTGGTCTTCGTCTGCCCCTCGAACTGCGGATCGCGCAGCTTGACCGAGATGACTGCGGCCAGTCCCTCGCGCATATCCTCACCTTCGAGGTTGCTCTCCTTCTCCTTGAGCAGGCCCTTCTCGCGCGCGTACTTGTTCAGGGTCGCGGTCAGCGCGCTCTTGAAGCCGGTCAGGTGCGCGCCGCCCTCGTGTGTGTTGATGTTGTTCGCAAACGAGAACACCGACTCGACGTAGGAGTTGTTCCACTGCATCGCCACCTCGACGGTGCCCCGCTCGTCGCCGCCCTCGTAGTAGACGATGTGCTTGTGGACAGGCTCCTTCGCCTCGTTGATGAAGTTGACGAAATCCTTGATGCCGCCCTTGTAGTGGAACTCGTAGCGCGCCTCTCCCTCGCGCTCGTCGATCAGGACGATCTTCAGGTCGCGGGTTAGGAAGGCCGTCTCGCGGAGTCGCTGCACCAGCGCCTGCGCGGAGTACTCGAGCTCTTCGAAAACCTCGGCGTCTGGGAGGAAGGTGACGGTGGTGCCGGTGTCCGAGGCCTTACCGACGATCTCCACATCGGTCGTCGGGACGCCGCGGGCGAACTCCTGGCGGTGAACCTTGCCATCGCGCCGCACCTCGGCGATCAGCCACTCCGAGAGCGCGTTCACGACCGAGACGCCGACTCCGTGCAAGCCGCCGGAAACCTTGTAGCCGGCGCCGCCGAACTTACCGCCAGCGTGCAGCTTGGTCAGCACCACCGTCAAGGCCGACATTCCCTGCTCGGGCATGAGGCCGACCGGGATCCCCGAGCCGAAGTCTTTGACGGTCACCGAGTGGTCGGGATGAAGAGTCACCTCGATCAGGCTGTTCCTCCCCGCCAGCGCCTCGTCGACCGAGTTATCGACGACCTCGTAGACCAGATGGTGCAGGCCGCGGGCGCCGGTCGAGCCGATATACATGCCCGGGCGAAGGCGAACCGGTTCGAGGCCCTCGAGGACGGTGATGTCCTTTGCTGTGTATGACGTCTCAGTCATGAAAAAAGCCCTGCAAATAGCAGACTTGCGGGCTTGACAGATTGTATCAGAACGAGCGGCTGGAAGCTGTGTACAAACAGCTACTTCGCGGCTCGGCGAGCGAGACTCGCGGCCGCCGCACGAGCGACCAGAGCGCGAAGTTCCGCGTCCTCGATCGGCGCGGCGAGCTGTTGCGCCCGCGCGAGCTCGCCGGGACCGGCCTCAGGTACCGCGAGGCGTTCCTCCGAATCGGTATTTCGGCCTCGGCTGGGGATCGGGCCGGGCGCGAAGCGAAGTTCGCTCGGGCACTCCTCCACGAGCGACTCGCGCAAACGCGAGAGGATCTTCGGCTCGAGATGCTTGAGCTCGAAAGCCCACGTCGACGAGCTGGTGTTGACGTGAAGGACGCCCTTGCGCGTTAGCCGCGCCGGCCAGGCGTTCGCTGCGATCGTCTCCCCCACCGTCTCGGGCCACAGGCTCACGAGCGGACTCGAAGCCGGCAAGCCGATCCGTTTCGCTTCCTTTCTGATCGCTCCTTCGAGACGGTCCATCAGGCGGCCTCCGCACGTCCTTCGCTCACGCGGACGACTTGGTCCGCCTTTACCGGCAGCGTACTCTCGCTCGTCGCCGTTACGATCGTCTGCCCCAGAACGGCGAGGCGCTCGACGAGAGCCTGTCTGCGGGCGCCGTCGAGCTCCGAGAGGACGTCGTCGAGAAGCAGGATCGGCGGGCCGCCGGTCTGCTCCATTAGGAGCTCCGCCTCGGCGATCAGCAGCGCGAGTACCGCCGCTCTCTGCTCGCCCTGGGATCCAAAGGAGCGAAGCTCGCGCGATTCCGCACAGATCAGAATCTCGTCCAGATGGGGACCGCAGCTCGTAGTTCCGCGCTCCAGATCACGACCCAGTCTCTGCGCGAGCAGCTCCGCGGTCAGCGTATCGCCTGTGTACTCGAGCCTACAACCGTCGAGCCCGAACACGGCGGCGGCATCCGCGAAGCGCGGGGAGAGCAGCTCTATCGCTTGCCGACGGACGAGCTGAAGCGAAGCCCCGAGGGTGGCGACCTGCTCGTCCCAGGGGGAAAGTGCTTCGTTCGTGCTCAGCCTGAGCCCGATCTTGCGTAGACACGCGTTTCTCTGCCCGAGCGCCTCGCCGTAGGCAATCGGGAGGTTCGCTCGCGCCGGCAAGAGCCGTGAGAGCGTTCGGTCGAGGTATGCCCGGCGCACGGCCGGGCCGCCCTTCACTACCACGAGGCGGTCAGGAGTGAACACGAGGGTTGGAAGCTCGCTGCGAAGCTGCTCGGTCGCTTGTAGCGCGGCTCCGTTCATCCGCGCGCGCTTGCCTTCGCCGCGCACGATCGCAACCTCGACCTCGGCGTTACTGCGCTGTCGCTCAACCACCACGGCGACTCTTGCCGAGTCGGCGCCGAAGCGAATCAGCTGGGCATCGGCACGTGTTCGGGGTGAGAAACCCTGCGTGCCCACGTGTACCGATTCGAGCAGGTTTGTCTTGCCTGATCCATTCGCGCCGACGACCAACACGAGGCCGCCCGCCAGTTCGAGCTCAAGGCGCTCGTAGGAACGGAAGTTGCGCAGCTCGAGGCGGCGGACGCTCAGCCCGCGAGGCGAATCGGCATGATCAGGTACCAGAAGGTGTCGCCCTCCGCTCGCAAAAGCCCAGGATTCAGTGGGCCGTTCAGGTTGAGCTCGACCTCGTCGCCGATCACCGATTCGATCCCTTCGCGCAGGAATTCCGCGTTGAAGCCGATCTCGAACGGCTCGCTGCTGAAAGCCACCGGGAGGGTTTCATGCACCTCGCCGACGTCCTGCGTCTGGGCCGAGACGGTTAGCGACCCATCCTCAAAGCGCAGCCGGATGGGGCTGGTTCGTTGCGCCATCACGGCGGCGCGACGGACAACATCCAGGAACTCGACTCGTGGCAGTTTCACCGTGTGGGCGAAGGTCTCCGGGTGAAGCTGGCGATGGTTCGGGAACTGGCCGTCGATACGCCTCGTAGTGAGCGTCGTCTTCCCAGCCAGGAAGATCGTGTGGTTCTCGTGGATCGCCAGCTCGAGCTCGTCGCCAGCCGAAGGGATTCGCGCGATCTCCGCAATCGCCCGCGCCGGCACAATGGCCTCGAGCTCGGGTGTTTCTCCGGTGAGCGTCGTCTCTCTAACCGCCAGCCGGTAGGAGTCTGTCGCAGCCATGGTCAGCTTTCTACTGGTGTCGTTCTCACCTTTCTCGAACTGCACCAAGATCCCCGTCAGCACCGGCCGGGACTCATCCCTCGAAGCGGCCCGCGACACTCTCGCTGCGGTGTCGAGGAAAGCTTCGCGATCAACTTTGAAAGTGGTCTCGTCTTTTATCTCAGGTAGGCGTGGAAAATCATCAGGGGCCGACACATTCAGCCGATAGGACGCACTCCCACACCTGAGCTCGATCATCCGCGCTCCTGCGGTGTGCTCGAGAACAACCTTCTCCTCACCGCTTGGGAGTGAGCGGCAAGCGTCTACGAACACTCTCCCGGGCACTACGCTCGCACCGTCGCTCTCGACCTCCGCCTCTAGCGCTGACACGATCGAGAGCTCCATATCCGTTGCGGCGAGGCGTAGCTGGTTGTTTTCCGCCGTAATAAGAATTCCGGCCAGCACCTGTACTGAGGTACGAGAAGAGACAGCACGCGACACCATCGCAACTGTCTCGGCGAGGTGCTCTCGCGAACAGGTGATCTTTATCCCGGAGCGAAGGCCCCTATCTGTTTCAATCATGAGATTTAAAACCTCGTAGTCATAGTAGGGCCTGTTAAAGGTGGGGGAAATGCCGCCTTTGCCGCTCGTGGAGTAACTTTTGGCTGAGGAGTGCGCCTGGGGAGAAGAGAAGCACATGGGGAGGACAGAAGCCTGAGCGCCCCACTTCTCTCAATATGATCACACTCTCCCATGGGCCCTCCACAAATCAGTGCACCTGCTTAATACGCGCAGTAAGTTCCTGTACGAGGTTGTAAACAGAGCGATCTTCGCGGATGAGACGAGCGATCTTCGACGTGGCGTGAATGACGGTTGTGTGATCACGACCGCCAAATTCCTTGCCAATCTTCGGCAGCGATGAATCTGTCAGCTCTCGAGAGAGATACATCGCTACCTGACGTGGATAAACAATGTTCTGAGAGCGCCTGTCGCTGCAGAGCTCGATAAGCGAGAGACCGAAACGGTCAGCGACCTCCTCTTGGATTCGATGAATATTGACCTCGGCCGCCTCTGGTGGGAACACGTCGCGAAGAACGTCTTGCGCGAGCTCGACGGTCATTAGTCTTCCTGTGAGTGACGAGAACGCGACGACACGCGTAAGCGCACCCTCAAGCTCGCGGATGTTCGAGGAGATCAGACTGGCGATGAAGGTTAGGACCTGTGGATCGGGGACGTGGATGCCCTCGGTGTGAACCTTCTTGCGCAGGATTGCGATCCTCGTCTCGAGATCGGGCGGCTGGATGTCGGTGATCAGACCCCACTCGAAGCGCGAGCGCAAGCGTGGCTCGAGCGTCGCGAGCTCACGTGGCGGCCGGTCGGAGCTGAGCACGACCTGGCTACCCGCCTCGAAAAGGGCGTTGAAGGTGTGGAAGAACTCCTCTTGGATCCGCTCTTTGCCCTCGAAGAACTGGAGATCGTCGACGAGCAGCACGTCGTAGTTGCGGTAGCGCTGCTTGAAGCTGTCGATGCGCTTGTCGCGGAGCGAGTCGATGAAGTCGTTCATGAAGTTCTCACTCGTGACGTAAAAAACGCTCAGGTTGCGTGAGTGCTCGGAGACGTAGTGGGCGATCGCGTGTAAGAGGTGGGTCTTTCCGAGGCCGGTGCCGCCGTAGATGAAGAGCGGGTTGTAGGCGCGCGCGGGCCGTTCGGCCACGGCAAGCGCGGCGGCATGCGCGAAACGGTTGGAAGAGCCGATGATGAAGAGGTCGAAGGTGTATTTGGGATTGACGCCGTTGGGCGAGCTTCCAACCCGCGTCCACTCGCCTTCGGCTCGCTCGACCTCTGGAGTGGAGGGCTCGGAGACAAGCGCCTCGAGCGGATCGACCACCGACAGGAGCACGCCGCATTCGCGCCCGGCCAAATCGCGAACCGTGGCGCGCAGGAGGTCGAGGAAGTGCCCTTCGATCCATTCGCGCGTGAACTCGTTCGGAACGGAGACGACGAGGAAATCGTCAGTGAGCTCGCTCCCCTCGGCCCCGCCGAACCAGGTCTGGAACGTGGCCTCGCTGAGCGACTCGCGGAGTCGTTCAGCGACGGCACCCCAGAGGTTTTCAGCGTTGTCTCGAATAGATGATTCCACGCGCCTGACCGATCCCCCGCCCGCCCCGACGGAAGTGCGAGCATATCAATGCTCTAGCGATCGAACAACGGGGGTTGTCCACAGGCCGAGATCCATAGATACATGCCTTTTGCAGGGTTTACGGCACATCCACACGATTTTCCAAAGATGTGGAGAACTGCCGCTCGGGGCTCTCGAACTGGCAAAGAACCTGAGGCGGCCGCCTCTCGAGGGAGTGGAAACAACTGTGGAAAACTTATGAGCACCGGCGCTCGTCTATACTGGCGCCGCGGTTGTCCGCCGGACACCGATCTTCTCTCAGCTATCAAACACCGTGAAGCGGACCTACCAGCCAAACGTACGCCGTCGCAAGCGCAAGCACGGCTTTCGCGCGCGGATGAAGACCCGTGCCGGACGGGCGGTCTTGAAGCGCCGCCGAGGACGCGGCCGCAAGCGGCTATCGGCCTGACCGACGGGGCGTGCCCAGGTGGAGCGCCGGTATCGCCTCTCTCGCTCGCGAGATTTCGACACGGTCTACCGTCACGGAAGATCGACATCGACCCGCTTCTTCACTCTCTACGTGTTCCCGCGCGAGGGGAATGCCGACGTGAGGTTGGGTCTTGCGATTCCGAAGAGTGTCGGCACCGCCGTCAAGCGCAACCGTCTCAAGCGTACGCTACGGGAGGTCTGGCGCACGAAGGAGCGACCAGGTGGCCTAGATTTCGTGCTGGTGGCGCGCCCCGGGCTCGCCGAGGCGGCGGAGTCGCACGGCTTCTCGTGGCTAATCGAGCGAGTGGATGAAGTGATCGGAAAGGCAAACCCGTGAAGTACCCGGCAATAGCACTCGTCTACGTGTACCGCTACACGCTCGGGCTGTTCTTGCGGCCGAGCTGCAAGTACTACCCGTCCTGCTCCAGTTACGCGATCGGAGTGCTCAAGCGCTACGGCTTATTCCGGGGCGTACTGCTCGCGGGCTGGCGCCTTCTGCGCTGTAATCCGTGGAGCTCGGGCGGAGTAGACATGCCCGAAGATGCGCATCTGTTCGGGCGGCCCCGCCACGCGCACAAGGGGCACGCCGCGTGATCCTGTTCAGCATCCTCAGCCCGCTCGAGAACCTGTTCCGAACCATCCTCGACTGGCTGCACAACAGTGGTCATCTCCCCTGGGCCTGGGCGATCGTGGCGCTGACCGTGATCGTGCGCGTGGCGATCGTCCCGCTCACGGTCAAGCAGATCCACTCGATGCAGAGCCTGCAGGCGCACGCGCCAGAGATGAAGGAGATCCAGAAGCGCTACAAGCACGACAAGCAGCGCCAGCAGCAGGAGCTGATGCGCTTCTACAAAGAGAACAACATCAACCCGATGGCCTCCTGCCTACCGATGCTGGCGCAGTTCCCGGTCTTCATCGCTCTGTACTTCGTCCTGAAGCACTTCGCCAAGCACCCGCCCTGCAACCTCCCGACCCCCAGGGGCGAGAAGGCCGGGGCCGCGTGCGTTGCGCGCGGCGACTTCTCCTGGCTCGGCCACCACTTCTTCCCCAACATCGCCGCCAACATCATGGCGCATTGGAGCGGCTACCTGTTGCTCGTTATCTACGTCGGCAGTCAGCTCGCATCTACCTACTTCATGTCGGCCACGGCGCAGAAGTCGCAGCGAATAATGATGATGGTCCTGCCCTTCGTGATCCTGCCCTTCATCCTGAGGTTCCCGACCGGGCTTGTCCTCTACTGGGCGACGACGAACCTGTGGACGGTCGGGCAGGGCTTGATCACGAGAACGCTCATCCCCAAGCCCGCACCCCCGGCGAAGCGCTCCTCGCGGGCGCCGTCGGCCGAGGAGAGACATCAGCAGGCCGAGAAGCACCCGCCGCAGCCGCCGCGGCGCGTCAAGCGTAAGAAGGGCAAGCGCCGCTGATGGGCGAACTGCGAGCCGAAGTCGAAGGGTCCGACGTCGCCGAAGCGCGAGCGCGAGCGATCGAGGAGATCCGTCGCCAGGCGCCCTGGGTCGAAGAGGACGCTGTCAGGTTGCAGGTCGTCGAGGAGGGAGAGCGAGGCCTGCTCGGCATCGGAGCACGGCCGGCACGGGTTGTCGCGTTCGCGCAGGTGTCCGAGCCTCCGAAACGGGACGAGAGCGAGCTCGCGGTGTCGGTTCGCGACTACGCAGAGCGGGTCGTTCGAGCGATCGGGGCGGAGTCGCACGTCGAGTTGAGCGAGGACGCGGAAGGGATCACCGTCCTCTTCGCCGGAGGCGATCTCGGCGTTCTCATCGGTCGGCGCGGCCAGACGATCGAAGCGATCGAGCAGCTCGCAAATGCGGTCGTCTATCACCAGCTCGGGCCCGAAGCCAAGCGGATCACAGTCGACGCCGGCGGCTACCGCGAGCGCCAGAAGGTCGCCCTCAGCTACGCGGCCTTGCAGGCGGCCAAGCGTGCGATCTCGAGCGGCGAGCGGCAGGCCCTCGAGCCAATGAGCCCGTTCGAGCGCCGGCTCGTACACGAGCGCTTGAAGGGATACGCCGGGGTGACCACGACGAGCGAAGGGGCGGATCCGAAACGCTACGTCGTCGTTCTACCCGCGGATGAAGTCTGAGCACGACCCGCGACTCGAGCACTGGCTCGACGCTTTGCTCGAGACACCCGGGCTCACCTCGATACGCGATCGTGAGTCGGCCCGGCGAGAGCACGTCCTAGACAGCCTGGAAGCGGTTCCCCTCGCCGCCCGCTTCGCCGGTCCGATCGCCGATGTGGGCGCGGGCGGAGGCGCACCGGGTATTCCGCTCGCAGTCGCCTTCCCCGAGCGCGAAGTGACGCTGATCGAGTCGAACGAGCGCAAGTGCCGCTTTCTCGAGCGTTTCTGTAGAGAGTTCCCGAATCTACGTGTGATCTGCGGTCGGGCGGAGGAACAGGCGACCGACTCCTTCGGAGTGGTGACGGCGAAGGCTCTCGCTCCGCCGCCGGTCGCGCTCGAGTGGTGCCTCCCGCTCGTGAGTCCGGGTGGGGCGGCGATCCTCTTCAGCGGCCCGCTCGATTGTGATCTCGCCTCGGTGGCGCGATTGCTCGGTGGCGGCGAGCCCGAACTGCACCCGGTCGGGGGATCGCGCGAGCGACTGCTGCTGGTGGTCCCCAAGCTCTCGCCGACGCCTCCGGGCTTCCCGCGGCGGCCCGGAATCGCACGCAAACGCCCGCTTGCCTAAGAGCCTATTCCGGTAGGTCTGTACACCCCTGACGGAAGCGGCTCTGAGCCCCGGGGCCTGTCCGTGCTAGTGGGTAGAGTGGGGCGGCATGGCAGGCCACATTTACGCGCTCGCAAACCAGAAGGGCGGGGTCGGAAAAACGACGACCGCGATCAACCTTGCCGCTTGCCTGGCCGAGGCCGGCGAGCCCGCCTTGGTGGTCGATCTCGACCCGCAGGCGAACGCGACTTCGGGCCTGGGCGAGCGTGCGAACGGCACCTCTTCGTACGACCTGCTCGACGGCGCTCCGCTCAACGAACTGATCAAGCACACGCGCTTCAGCAACCTCGACCTCATTCCCGCCAAGCCCGATCTGGCCGGCGCCGTGGTGGAGCTGGCGCAGCGCTCCGGGGGCGATCGCTACCTGGCCGATGCGCTCTCCGAGGCGACCGCGCGCTACCGATTCGTTTTTCTCGACTGTCCGCCCTCGCTCGGCCCGCTGACGGTGAACGCGCTTGCCGCCGCCGACCGCGTGCTCGTGCCGGTGCAGGCCGAGTACTACGCGCTCGAGGGTCTCTCTCAGCTGATGCGCTCGATCGAGCTAGTGCGCCGGCGCCTCAACCCGCGCCTGGCAATCGGCGGCGTACTGCTGACCATGGTGGACGGACGGACGAGGCTCTCGGCCGACGTCGTCGCGGAGGTCAAGCGCCACTTTGGAGAGCTCGTCTTCAAGACCGCGGTGCCAAGATCGGTGCGGCTGGCCGAGGCGCCCAGCTTCGGGCTTCCCGTAATAGTCCACGATCGGCGCTCCTCGGGCGCCGAGGCCTACTGGAAGGTGGCGATGGAGCTTGTCGAGCGTGCTTGACCGCACCAATCGCAGGGGGCTCGGGCGCGGGCTCGAGGTGCTGGTCGGCGGCGCCGGCGAGTCTGATCTCGTGCACCTGCCGCTGGAGATGATCCACGCCAACCCGCGCCAACCGCGCAAGTCGTTCGGCTTGGAGGCGGCCGCCGGGCTCGCCGCCTCGGTCAAGGCGCAGGGCCTTTTACAGCCGCTGCTCGTTCGCGCTCGCAGCGAGGGCGGCTACGAGCTGATCGCAGGTGAGCGCCGCCTGCGCGCGGCCCGCGAGGCCGGGCTCGCCACGGTCCCGGCCGTGGTGCGGGAGGCGGACGACCGCGAAAGCCTCGTCCTGGGCCTGGTCGAGAACGTCGCCCGCGAGCAACTCTCGCCCGTCGAGGAGTCGCGTGCCTACGCCGTGCTGCTCGATGAGTTCGGACTCTCGCTGGGCGAGATCGCAGAGAGGGTCGGACGCTCGAAGCCGTCGGTCTCGAACCGCCTGCGCCTGCTCGAGCTCCCCGACGAGGTGCTCGAGATGCTCTCCGCCGGCGAGCTGAGCGAGGGCCACGCCCGCGCCGTACTCGCGCTCCCGGATCACGACGCCCGCAAGGCGCTAGCCCGCCGAGCCGTCAAGAACGGCCTCTCCGTGCGCCAGGTCGAGCAGGCGACCCGCGACGCCGGCGCTCCCCGCCAGCGCCGCCCTCGGCCCGAGCCTCTCGATCCGGCCCTCGCCTCTCGCGTGGCCACGGCGGCCGAGCAGCTGACCGGCTTTAGCGCCCGTGTCAGCCCAGGCAAGCTCGAGATTCGTTTCGAGAATGAGACCGAGCTGGCCGAGCTGGCCGAGGCGCTCGAGCGGGCTACCGGTTAGTCCGCTTTTGTTCATGGGCGACCCGCTCGTGAATCCGCCACTGCTCCGCAAGGTCGATTGCATCCGGCTCGCAGTCGATGACCTCGGCGCGGCGATCGCCTTCTACCAGAGGCTCGGTCACGACCTGATCTGGCGCCGCCCAGAGGCCGCGGGCTTGCGCCTGCCGGAGTCGAGCACCGAGCTCGTTCTGCAGACCGAGCAGCGCGATATCGAGGTGGATCTCCTGGTCGATGACGCCGAGCGCGCCGCCGAGCGGTTCGTCGCAGCCGGAGGAACTCTCGTCAACGGCCCTTTCGAGATCGAGATCGGCCGCTGCGCGGTGGTCTCCGACCCCTGGGGGAACACGCTCGTGCTGCTTGACATGAGCCGTGGGCCGCTGCCGGAAACGCGAGGCCAAGACGAGCCTCTTGTTGGCGAGGGCAAGTAGCGAGACCGGGTACGGCGACTTCCACGTTCCAAGGATTGGGTGGACTCGGAATAGGTGCCTCTCGCGCTCTCGGGGCGGTGCCGGCGGCGCGGGCTCGGAGAAGGCAGCGTGTTTATACGAACTGGTAGAGGATCGAGCGCCAGCCCAGCCAACGAGAATCGTCACTCCCGGTCCGGCCGCCGCGACCGACACGGCGGGCGCGGCTCACCCAACGCCGTCCCCAATTTTGCGTGGAGTAGCGCGCCTTAGGCGCGCACCACTCGCCTCACGTCACCGCCGAAAGTCGCGATGCCCTCCAAAGGAGGGCGGACTTTCGGCGGTTAGTGGGCGATGGTGGATTCGAACCACCGACCTCCGCCTTATCAGAGCGGCGCTCTAACCAACTGAGCTAATCGCCCGCGCGGCTGCGGATGATAGCTCGCTCGTCGGTCCGGCGCGAGCAGGCGATGGAGAGTTGGTGGTTTCCTCCGATAACACCGAGGCTACAATCGAAAGTAGGGCCGAGCGATGATCAGGATGGAGATCTACGGAGTCAGCTTCGATCTCGTCGGCAAGACGCCGATCGTCCTGCTGAAGATGGTCGGAGGCAACAAGTTCTTGCCGATCTGGATCGGCCATCCAGAGGCGGCGGCGATTCTGATGAAGCTGCAGGACGCGCCCGTTCCGCGACCGATGACGCACGACCTTGCCGCCGACATCGTTCAGCAGCTAGGCGGCGAGGTGGTCTCGATCGCCGTGACCGAGCTGCGCGACAGCACCTTCTACGCCAGCATCACGGTGCGCCAGAACGGCGCCGAGATAGAGATCGACTCCCGCCCCTCCGACGCCATCGCCATCGCCATCCGCGTCGATGCCCCCATCTTCGCCTCCGACGAGGTGATGGAGGAATCCGCGGTCGAGTTCGAAGGCGAGGAAAGTGAGGAGGAGATGGTTGACCAGTTCAAGCAGTTCCTGGAGACCGTCTCGCCGGAGGAATTCGCTCTCGGCGACGAGGGCGAGCAGGGCGGTGAGGAAGAGAGCTAGCGATAGGTCGGTCGCCGCGACCGACCTGCGCCGGGAATCTAGCGAGCGGACTCGCGTTTGCTCAGCGTCAGCACGATCTCGTACAGCTCCAGCAGGGCCTCGTCCGAGACAGTCCCGTCGTTGGCCTCGCGCCACGTTGCGAGCAGCTGCTGCTCGCGCTCTGGATCGACGAGGGCGTACCCGCGTTCCTGCTTGTGGCTCCGGATCCTGGCGGCAGCCTGCAGGCGACGGGCGAAGGCTGCTACGAGATCCCGGTCGGCGGCGGCGATCTCCTCGCGCAGCGAAAGAAGAACGGGATCTACGCCTTGGTCGCTCATGGGTCGGAGATGGTAGCCCATGTGCGTACCGATCTAGCTCGTACTAGTAGTGAATGAGGACGCGCGTGTGGGCCGGAATGAGGCCATAGAGACGGATCGCAACCCACATCGGCACGCGCACGCAGCCATGGGAGGCCGGGTAAGGAGGCACGACCACGTAGCCGTGAATGGCGAAAGCACCGATAAAGAAGTTCGAGTAGTACATGACCGCCCCGCCCGGAACTTTGCTGTAGACGTGGAAAATCCCGATCGGCGTGTTCCCCGTCGCTCCGGTCGAAACAGGAACGATCAACGTCACCTTGCTATTGCGCACGACGTAAAGAACCTGCTTGGTCTTGTCGACCTCGATGTAGTTACCCAGCAGCCGTGGCCGTGGAGGCTTGTCGTGGCCGAGCGCTAACCACGTCGCAGCGCTCACTGTGCCGGTGCGCGGGAGACCGGCAAGTTTCTGAACCGCGTAGACCGCTTCGAGCGTGTCGGCGCCGAAGATCGAGTCGGTACGTGGAAGCGCGAAGTGATGGGAGATGAGCTCGCGCTCGAGCAGGCGCACGCTGGGCCCCCGCGAGCCGAGACTAAGTACGGGCGCCGTCACCTTGAAGTGGAACTTGCCCCCGGCCGACCGGTAGCCGTCGCGGGGCGCGACCGCCACCCAGGCGGTGTAGGCCCCGCTTCGAGAGGTCGGGAGGCGGAAAGGTTTCCCGGCGCTGAAGGTTCGAGTCATGACGCGATGTCCGCGGCGCACGGCCACCAGCCGGAGCTTGCCGGCGGCGGCCGGGCGCAGACTCGAGTAGAGCAAGAGCGACTGCCCGACGATCCGCGTACCCCTCAGGGAGGTCCTAAGCAGCGGCTGGATCGGAGCGATGGTGGGATCGGACACGACCGCACCGGAACGAGCGATGTAAGGCCCCGGGGTCTCGAGGGGGAGGTGGAAGACGAAGCTGCCGTCGGCAGCGGTCAGAGTCTGCGCGACCACGTTACCGCCGAGCAGGAGATCGACGCCCACGGCGTTCTTAGCCGGTAAGAGCCGCCCGCCGATCGAGCCGGTCTCGCGGTACCGGGTTACCGCCGGCGACTCCAGCTGAAGTGCCAGGGATTCGATCGCGAAGGTCGTGACGATCGATCCGTCGGCGCTGAACGTGACCGTGAAAGCGCCCGGCGTGAATGTGTGCGCAATCGTCGCGCCGTCGCCCGTCTGGCCGTCACCGAAGTCCCAGTGATAGGCAGAGCCGCTGCAACCGGCCGCGGTGAAGGTCACGGGCAGCGGCGCGGGCCCGATGAGAACGCTTGCGCCGGCGGAACAGATAGACGCATGTGCCGGCGTGGCAGCTCCGAGCGGTACAGCAACGAGAGCGATCGCAAGAAGCACCGGAAGCCGCATAGCCGTGCAGAATACCCCGGCCGGCGGCTCTGGGGAAGAGCAACGAGACTTAGGGCCTATCCCAATAGGCCTTCACACCCGACGCGGCCGATCCGCGGCGTCAGCAACCGGAGAACTGTTCAACGCACTCCCAGTGCGTCTTCACAGCCCCCGGCTACTGGCATCCACGGCTTGACCACGCCGGTCGCACATTCCTACCGCGATCGGCCCTTAGAGGCCGTACGCGATTGCCAGTGCTATCCCATTGAAGAGTCCGTGAACGAACATCCCGGGAACGACGCTATCCGAGCGCTCGCGTAGGTAACCGAGCCCAATCCCGAAGACCGCAAGAGGAAAGATCCCCGCAGGGATCCCGTGCATGAGCGCCCAGGCAAAGGCCGGAATGATTATCGAAACGCCTCGTCCGAGAGGGCGGAAGAGTCCGGAGCCGAGGCCGCGAACGAACAACTCCTCTGTAAATGGCGCGAGAACGACGAGCGCGACGACATTGGCGGCGAACGCCGCGCTGTGGCCGGACTGCCAGTGCTCGGTCAGGAGTCCCTGCTCGCGCGCGGGGTTACCTCCCAACACCGAGACGATCGCGCTCGCAACGAACGTGGCGACCAGTGCAAGCAGACCCAGTCCGAGCATGGCTGGAAGCGAGATCTGCGACCGGCGCAGCGCGCGCAGCTCGGGCCTGCCGTTGGAGATGGCGAAAGAGATCGCAACCCAGATAGCGGCGAAGACGGCCGAACCGACCGCGGTCGACCATTGGAAAAGAGCGTTCGTGGTCGAGCTCGTGCTGCCGCTCGAGCTGTAAGCGGCGAAGTTGAGGATGCTGAGCAGTGCGCCGAAGGCGATCCAGATCGCCAGCCGGACCGAGCTCACGCGGCCGTTCACGTCCAACCCTCGAACGCGGTTGCCAGTGGAGCCGCAGCGAACAGCATCCCTGCCGCCAGCGCGCCGACGCGATCGCTCTCCTCGTCGCCGACGTGGAGTGCGCGCTCGGCCGTCACCGCGAGTCTCTCGATCGCGTAACGGAAGATGAGAGGATCGGGCTTTGTAGCGCCGACCTCGGCGGACGTGACGACGAGATCGGTGAGCTCGGTCAGACCGAGGTGCTCGAGTGTCTCGCCGAGCGAGCAGTCCCAGTTGGAGACAACCGCGATCGCCAAGCCTCGCCCCCGCAGATCGGATAGCACCTCGACGGCTCCCCGCTCGGGCTCGAATCGAAACGAGCCGAGGAAGTCGGGCAGAAAGCCGTCGATGTCGAGCTCGGTGGCCAGCGCGTCGAGAAAGATCCCGCAGCACTCGCGCCTGATCTGCGCGATCGACTCGCTGTCGCGCCCGTCCAGCGCCCGCTTTCGGTAGTGGGCGAACTCCTGGCGGGAAGCGGCTTCGATCTCGCCGAGAGAGCGCTCCACACCGTGCCTTCGCAATCCACGCTCGAGTTCGGGAAGAAAATCGGCGAGTCCGATCAGCGTTCCGTTTGCGTCGACGGTGACGCAGTCGAGATCAGCGAAACGCATCTGGATGAAACGCTCTCGCGAGACCGCTCAGCACCGCCGCGGCTTCGGGCCCCGGCTCGAGCAGGCTCATGTTCACGTGGACGAAGCGACCCGAGCGGATCGCGGGCAGCCACTTGATCCTCCGGTTGCGGCGCAGGTCGGCGAGAGTGACCGGCGAGTCGGAGGAGATGACCCAGACCTCCGGCTTGAGTTGACGCAGGCGCTCGATCGGGAACGGGCCTTCTTGAGGATCGGGCCCGGCCACATCGATCCCGCCCGCCTCCTTGATGATGCTGCCGATGAAGGAGCTGTCGGAGACGGTCGCAAAGTGGCCCAGATCGACGAAAACGCGCACCGGCTTGGCACCGGCGATCGCCGCCTTCACATCCTCTCGCGTGCGTGCCAGCTGCTTGCGGACATCCCGTCCGCGGATCGGTATGCCGGCCAGTAGGCTGACGTCGGACAAGGCCTTCTCGATTCCGTCGAGCGTGCGGTCGGGCGTCATATAAACGCTGATCTTGAGCGCCCGCGCCTGGTCGACCGCCGCCTGGCTGACCTCGGAGCCGGTGACGATTAGTTGGGGCTTGAGCGTGCGAATGAGACCGAGGTCGAGATTGCCGGCGTTGTCGCCGACCGACGTAACCGTGATCGCAAGCGCTTCCGCGATCCGTGTGGGTGCCTGCCCAGCGACCCCGATTCGCGTGGGCGTCTTGGCCAGAGTGACCGTGTCCTGGCCGGCGTCGCGAACAGACACCGGGTAGAGCGGCACTCGCGCGCCGGTTGGCTCGCGCTTCTCCCCGCAAGCGCTGAGCAGCATCAGGGCGCAAAAAATCGCCGGCGCGAGCAGGACGAGCCAGGTGCGAGCGAAACGCCCGGCGCCGGAAGGCCGGCGACGAGGTGCACGAAGAGTGCGCACGTCGCTGCCGATGATATCGGCGGCGGTAGATCACCCTCGCCGCGATCGTTCTTTACGGAGCCGCTGAGGAAGACGCGCCTGCCCGTGGAATAGGAGCGCATGCATGACTGGCACCGGCTTGCCGTCGTCGGCGTCGTGGTGGCGCTCGCTTTACTACTCTCGGAGATCGTCGATCGGGCGATGGCGCGGCGAAAGCTCGAGCCCGGGGCGATCACTCGCTATCGCGTGCTCAGGAGAAGCGTCCGATCGGGAATCGTCTTTGTCGGTCTACTGTCGGCGCTGCTCGTGATTCCCCAGGTGAGAGTGGTGGCCGGGGGAATTCTCGCCTCCTCGGCGATTGTCGGCATAGTCGTCGGGTTCGCGGCCCGCAGCACCTTCGCCAACGTGGTCGCCGGCCTGATGATCGCGGTCACGCAACCCCTGCGCCTCGGCGACCTGATCGAGACGGGCGGCCAGCAGGGTGTGGTCGAGGAGATCAACTTGATCTACACCTTCGTCAAACTGGAAGACGGCTCGAGACTGGTGATACCGAACGAGAAGCTCGCCTCAGATACCATAAGGAACGCCTCGATCCGGAGGGATGAAGCGGTTGCGCAGGTCAGTGTGCAGATACCGCTTGGGCTCGATCTCGAGCGAGTCGTAAGCGGGCTGAAAGAGATGCTGACGGGAGAGCCGGGCTTAGAGGTTTATGTGAGCGAGCTTTCAGAAAGAGCGACTCTTCAGGTGAGGACGATCGCGCCTGACGCCAGGTCGGCCGGCGAGGCCGAACGAACGCTCCGGTTACGCGTGCACGAGCACTTGCGCGAACAGGGAATTTTCTCTTGAGCCCTCCGCCGAGGAAGACCAGTGCGAGCACGCGGCGCCGCGCGGCCGATGAGCACACCGATGTCACGCGCCGCCGGCGCAGGCAACGGAGCCGCGTTCAGCGCCGCCGGCGCACCAAGAAGATGATCCTGACCGGCCTCGGGGGCTTCGCGGCCTTGCTCGCGGTGGTCAGCGTGACCGGGGCCGGAATCGTGTTCACGAACTGCGACCTCTCGAAGCTGAGGCCGGTCGCTATCGGTCAAAACTCCTTCGTGTACGCGGCTGACGGCTCGTCTCTCGGCTCCATTCAGACGGCCGAAAACCGCCAGGTCGTGACCATGGGCCAGATCTCGCCCTGGATGCCGAAGGCGGTAGTCGCGATCGAGGACAGGCGTTTCTACCAGCACGGCGGCGTCGACTACGTCGGCATCATCCGCGCAGCGATCGCCGACCTGCGTGCTCACAAGGCGGTTCAGGGCGCGTCGACGATCACGCAGCAGCTCGTGCGCAACCTCTACATCTCCAACCACGAGCGCACGATCGACCGGAAGCTGAAGGAGGTCTGCCTCGCGCGCAAGCTCGACGCCGCCTGGTCGAAGGAGAAGATCCTCGCCGCCTATATGAATCAGGTCTTCTACGGCGGCAACGCTTACGGCGTCGAGGCAGCAGCCCAGACGTATTTCTCGAAGTCCGCCCGCAAGCTGACACTGCCCGAGGCGGCGCTTCTCGCCGGCCTGCCCCAGGCGCCAAGCGACTACGACCCGTTCGTCAACAAGGCCGCCGCCCGCGCCCGCCGCACCGAGGTGCTCAAAGCGATGGTCGACAACGGGGATATCACGCGAGCGCAGTACGCCGAGGCGGTTGCCCAACCGATCCGGCTCAAGCCCGGGAAGATGTACACGAGCATCAAAGAGCCCTACTTCTTCAGCTACGTCAAGGACGAGCTCATCAAGCAGTACGGCGCGGAAACCGTACGCACCGGCGGCCTGAAGGTTTATACGACGATCATTCCGAGGCTGCAGCGCCTGGCGCGTAAGGCGATCAAAGACACGCTCTACAACAGCAACGACCCGGCCTCCGCGGTCATCGCTATCGATCCGCGCAACGGCGCCATCAGGGCGATGACGGGCATCATCCCGGGCCGCCCGAACAACCAGTTCAACCTCGCGGCACAAGCCAAGCGCCAGCCTGGTTCAACCTTCAAGGTCTTTGTTCTGACCTCTGCGATCGCGCAGGGTATGAACCCCTACAGCACTTACTACACCTCGGCGCCGTTCACCTATCAACCCTCTCCGAGCAGCTTGCCTTGGCACGTGCACACCTACAGCAACAGCTACGCCGGCAGCATTTCCGTGGCTTCCGCGACGCTGCAGTCCGATAACACGGTCTACGCCCAGCTGATACTGGATACCGGTGTCCAGAACGTCGCCGACATGGCCGCAAAGCTCGGTGGCATTCATCTGCCGGAGAACGAGATCGTTCCCGCTATGGCGCTCGGATCCGATGCCGTCTCACCCTTGGAGATGGCCGACTCCTACGCGACGCTCGCGGCCGGAGGCATCCGTTCCGATCCGATGGCGATCACCAAGGTCGTTCTGCCCGACGGCACCGTCGACAAGAGCGCGGATTGGGGTAAGCCGAAGCGCCAGCGCGTGATTCCGGACTGGGTCGCCTACGAGGTGACCAAGATCCTCGAGCAGAACATCCTCGGCGGCACGGCCACGAGAGCATATTTCGGCCGCGTCGCGGCGGCCAAGACCGGAACGACGGAAAATCACGACGACGGTTGGCTCTGCGGCTACACGCCCCAGCTGGCGACCGCAGTCTGGATCGGGTACCCGAACGCCGAGACGCCGGTGTACGTACACGGGGTTGCGATCGCGGGCGGTAACCTGCCGGCTTCGATCTGGCACGATTTCATGGCAGGTGCTCTCTGGAACGTGCGCGTGCTCGACTTCCGGCCGCCGAAGACCGCGGCGGTGTTCACGAACTGGACGCAGGGGCGCTACGGCTATCTGGGATCGACCGGCTCGACGAGCACGAGCACGAGCACGACCACGACGAAGCACACAACGAAACGTCACACGACGACGGAAATAACTCCTCCTTCTCCTCCTCCTCCGACGATAACGCTGCCGCCGATAACCACGTCGACGCCTACGACGACAACAGAGCCGACCACGACAACAGAGCCGACCACGACAACAGAGCCGACCACGCCGACCACGACGATGGTCGGTCCCTGACGAGGCGGAGCCGTCTCCAAGGGCCTAACCCGCCCGGTCTACACGCTCGAGGCGGCCGCCCCGCGGCGCCAATCCCCGCCCAGACCGCTCGACGCATTCCCAGTGCGCCTTCACGGTCCGCCCGGCCCATGGCATACACGGCTCAACCGTCGACCGCGTCTCCCTAACCGGATAGGCCCTAAGTCAGACGGCGAGAGCGGCGGGTGGCTCTGAACCCGTCCCACTTCCGCGAGAGGGGCGCAACGCGGCGGAGAGCTAACTGTGGAAGCGTTGCGTCCGGGCGCTCGCCGACAGCCGGGTAAGGAGCGTAGCGACGGACGCTGAGCGCGGCGAGTTGGGCGCTGGCCGCCGTAAACGCAACCGCCACGAGCAGCAGCGGGAGTCCCAGGTAGCCGACTGCGCCGAGTTCGGTGACGTACCAGAAGACGTTCAGGCCGAGGTGCAGGCGAGACGCCAGCTCGAAGAAGACGAGCAGCGGCCCGAGAAGGCCGATCAACATCACTCCGAGCGAAGCCCAGGGCCGCCAGTCCCGTAGCTGGGGCAACCAGATCCAGGCATGGAGAGGAGGCAGAAGAAACAGGACCATGTAGCGGTTGAGAGCGGCAACGGCGAGTGCTGCGACCAGCAGCAGCAGCAGCGCCGCCGCGTAGCCGGCGAGCTCGTCTTCGGCACTCGCTTGGTGCCGCGGTAGAAGCCGCTCGCGGGCTATCAACCAGGCGCCGAATCCGAGTAGGGAAAAGAACACGAGCGCGCCGAGAGGCGGAGAGACAGAGGCTGAGATATCGGGCGAGAGTGGTCTAGCCACACCGCCGTGGAAAAAACCGAAGAAGACGAAGAGCAGGAAGAGAGAAAGCAAGGAGAGCCAGAAACCGACCCGGCGCCCGAGACTCCGCAAAGAGGGCTCGAGCGGGATCTGGCGCCGGCGGCAGCGAGCGAACAGGTCGACGATCGCGACGAGTGGTGGGAGCAGCGCCGTGATCAGAATCAGTTGCAGCGCCCAACCGTGGACGAAGCGCCCGCCGAGATAGATATATCCGGCGCTGTTGGACTGTGGTTCAGGGGCGCCCTGGTCGAGTGCGGCGATGAGCTGCTCGGTCGCGTGCCCGATCACGGACAGATGCTCGCCCGAGATGTTCGCAGACGTGTCGGTCAGGGGAAGCGGCGGTCGGTCGCTACTGGTCGTGAACGTGACCGCGGGAATACCGCGGGCAACGAAAGGGGCTTGCTCGTAGAGACTGAACGGGAACGCGAGATCGAGTAACTGGTCGACGAAACCGGCGTGGGTGACTTCGGCTCCGGGCTGCTCGCTAAGCAGCTGGAATGCGGTCGCCACTAGCACCGGCGAAGGCGATCGGGGTGCGTCGCCGTTGAGAAGTATTCGAGGTGGTCCTCTCCCGGCGATTGCGTCGAGCACGATCACCGCCGCGATGTGGCTACGAGAGGCGCTGTGGCGGGCGAAGTGATCCGCGCCGATCGCGCCGAAGGCACCCCCGTCCGTGGACAGGAAGACGATCGTGTGCGCGGGCTGGGGGGGCTTCACGAGCCCCGAGTTGTTCTGGTACGCACGTGCCAGCTCGAGCATCGCGGCGGTTCCGGATGCGTTGTCGTCAGGACCGCCGCCCGGCCCGTGGCCGCTGTTGTCGCGGTGAGCCAGGATGACGATCGAGGTCGGTGAGCGGCCGCGAATGGTGACGCTGACGTTGGCGAGGCTCTGCTTGCCGAGACCCGGGATGTCGGCCGAGAAGGGGTCGACCTTCGGAGTCAGCCCAAGGTTGGTGAATTTGCCTTCAACCCAGACCAATAGATTGGCGCTGCTTGCCGCCCCGGGGCTGCGATCGGGGTAAGTGTTTGCCAGTTCGTACATCGTTGCTTGCGCGTCGGCTTCGCCGAACACGGAGCGGAAGACGGGGGCCACGAGCGGCTGCTCGCGCGCGACGCTGAAGGCAGCGATGAGAAGAGGGATCGCAATAACGATCCAGGATCCGCGGTATATACGCGCGTTAACCGGTCGCTCGAGCGACCCAGGACGCGGCTTTGTCCGCAGAGGTTTGCGCCGCATGGTGACTCTCAACGTATGGCTATAGTAGGCATCAGGCAGGCTCGAGGTATGTCTGACTCTCTCACGATCCTCCTCGTCGATGACGAGGACGCGATCCAGAAACTACTTTCCTTCCCGTTGCGGCGGGACGGGTATACGGTCATCGAAGCCCGTGACGGGGAAGAGGCCTTGAGAAGGTTCGCCGAAGAGAAGGTAGACCTCGTCGTTCTCGACTTGGCGCTGCCGAAGCTCGACGGACTCGAGGTCTGCAAGCGCCTGCGTGCGCATAGCGCGGTGCCGATCATCATGCTGACCGCGCGCGATGAGGAGGTCGATAAGGTCGTCGGACTGGAGATCGGAGCAGACGACTACATAACGAAGCCCTTCTCGATCCGCGAGTTCCGCAGTCGTGTGCGCGCGCTTTTGCGACGATCGTCGGTGGCGGTCGCTACCGATTCGGGTGACGAGATCGTCGCCGGGCCGCTACGTCTCGACAGGGCTCGGCGCCGGATCGAGATAGACGGGCGATCGCCCGAGCTCACGTACGTGGAGTTCGAGCTCGCGCGTGTTCTCGCCGGGAAACCGGGGCGCGTGTTCTCGAGACAGGATCTGCTAGAGGCGGTCTGGGGTGGCTCGGATTACCGTGATCCGAGAACTATCGACGTTCATATCCGGCACCTGCGTGAGAAGCTCGAGCGAGATCCGAGCAGACCGGAACTGGTGTTGACCGTACGCGGCGTCGGCTATCGCTTCCGGGAAACATGAAGCCGCTGAGAAGCGTAGGCGGGCAGCTCCTTGCCGCTCTCATCGGGGTGGTGTTGATAGCGCTCGCGACGACGTACCTGATGGTCGTGCCGACGCTCGACCAGAACCTTGTTTCGAACCGGTTAAACGAGCTTGAGCGCTCGGCGAACAACGTCGCAGCCGCTGTTCCCAGAGTGAGCCAGCTTTACCTGCAGTCGTACGCCTTGGACAGCGCTTCGGAGGTTGACGCCCGTGTCGTCGTCTTCCAGACCTTAGGCCCACCGCTCGAGTTGCTCGTGCAAGCCGATTCGCTGACAACGGCGCCGCCGGCTATCTCGAAAGACAGGATCGCGCTCGAGGCCGCCAAGACCGGGCGGGTGGTGCGCGGAACCGTGAAGAGAGGCGGCGTGCGTCGCGCGGAGGTGGCCGAGTCGGTCCCGGAGACATCGGAGGTGGTTCTCCTCTCCGGCTCTCTGAGTGGCGTGAAGCGAACCGTCTCGAGCGTGAGACGGCAGCTACTGGTCGCCGCCTTTCCGTCTCTCGTGCTCGCGCTCGCGCTCGGTTTTTTGGGAGCGCGCGGGCTTTCACGGCGGGTGAGGCGGCTCGAGCGCGCCGCCGACCGTATAGCTGCAGGGGAGTTCGAGGAACCGGTCGAAGACGGCGGCAACGACGAGATCGGCGAGCTAGCTCGCAGCTTCGAGCGCATGCGGCTTCGTCTCGCGCAACTCGAGGAGGCGCGGCGAGAGTTCATCGCCAATGCATCTCACGAGTTGAGAACACCGATCTTCGCGCTATCGGGTTCACTCGAACTCCTGGCCGAGGAAGAGATGGACGAGCAAAGCAGGGGGGAATTCATCGAGACGATGCGCGGCCAAGTGGAGCGCCTGCGCAAGCTGGCGACCGCCTTACTCGATCTGTCGCGACTCGACGCGGGCCTGGATTTGACCCTCGAGCCGCTCCCGCTCGCTCCAGTAGCGGAGGCGCTGGGAAAGGAGTTCAAGGCTGCGGCGGAGCTATTAGAGCATCCGCTCTCGGTCTCTCTGGAGGCGTCGCCCGTCGCGCGGGCCGACGAGCAGAGGACACTCCAGATCGGCCGTATCCTGCTCGAGAACGCTCTCTTACACACGCCTCGCGGAACCGCGGTCGCCATTCGCGTGACGGAGAGCGGCGAAAACGGCGTGCTCACAGTCGCGGACGGAGGTTCGGGCATACCCACAACCGATCAGGAGCGCGTGTTCGAGCGCTTTTTCCGGCTTGAAGGTGAGCGGTCGTCGGGTAGCGGCTTGGGGCTTGCGATAGCCCGAGAATGGGCAATGAGGATGGGTGGAACCGTGACGCTCGACTCTCGACCCGGCTCAACAAGGTTTTCGCTCGAGCTTCCGCTCGCAGGCGACGAGGCCTAGCCGGGATGCCGTTTTCACGTGGAAACGGTGTCTAGCGTACGCAACCGCTTGCTCTACGAACGCGAACGACCAGCATGGCGCGAGCACAACGAGGGAATAGACTGCAGATCTGTCGAGAAGGGGCGCTAGATTCGTCTCGGCTCGAGAACGAGGACGTGAGGATAGGACGATGAGCTCGGAAAGCGCAGTCATCAATCTGACGATTCCGGCGAAGGCGGAGTACATCACGCTCGGCCGTCTGGCGCTGACGGCGCTAGCTCGCGCACGAGATTTTCCGGAAGAGACCCTCGCCGATCTCAAGCTGGCGCTCACCGAGGCATGCTCCAACTCGGTTCGACACGCATACGGGCCCGGCGACGGCACCGTCGAGCTCCTCTATGAGCTCTGGCCCGACCGGCTGGTGGTCGAGGTGAGCGACGAGGGGAGCGGTTTCGAACCGCCGAGCGGCCTCGAAGAGCTAGGTGATCCCGGTGAAGGCGGACTCGGACTCGCAATCATCCGCGAACTCGTCGACGATCTCGAAATCACCGAAAAGGCAGGCGGGGGATCACGTCTTCGATTCGTAAAAAAACTCGGCGATTGAAAGAAGTTCGCGGCATTAGCGAGAAGCGCTTGTCTCGATCGGATCGCCCGGGGACGATGCTGCAGCTCGTCAACACCGGCCATAAGTCGCTCGCCGACTACGGGACGATCGTCTCACGGGGGCTGATGGAAGAGATCAAGCGGCTGGCCGAGCCGCTTCAGGGCCTTCGCGTGCTGCACCTTTCGGCGACGGCGTTCGGTGGCGGCGTGGCCGAGATCCAGTACACGCTGATACCGCTGATGCGCGACGCCGGTCTCGACGTTGAGTGGCGCGTCATTCACGGCCAGGAGGAGTTCTTCAACGTCACCAAGGCGGTTCACAACGCCCTTCAGGGCGATCCCCGAGGCCTTTCGGCCGAGGACCGCGCGATCTTCGGCCGCTACAACGAGCTCAATGCCGCGCAACTCGACGACTCCGACTACGACATCATCATCATTCACGATCCCCAGCCCGTCGCGGTAATCGACCACTTTCCCTCCTCGAAGGCCAAGTGGATCTGGCGCTGTCATATCGATCTCTCGACGCCGAACTCGGGCGTGATCGATTTTCTGGTGCCGTCGATCGCGCGCTTCGACGCGATGATCTTCCACTTAAAGCAGTACATCCCCGACCGCCCCGGTCTTCCTCCGGCATTCATCTGGCCGCCGGCGATCGATCCGCTCGCGCCGAAGAACATGGCCCTATCGAGAGAGGATGCAGCGTACATACTCGATCAGTTCGGGATTGACGTCGAGCGCCCGCTCCTGACACAGGTCTCGCGCTTCGACCCCTGGAAGGATCCGCTCGGCGTGATCGATGCCTACCGCCTCGTCAAGGAGAAGTTCCCCGACGTGCAGCTGGCGCTCGTCGGCTCGATGGCCCACGACGATCCCGAGGGCTGGGACTTCTACAACCGGACCCTCGCCTATGCGGACGGCGATCCGGACATCTTCATCCTCTCGAACCTGAACAACGTGGGCTCGGTCGAGGTCAACGCGTTCCAGGTCCACTCCGACGTCGTGATCCAGAAGTCGATCCGCGAAGGCTTCGGTCTGACCGTCTCGGAGGGGTTGTGGAAGGGCCGCCCGACCGTCGCCGGCCGCGTCGGCGGCATCGTCAGTCAGATCCGCGACCGCGAGACGGGCTGGCTGGTGGAATCGCCGGAGGAGTGCGCTCGCGCCTGCATCGAGGCGATGAACGATCCCGCGGCGGCGCGCGCCATGGCTCTGAAGGGCAAGGAAGACGTTCGCCGTAAGTTCCTGACGCCGCGCCTTCTGCGTGACTGGTTGGTGCTCTTCAACCGACAGCTAGGGAACGACACCGGCGGCGTCGAGGTCGAGATGGTGGCGAGCGTCTGAGCCCGCCGACGGGGCGCCGCCCGCCTGTTCCGGGCGACGAGCGAGTAGGCTTCAAGCGCCGTGGGTAAGCGACGACCGATCATCGTCGTCTCAAACCGGGGTCCGGTCACCTATCACTACGGGTCCGGCAATACCCGGGAGGCCGCTCGTGGCGGCGGCGGTCTGGTGACCGCTCTGGCCAGCCTGGCGAGCCACCATCGCGTTACCTGGATCGCCAGCGCGATGAGCGACGCCGATCGTGAGGTCGCTCTCGAGAGTGGTTCCGCGGGCATTGAGGAGCGCACCCACACCGGGGCGAGCTACCGCCTGCGTTTCGTAGCGCACGAACCGGCGGCGTACGACTGGTACTACGACGTCATCGCCAACCCGACGCTCTGGTTCTTACAGCACTATTTGTGGTATCTCGTCCACCAGCCCACGCATGGCAAGGGCCGGCTCGATCAAGCCTGGCGTGAGGGGTACGTCCCGGTTAACTACGCCTTCGCGGAGGCTGTTCTCGACGAATTGGCCCGCGAGCCGGGCGCCGTCGTGTTCTTTCACGATTACCACCTCTACCTCGCGCCTCGGTTCGTCCGAAACCGGGCTCCCGAGGCCGCGCTGCTTCATTTCGTCCACATCCCCTGGGTCCAGTCGGATTACTGGCACGTTCTCCCCGCCGAGATCCGCGTCGCCATCCACGACGGCTTGCTCGCCAACGACCTGGTCAGCTTTCAAACGCCAAGGTGGCAGCGGAACTTCCTTCAGTCGACCGAAGAGATTGTGGCTGGAAAGCGCAGCTCGGACGGCTCGACGATCTCCTACGCGGGCAAACGAACGCGCGTCAGCGCGCGAGCGATTTCGGTCGACGTCGCCGAGTTCGAAAAACTGCGCGAGCACCCGCGCGTTCTCGAGCATGAGCGCCTCATCCTCGAGACGAGACCGGAGTTCCTGGTCGTACGTGTCGATCGCACCGATCCCTCGAAGAACATCGTCCGTGGGTTCGAGGCCTTCGAGCTCCTCCTCGAGACGCACCCCGAGCTGCATCGACGGGTGACGATGCTGGCGCTACTCGATCCGTCGCGCCAGAACATCCCCGAGTACGCGGAGTATCTGGGCGCGATCCGACGCGAGGCGCGATCCATCAACGAGCGTTTCCGGAGTCCCGACTGGACACCGATCGATCTTCAGATCCACGACGACTTCCATCAGTCGGTGGCCGCCTACAAGCAGTACGACGTCCTGTTCGTGAACGCGGTCTACGACGGCCTCAACCTCGTCGCCAAGGAGGGTCCGCTCGTTAACAGCCGCGACGGTGTGCTGGTGCTCTCGGAGAACACCGGCGCGTATGAGGAGCTCGGTCCCTACTCGGTGGTGATCAACCCGTTCGACGTCCGCGGGCAAGCCGATGCGATCTTCGAAGCGCTGACGATGCCCGCCGACGATCGCCGGCGCCGGATCGACGCGATCCGTACGCGGGTGCGCGAGCACGACCTCCGTTGGTGGATTGGAGCCCAACTGGCCGATCTCGACAGCTGCACGAGCAGAGGCGCTCGGCGCCCGGCGCGTCTGTCTCCGGTCGCCAGATTACGCAAGAAGGCATGACGGCAACCGAAGAGCCCTCGCGGGCGCCGGTCATCTGGCGCCTGAGCTCGCTCGTGAAGATCGAGCACACTCTCTTCGCGCTTCCGTTCGCCTATGTGGGCGCCCTGCTCGCCCGTCGCTCGGCGGGGGCGCTACCAAGCTGGTTAGAGATGCTCT
>Ga0182017_10000564_pt1 | contig 29306 bp, 21 predicted proteins | sample 712E3DmetaG_FD_120492 | JGI IMG/M metagenome (GOLD analysis project Ga0182017, IMG submission 120492) | Permafrost microbial communities from Stordalen Mire, Sweden - 712E3D metaG | ecosystem: Environmental > Terrestrial > Soil > Wetlands > Permafrost | place: Sweden: Stordalen | collected... | reverse complement strand
GGTGGCGACTTCTTCGAATCTGTCCCGGAGGGCGGCGATATCTACTTCCTTCAGCATGTACTTCACGACTGGGACGACGAGAACGCCGATAGGATTCTGAGGAACTGCCACCGTGCCATGCCGCCGGACGCAAAGCTGCTGCTTGTCGAGATGGTCATGCCCTCCGGCAACAAACCGTTCCTGGGGAAATTCCTGGACCTCGGGGTGCTGATGATGGAGAACGGGGCTCGTGAGCGTACAGAGGTGGAGTATCGCGATCTCCTGTCTGAGGCCGGGTTCGACGTGACAAAGATAATTCCGTTGCCTTCTCCGGACAGCCTCATTCAGGCCGCACCAAGGGCATGATGGGTTGAGCCGCCAGACCGCGCCCGGCTGCTTTTCCCCTCTCCCGCTTTAGGGGGAGAGGGCCAGGGTGAGGGGGCCGTTCCCTCGGCCCTCGGCCATAGACCTTACGCCTTCTCAAAAGGAAGTGCTCGTGGATCTGTCAGACATTCGTCTCGCCTATGACGTCGCGCGCGAGCGGCTCCTCGCCGAGCGCTCGCCCGGCGGTTTCTGGGTCGGAGAACTTTCCTCATCCGCCCTCTCGACGGCCACCGCCGTGAGCGCCCTCGCACTCGGCGCAAACCCGCGTCACGCCCCCCTCGTCCATTCGGGCGTCCGCTGGCTTGCCTCCCATCAGAACCCGGACGGCGGCTGGGGAGACACCCCCGATAGCCCCAGCCATCTTGCCACCACCATGCTCGTCCAGGCCGCCCTTCGCATAGCGAAGAGTCCCGCCGCACCCGCCGGCGTCTCCGCGCGGGCCGACGCCTTCCTCTCCCGCGAAGCAGGCGCCTCCACCCATGAGCGCGTCCGCTCCGTCGTGAAGTTTTATGGCGACGACCGCACCTTCGCCGCCCCCATCCTCGTCAACTGCGCCATCGCCGGGCTCGTCGACTGGCGCGACGTGCCCCGCCTTCCCTTCGAACTCGCCAATCTCCCCCGCCGGTGGTTCCGTCGGCTCAACCTCCGGGTCGTCAGCTACGCCCTCCCCGCCCTCGTCGCCATCGGGCAACTCGTTCATCTCCGCCGGCCCACCGTAAACCCGCTCCTCGGCTTCCTGCGCGACGAGGCCGTCGCCCCCACGCTTCGCCTCCTCTCGACCATTCAGCCCTCTAGCGGCGGCTTCCTCGAAGCCGCCCCGCTCACCAGTTTCGTCGTCATGAGCCTCGTCGCCGCCGGACGCCCCGGCCACCCCGTCGTCCGCCGCGGACTCGCCTTCCTCGAAAACGGCGTTCAACCCGACGGAAGCTGGCCCATCGACACCAATCTCTCCACCTGGGTCACCACCCAGGCCGTCGACGCTCTCTCGATCATGGAACCCATCACTCAGGACCACGTCCTTCGTCCTTGGCTCCTCGACCAGCAGCACACCGAGCTTCACCCCTACACCGATTCCCCGCCCGGCGGCTGGGCATGGACCTGCCTCTCCGGGGGCGTGCCCGATGCCGACGACACCGCCGGCGCACTCCTCGCGCTTCGCCGTCTCGACCGCGCCGAATCCAGCCGCGCCGCGGCCGCCGGACTCCGCTGGCTCCTTGACCTCCAGAACCTCGACGGCGGCTGGCCCACCTTCTGTCGCGGATGGGGTCGCCTTCCCTTCGACCGCTCCAGCCCCGACCTCACCGCCCACGCCCTCCGCGCACTCGCCGCTTGGCACGGCGCCGTCGATCCCGCGCGCGAGCGCCGAGCTCTCTCCCGTGCTCTCCGGTTCCTCCGCGCCTCCCAGCTCCCCGACGGGTCCTGGCTTCCGCTCTGGTTCGGTAACCAACTCGCTCGCGACCAGGCCAACCCCGTCTACGGCACCTCCCGCGTGCTCACCGCCTGCGCCATTCTCGGCAGGACCGCCTCGGTCGAGGCCCAGCGCGGCCTCACGTTCCTCTTGAGCGCCCAGAACCCCGATGGCGGCTGGGGCGGCGAAAAAAACACTCCCTCCACCGTCGAGGAGACCGCCCTCGCCACGCGTGCCTTTGCCGATTCAAGCGGCCCCTCCGGCCCTGCTCCCGCCGCCCTCGCCGGTTCCTCTTTTCTGGCGCAACGTATTCTTCAGAATGGACTTGCGGAACCCGCCCCCATCGGGTTATACTTCTCTAAGCTCTGGTATTCCGAGCGGCTTTACCCGCTCATTTGGACCGTCGCGGCCCTCGGCTCCGTCCTTAGGACCCTCGAGCGCCGCGCTGGACTCCGCACAGGTGCTTGACACCGGAACTCGACCCATGATTCAAAAACCCGATAACCCCCCCGGCGCTCGCGTCAGCTCCTCCGCCTCACCGCTCAAGCGCGTCCCCTCCGACGCGCTCCTCCGCGCTAAAATCCGCGAGGACGCCCGCCGTCTCGTCGCCGACGTCGACCTCGCCGCGCCCCTCGGCCGTCCGCGCCTCGAACAGCTCTCCCGCTCGCTCCTCCGACGCCTCGGACTTCCCGACGACTTCCTCGGCTTCTCCATGGTCGCGCTCTCCAACGAATTCTGGCGCGACCGTTTCGCCGCCGTCCCCTTTGCCCGCAGGCTTCTCCTTCTTCCCCACTGCCTGCGCAAGGTCTCCGTCTGTCGCGGCGTCTACGACTCCCTCGGTCTCGAATGCGCCGGCTGCGGCGCCTGTCCCATCGCCACCATCAAGTCCGAAGCGCAGTCGCTCGGTTACTACGTCCTCGTCGCCGAAGGCACCCCGGCCGTCGTCCAGGTGATCGTCAGCGGCAAGGCCGACGCCCTTCTCGGTGTCTCGTGTCTCGATTCCCTGGAGAAAGCCTTCGAGCGCGCCGGCGACCTCGGCGTCCCGCACGTCGCCGCCCCGCTCTTGGTCGACGGATGTTTCGAGACCGTCGCCGAGTTTGACGAAGTCGTCTCGCTCATGCGTCTTCACTCCCCCGCCGCCCGCCGGCAAACCCGCTCCTACGTCCCGCTTCTGCGCGCGGCCGAGCGTCTCTTCGACCCCGGCATCCTCGACGCCCTCCTCTCCGGCGAGCTCTTCGAAGGCAAAGTCCCCCCGCCCTCCGCCCTCTCCGACCCCATGCTCGCCACCGAGGCCATCGCCGTCGACTGGCTCTCCCGCGGCGGAAAGCGTTTCCGTCCCTTCATCACCCTGGCTGGTTTCGCCGCCATGACTCTCGGCGAGCCCGCCTTCCGTTCCGACGCCGCCCTTGCCGACTCCTTCCCCGACGTCGTCCAGCGCATCGCCGTCGCCGTCGAGGCCCTCCACAAGGCTTCCCTCGTCCACGACGACGTCGAAGACGACGACGCATTCCGCTACGGCGCCGAGACGCTTCACCGTCGATGGGGCGTCGCCGCCGCCGTCAACGTCGGCGACTATCTCCTCGGTCTCGGATACCGTCTCATCGCCTCCGGCGCCGACGAGCTCGGCCCCGAGTGCACCTCCCAGATGCTCTCCGAGCTCTCCCGTTCGCACCTCCGCCTCTCGCGCGGCCAGGGCGCCGAGCTCCTTTCCTGCGGCAAGGACCCCTGGACCTTGCGGCCGATCCACCTCCTTTCCATCTACGCCCTCAAGACCGCCCCGGCGTTCGAGGCCGCGCTCTTCCTCGGTCTCCGCGCCGCCGGACCCGTCCCAGCCGACTGCCGCGACCGCCTCGCCGCCTATTGCCGTTACCTCGGCGTCGCCTTCCAGGTCCTCAACGATCTCAAGGACTGGAAGACCGACGGCCGCGACAAAGTCCTCGCCGGGCAGGACCTCCTCTCGCTCCGTCCCAACATCCTCCAGGCCTTCGCGTTCGAGCGAGGCCCAGGCCCCGAGGACCGCGAAGTCCTCGCGCTTCTCCGTTCCGACGACCCGGAGGAGAAAAAACTCTCCCGGCTCCGCGACCTCTACGAGTCTCGAGGCGTCTTCCAGAAGGCCTCGGACCTCGTCGCAAAATACCGTGCCCGCGCGCTCGCCGCCGCCGCCACCATTGAGCCCCTGCCGCTCCGTGAGCTCATGCACTTCATCGTCGACGTCGTCCTCGGCTGATGTGTTGAAAGAAAGCCTCCCATGACCGCAACTCCTTACCTCGAACGTCTCGCTTCGCGTCTCGCACGCTCTCTCGCGCGGCTCCCCCGGTCCTTCCGCGACCGCGAGATTCGCCATCTCCATGCCTCCCAAAAAACCTCCGGCGGCTTTGCCGGTCCCCGCGGCGCCGCCGACCTCTATTACACCTCCTTCGCTCTCCGTGCCGCCGCCATGCTCAACCTCGCCGACGACGGATTCTGGGAGCGCTCCGCCGCATTCCTGCGGACCGCCGCCCCTCCGCCCGCCGACCCCGCCGACGTCCTGTCGCTCCTCGTCGCCGCCGGTCTCCTCGCCGCGCGGGGCATCGTCCTCTGGTCCGAATCGCACGCCGATAGCCGCCTCGCCGATTGCCACGCCGTCCTCGACCGATTCCGCGCCTCCCCCGCCGGCTTCGCCAAGACCCCCGGCGGCGCACCGAGTCTTTATCACGCCTTTCTCGCCGCCCTCTCGAACGAGCTTCTCGGCGAGTCGGTGAGCGCCCCCGACGAAACCCGCCGCCTCGTCCTCTCTCGCCGCTCTCCCGCGGGCGGCTTCGCCGATACGCTCGAGACCGAAACCCCCGGGACGAACCCCACCGCAGCGGGCGTCGGACTGCTCCGCATCCTGGACGCCCTCGACCCAGGCGCCGCCGAACGCGCCGCCGCGTTTCTCCTCGCCCAGCAGCGTCCCGACGGCGGCTTCGCCGCCCACCCCGCCGCCCCCGTTTCCGATCTTCTCTCCACATTCACCGCGCTCGTCGCGCTCGCCGACGCCGGCGCCATCCGTCGTGCTCGACTCGCCGATGTCGGACGGTTCGTCCAAAGGCTCGCCCTGCCCTCCGGAGGTTTCGCCCCCGTCCTTGCCGACGATTCCTCCGACGTCGAATACACGTTCTACGGCCTCGGCTCGCTCGCACTCCTTGCCTCTGAGCTCCCGGATTAAAGGGGACGGAATTTGAGGGGACAAGAGTCCTCTGCGGAAAGCATCGTCGCACCAGGGCATCAAGTCCCCTCTCCCTCCGGGAGAGGGTTAGGGTGAGGGGTAGTTTGTTCTTCTTCTTTGTGCCACTGGTGGCTTGCCCGCCAGTGTGTTTCTCGGCTTTCTTCTATCCCCTCTCCCTCCGGGACAAGGGTTAGGGTGAGGGAGGCTTCTTCTGTTTCACCCCTCTCCCGCTTCAGGGGGAGAGGGATAGGGTGAGGGGGCTGTTGCTTCTCCCTCGGCCTTAGACCTTAGGCCTTTCTGTACGTTTCGTTTCTGCTGTTTCTCCTCTTGGTCTCTTGGTGCCTTCGTGGTAAAATGCTTCGTTGTTGTTTGTGGTTTCTTTCACCCGTGATTTTCCTTGGCTGTTGTTGTTCTCTGTGTCCTCTGTGGTTGGAAGGGCTTAAGCCAATTGGAAGGATCGACTCCATGACCACCGGAACCGGCGCGCCGGCGCCCCTCACCCTCGTCGTTGCCGCCGTGCGCAAGGAGTTCGACACCCCGCACGGCCCCCTCCCCGTCCTCACCGGCGTCTCCTTCGACCTCTCGGCGGGCCGCACCCTCGCCGTCGTCGGACCCTCGGGTTCCGGCAAGAGCACGCTTCTCCACATCGTCGGCTCCCTCGACCGTCCCACCGCAGGCTCCGTGAAATTGGGACAGTTGGAGGTCGCCTCTCTCGAAGGGTCCGCCCTCGCCGACTACCGCGCCAGGCGTGTCGGCTTCATCTTCCAGGACCATCACCTCCTCCCTCAGTTGACCGCGATAGAGAACGTGATGTTGCCGACCCTGGCCGTCCCGACGCGTCGGGACGCCGCCGACCGTGCCCGTGTCCTTCTCCAGCGCGTCGGCCTCGCCGATCGCATGGATTCCCTCCCGGCCAAGCTTTCCGGCGGAGAGCGTCAGCGTGTCGCCATCGCCCGCGCCATGATCAACGACCCGCCGCTTCTTCTCGCTGACGAGCCCACCGGGAACCTCGACCGCGACACCGCTAGCACCGTCGCCGAACTCTTCGTCGAGCTCGCCCGCGAGCGTTCCGTCATGCTCGTCGTCGTCACGCACAACCTGGACCTTGCTCGCACCCTGGGCACGTGCCTCGAACTCCGCCACGGAACCCTGACCCGTCTCCCGGCGGAATAAGTCTCATTTGACCACAGAGGGCACAGAGGGCACAGAGAAAGACAGCAGACAAGAGACTTGGGGTGAGAGAAGCAGCAGGGAGAACCCCACCTTTTGAGTGCTTCTCCTGTTTCTTCTTTCCCCCGAATTTACCGGTGTTGTTGTTCTCTGTGCCCTCTGTGCTCTCTGTGGTGAGGAATTTGTGTTGACCGTCGGAGTTGAACCGATGAGTTTATGGACCCTCGTCACGCGCAGCCTCCGCTGCTACTGGCCGACGAACCTCGCCGTCGCCGCGGGCGTCGCCGTCGCCGTCGCCGCCCTCGTCGGCTCGCTCCTCGTCGGCGACTCCGTCTCCGGCAGTCTCCGTCGCCTCGCCCTCGAGCGTCTCGGCCGCGCCGACTTCTCTCTCGAGCGCGATGGCTTCTTCCGCGAGTCCCTCGCCGCCGACCTCGCCCGTTCGTCCGGCATTTCTGCTAACGTCGAAACCTCCGTCTTCGCCATCCTTCTCGACGGAAGCGCTCGGCTCGCCGAAGGCGGCCCGCCCGTCCCCCGCGTCTCTGTCCTCGGCGTCGCCGACGGCTTCTGGCCCTTCGCCGGAATGGATGCCCCCGTCGCTCTCACCGGCCGCGAGGTCGCCGTCAACCGCTGGCTCGCCCAAGACCTCGGCGCCAAGGAGGGCGACGCCATCCTGGTTTCCGTCGGCCGCAAGGGTTCCGCACCCTTGGAGACCATCTTCGGCAGGCACAAACTCGCCGACACCGTCCGCGCCACCCGTCTCATCGTGAAGAAGATCATCTCCGAAAACGGTCCCGGCGCATTCACCCTCCGCTCCGACCGCCCGCGTCCGCGTAACCTCTACGTCCCGCTCCCCTGGCTCCAGGAGCGCCTCGGCCGCCCCGGCCGCGTCAACACCGTTCTTCTCGCTTCAAAGTCCGCACCCGCGGACTTCCAGAAGAAGCTCGACGCTACCCTCAAATCCGCCCTCACCCTCCCCGATTACGACCTCACCCTCACGCCCGATGCCGACGGCAATTCCCTCGTCCTCAAGAGCACCCAGGTCGTTCTGCCCCCACCCGTCCTTGTCGCCCTCGGTTATCCTCCCTCAGGCGTGAAGACCTTTGAGGATTTTGAGGAGCGAGCATCCTCGAAACATGACGCGGCGGCGGACAGCGGACTTGAACCGACCATCTTCTCCGTCTACCTGGCAAACACGATGACATCCGTGGGCAAAGGTGCGAAGCCGGTAGTTCTTCCTTATTCGATCATCGAGGGATGCAACTACCAGGGAGAACACTTCCTTCTCCCCATGGACGTCAAATATCCGAAGGTTTCCGGACCCGCCAAAACGGAGGAAATTGAGCTCAATCAGTGGGCGGCGGACGACCTATCGGTAACGATCGGCGATAACGTGAGTGCTACCTTCTTCGTCTCCAATTCCAAGGGCGAACTCGTGACGCGCACCGTCGAGTTCCAGGTGCAACTCGTGGTCCCTCTCCTGGGGCCCGCCCTCGACCGGTCCTTTGTCCCCGACTTCGAGGGCATGACCGAGACCAAGCGCATCGCCGACTGGAATCCCCCCTTCCCCATCGATTTGAAACTCATCCGCCCCAAGGATGAGGCCTACTGGGACAAGTACCGAACCACCCCCAAGGCCTTTGTGGCACTAGATGTCATCCGTGACCTCTGGCTCCCCGAGGGACTCCCCGACGCTGGGAAGACCGTAGTGCCCTGGGTTACGGCCGTTGAACTGACGCGACCGGGGAGCGTGACCCCCCCCCCGCCCGATCCCGCGCTCTTCACGAAGAATCTCCTCAACCGTCTCTCGCCCGCCGATGCCGGTTTCGTCTTCCGTCCCATCCGCGCCGAGGCCCTCGCCGCGGCGAACGCCCCCACCGATTTCGCCACCCTCTTTCTCTCCATGAGTTTCTTCCTCGTCGCCTCCGCCGCGGGTCTCATCGTGCTCCTCCTTCGCCTCACCGTCGACCGCCGCGCCTCCCAGATCGGCATCCTTCTTGCTACGGGCTTCACCCAAAGAACCGCCTCCCGCATCATCGTCCGCGAGGCCCTGCTCGTCGCGTTCGGCGGGCTCGTCCTCGGCCTCCCGCTCGGTGTCGCCTATGCCTCGGCAATCGTCTTCGCCCTCAAGACCAGTTGGTCCGGCGCCGTCGCCGAGTTCCCGCTCTCGCTCTTCGTGTCAACCCGGTCCCTGCTGATCGGCGGTCTTGCGGGCCTCTTCGTCTCGGTCCTTGCCATCCTCTTCTCCGTCCGTGTCCTCCGCCGTGCTATCCCCCTCGCCCTTCTCGGCGGCTGGCAGGCCCTCGCCGCTGATCCCGATTCCATCGGGACCGGACGTGTGGCAAAAGTCGTTGCCCTCGTCGCGCTTCTCGCCGCCGCGATACTCCTCGGAGTGTGGTGGGCCTTCGCCCTCGTCCCCGCTCCCGCCGCCTTTGCCTTGGCCGGCGCCCTGCTCCTCGTCGGGCTCCTCGCGCTCTTCAGCCGGCTGCTAAAATCTCCGTTTCATGTGGCACAGCCGCCCCCGGCTGTGAATCCTCCAAGACCATCATCCCCTCTCCCCCCGGGAGAGGGTCAGGGCTTGCCCGCCGTAGCCTTGGCGAAGGCGGGTGAGGGACTGTTGCTTTCTTCTTCTCCCTCTCCCGCTTCAGGGGGAGAGGGTCAGGGTGAGGGGGCTGCTCGTCCTCACGGCGTGGCACAGCCGCCCTCTCCTGTTATTAGTGGGACAGGCATTCCTGCCTGTCAACCAGTCTCTCTCTCCCTCTCGCGTCTCGCGTTCCGCAGCGCCTCCCGCCACGCCACGCGCAGCCTCCTCACCGTCGGGCTCCTCGCCTCGGCCACGCTCATCATCGTCACCGTCGCCGCCTTCCAGAAAAACCTCGCCCTCGAATATCCGGGTCCAAAGGATTCCGGTTCCGGCGGCTTCCGTTTCCTCGCGCGCTCCGACATTCCAATCTACGGCGACCTCGGCTCCGACGCCGGCCGGCTCAAGATCGGCCTCCCCGCCGGCGTCTCCGCGAAACTCGCCGCCGCGCGCATCTATTCCTTCCGCGAAAACTCAGGGGCCGACATCAGTTGTCTCAACCTCCAGCGTCCGAAGACCCCGCGCGTCCTCGGCGTCCCGCGCGAGTTCGTCGAGCGCGGCGGCTTTGCCTTCACCGCCCACGAGCCGCTTCTCCCGATCCTGTCGGGAGAGGCCGCCAACGTCTGGACCCTCCTCGAAACCGACTCACCCGAAGGCGCCATTCCCGCTTTTGCCGACGCCGACACCGCTCAGTGGCAGATGCACGTCGGCCTCGGCGATGAAGTCTCTGTCCCGGCGCCGTCAGGCGGCGCGCTCAAACTCCGCATCGTCGGACTCCTGCGCGGCAGCATCTTCGCCGGCGAGCTCCTCGTCTCCGAGGATCATTTCACGCACGCGCTCGGCGCCGGCGCCGGCTTCCGTTTCTTCCTCGCCGAGTGCCCGGCCGCCGATGAACCTGCCGTGCGGGCCGCGCTCCTCGATGGACTGGCCGACTCCGGCCTCGACGTCCGCCGCACCTCCGACGTCCTTGCCGCCTACGCTGGCGTCGAGAACGCCTACCTCTCCGCGTTCGAAACCCTCGGCGGACTCGGCCTCGTCCTCGCCACCTTCGGCATCGTCGCGGTGCTTCTCCGCAGCGTCATCGAGCGCCGCTCCGAGCTTGCCATGATGCTCGCGCTCGGCTTCACCCGCCGCCGCGTCACCCGGATGGTGCTCCTCGAAAACGGCTGCCTCCTTGCGGCGGGTCTCGTCATCGGCAGCGCGGCGGCCCTTCTCGCCGCCGCCCCTCAACTGGTATCGACGGTTGCAGATGTCCGGTGGATGTCGCTCGCCGGGACGCTCGGCGCCGCGCTCGCCGTGGGCGTGGCGAGCTGCGCCGTGGCCGCGCGCCTCTCCGTCCACGGCCGCCTCGTCGAGGCGCTCCGCGGTGAATAACGCGCGGTCGGCGGAGTGCAGTCCGGCCTTCTCGTCGGCCGGTCGATTCCGGCCCGGAGGGGCCTTGCGCCGTTGTCAAATGGAGGAACATGAATGACAAGGCTTCATCCGGCGGTTCTCGCCGTACTTTCCGCCCTTGCGCTCGCCGCCCTGACATTCTCAGGCATTTCATGCACGAAAGCGGGCCCCGGCGCGTCAAAAGGCTCCGCCTCCGCGACAAAGTCGGGTGCAGGAGCGTCAGGGACCGGTCGAAATGCGTCGCAAAACGACGGTACGGCGTGGGCGAGTTTCCGCGGCAACCCCCAGGAAACCGGCGTCTCCGACACCTCCCTCCCCGACCGACTCGACCTCCTCTGGACCTACGAGGCCAAGGCCGCCGTCGAGTCCACGGCCGCTATCGTGGACGACGCGGTTTACGTCGGGACGAGCGGATCCTTCCTTCTCGCGCTCGACCTCCGAAAGGGGAGCGTCCGGTGGTCCTATGCGACGAAAGGAAACGTGGTCGCAGCTCCATGTGTAAGCGAAGGACGCGTCTTCGTCGGCGACACGTCGGGGCTCTTCCACGCGGTCGACGCCCGCACCGGCGCGAAGCTCTGGACCTTCGAAACCGCCGACAAGATCGTGTCCTCCGCCAACGTCGCCGCCGACTCCGTCCTCTTCGGCTCCTACGACGGCAGCCTCTATTGCCTCGAAGCGGCCTCGGGACGCGAGAAATGGACCGTCAAGACCAACATGCCGGTGCACGCTAGTCCCTGTGTTTTCGGCGCCAATACCAGCATGGCCGGGTGCGACGGGGTGCTCCGCATTATCGACTTGCCAACCGGTCGCGAGTCGGGTAAGATAGAGGTGGGTTCGAACGTTGCCGCGACGCCCGCCTTTCTCGATGGCAAACTCTTTGTGGCCACGCTGACCGAAGGTCTTCAGTGCGTCGATGGGACCGGGCCGAAGCTCCTGTGGAAGCACGCCCCGCCCGACATGGGTTCGCTCTATGCGTCGTGTGCGGTCGGGCCGTGGGGCGTGATCTTCGCCACCCGCGACGGCGTCGTGAGCTGTCTCGATGCCCGCGACGCCAAAGAGAAATGGCGCTTCGACGCGAAGGCCCAGATCGATTCGTCGCCCGTCGTCGCGGGCCGGCGCGTCTTCTTCGGCACGAGCGACGGGAAGCTCTTCGCTCTGGGACTCGACGACGGCGCGAAGGTGTGGAGTTTCGCCGCCGGCTCCGCCGTCACCGCCTCGTGTGCCGCCGCCCGCGGCCGAGTCGTGATCGGCTCCCAGGACGGCGCGATCTACTGCTTCGGCGCGAAGGAGTAGCGGGCGAGATCGCGAGCGTCCGCGGCCTCTCCGTTCGGCGTAATACGGGAGCGGAAAGCGCCTACTGATAAAGGGTTAGGTGCGCGCGACGGCCCTCCCCTATCGGCCTTCGGCCGGGCGTGTGCGGGCCCCGGTCCTTCGGGTTTCAAGGAGTCCTTGGGTGAAGCGGACGCTGGCGCTCTTTCTCCTGATCCTCGGCCCGGCCTCCTGTGCGCTGGCGGGTGCGTGGGTCCTCAAACTCTGGCTTGAGGCGCCGAGCCAGGGCGTCACGCCGCGGGTCCCGGAAAACGACGCCTATAAATGGGACAAGGAGATCGTCAAGGCCCCGAAGAACGTGAACACGGGGACGCTCATCCGCGGGACGGGCGTGCCCTCGGCCGAGCCGGGAAGCTGGCCGCAGTTTCGCGGGAGCGACCGGACGAACGTCGCGCCGCCGGAGGAGAAGCTCTTGCCCGCTTGGCCCGCGAGCGGGCCGGAAGTTCTGTGGAAACTCGACCTCGGCGAAGGTCACGCGGGCGCGGCAGTCCGCGACGGCCGCGTCTTCCTCCTCGACTACGACGGCGCCAAGAAAGAAGACGCCGTCCTCTGCCTGTCGCTCGCCGACGGAAAAGAGATCTGGCGGTACACCTACTATGTCCCGGTCAAGCGGTACCACGGGATGTCGCGCACGGTACCGGCGGTCAGCGACGAGTTCGTGGTCACGCTCGGCCCCAAGGGACACGTGACGTGTCTTAAAATGAAGACGGGCGAGTTCGTCTGGAAGATGGACCTTGTGAAGGACTACGGGGCGACGATCCCGGAGTGGTATGCCGGGGAGTGTCCGCTGATCGACGGGGACCGGGTGATCCTGGCGCCGGGGGGAAACCCGCTGATGATGGCGGTGAAACTGGCGACGGGCGAGATCGTCTGGAAGACGCCGAACGCCCCCGGGTGGGGCATGACGCATTCGTCGGTCGTGGCGATGGACTACCACGGGAAGCGGCAGTATGTTTACTGCGCGACGCTGGGGGTCGTGGGGGTGAGCGCGGCGGACGGGACGCTCCTCTGGAAGACGACCGAGTGGAAGGTGCCGACGGCGACGGTCGCCTCGCCGGTGGTGGTCGACGCGGACCGCATTTTCTTTTCCGGGGGGTACAATTCCGGCGCGGCGATGTTCCGCCTCTCGGGAGACGGGACGGGCATCAAGCCGGAGGTCCTCTACCGGCTCAAGGCGGACGCCTTCAGCGCGGCGCAGCATACGCCGATTTTGTATAATGGTCATATCTATGGAGTCATTCAGGACGGGGAACTGGTGTGCATGGACCTCGACGGGAACCGCGTCTGGGCGAGCGGGTCCTCGAACCGGTTCGGCCTGGGACCGTTCCTCATCGCCGACGGAAAGCTCCTGGCGCTGAGCGACGCCGAGGGAACCGAGGGGACGCTCCACCTTATCGACGCGGGGACGAAAGGGTACAAGGAACTCGCCGGGGCTAAGGTCATAGCGGGCCACGACGCCTGGGGGCCGATGGCGCTGGCGAACGGGAAACTTCTTCTGCGTGACCGCGATCACATGGCGTGTCTTGCGGTGGGGACGAGGGAGAAATGAAACACACCGTAGAAACAGCACGGCGGGTGATCGGCACGGGACTCGTGCTTCTAGCGGTCGCGATGGTGCTCGGCGCCGGACTCGCTGGCTGCCGGAAGTCCCCGACGATTGCGCCCTACGACGCCTACCTGACGGGGGATGACAAAGCGCCGCCCAAAACCGAGTTTGTGTGCGAGTTGACGAAGACGATGGACCCGAGAGTCGGTGTGCTCCGGGGGATCGCGACGGACGCCGAGGACCGCGTTTACGCGGTGGGTTCGGGCGGTCTGGCGGTGCTCGACGCGATGGGCCTTGAGCTAAACCGATGGAAGGTCCCCGAAGACGCCCAGGCCGTCGCCGTAGGCGAGGACGGGACCGTCTACGTCGGCGTGACCGCGGGCATCGTGAAATTCGATCCTGAGGGGAAGCGCCTCGGGTCCTGGGGGAGCGAAGGAGCGGGGCCGGGCGAACTGCGACGGGTCACGTCGGTTGTCGTGAAAGGGGCCGATGTGTTTGTCGCGGACGCCCGGAACCTGTGCATTCAGCGGTTCGACAAGGAGGGCGTCTTCGGCGGGGCGATCGGCAAACGCGACCACAAGACGGAGTTCCTCGGCCTCATCGCGCCGAGTCCCTTCTTGGACTTCGTCGTCGACAAGGACGGGCAGGTGATCGTCGGCAACCCCGGGCGCCTCCGCGTCGAGACCTACGCGGCGGACGGGAAGCTCGCGGGGTTCTGGGGCGAGCCGGGCCTGGCCCCGGAGCGCTTCTGCGGATGCTGCAACCCGACGAACCTCGCGATCACCCGCGATGGACTCCTCGTGACGTCGGAGAAAGGGATTCCGCGGGTCAAGGTCTACGACCGGACGGGGAAGATGCTAGCGTATATTCCGCCGAGGATGTTCTCGCCCGCGGCGGAGGGCATGGACCTCGCGGTCGATTCGAGGGACCGGATCTACGTGGCCGAGCCGGTCAAGGGCCGCATCCTCGTCTTTGAAATGAAGAAGACGGCACCATAGCTGAAGGGGTTTTGAGGATGCGTTGGGTCCTGGCGTGTTTCGCCGTGATGTCGTGCTGGTGCGCGCTCCCTGGCTGCCGGAAAGACGCGAGCGAGCCGAAGCCGGCGCTGGTCGTGGGGGTGTGCGATCCCCTGTGCAAGGAGACGGCGTCGCCTTGCATCCAGGCGAGCGCGAAGCGCAACTACCGTGCGTTCGCGCGGGCCGTAAAGGAGCGCGCCGGCATCGAGCTCGACCTGAGATATTACGGCTTCGACGAGCACCTGGTCCAGGCAGTCCAGAAGGGCGAAGTGAGCGCGGTGATCGCGAAGACGTGGACGGCGCTTTCGGCGACGAAGGGACTCGTGTGGGAGCGGCTCGCGGACATCCCGAGACAGGACGGGGTGAACGAGGTCTCGGGGGTGTTCATCACGCGGACGGACAGTCCCCTCTCGACGATCCAGGAACTGGACGGGAAGACGATCGTCATGGGGCCGGACCTGGCGTATGAGAAATCGTACGCGGCGCGACGCGCGCTAGCGGACGCCGGCGTGAAGCCGGGGCCGGTGAGCATCCTGGACGCGTGCATCCCGGTGGCGTCGGCGGTGTTCGAGAAGAAGGCAGACGCCGGCGTCGTGAGCAGCTACGTGGTCGATTTCGGGGGACTCCGGCTTGTCGGCGACCCGAAGGACTTCAAGGTCATCGGGAAGACGAAGCCGATTCCCTTCATCACGTTCGCGGTGTCGGCGGAGGTGGACCCGGCGGTGCGCGAGAAGCTGCAATGCGCCCTGCTGGAAATGTCGGGACCGGGAGTTCCGGAAGGGCTCTACACGAGCGGCCTGGTGCCGGTGAAACCCTGGGCGCCCGAGGAATTGGAGAAGAAATGACGGAGAGAATGACACGGCGCGGTTTCTTTGCGGCGTTGAGCCGGGTCGGGGCGCTTGCCGGACTCGGGGCGATCGTCGCGCGACTCGCCGGACGGGAAGCGCTTAAGGATTCCGCATGGAATGCGGGACTCTGCGGCCGGTGTCCCGCGCTCGGCACGTGCGTGCTTCCGGACGGCGCGAAGACGCGCCTGGCGCGGGGACTGGGCGAAGGTGAGCAGCAGGAAAGTCGGGACGGTGCGAGCGGTTGGGGCGGGCGCGGGCTCTGCGGCGTGTCCCAGCCCGAGTCGCCCGGCTCGCGATGGACCCGGCGGGAGGAGACATGAGCGAGCGGGACCCGAAAAAGGCGAGGATGGCGCGGCGGACGTTCGTGACGACGATAGCGCGCATCGGGGGACTTGCGGTGCTCGGCGGCGGAGCTTCGGCGCTGATGGCCGCCAAGGCGCTGGAGCACCGCGCGGGACCGTCGCGGACGGTCTGGCAGATCGACCCGTGGAAGTGCACGCAGTGCGGCAAGTGCGCGACGGAATGCGTGCTCGACGTCTCGGCGGCGAAGTGCGTGCATGACATGGTGCTGTGCGGGTTCTGCGGGCCGTGCTTCGGGTTCTTCCGGCCCGACCACGTGTCGCTCGACACGGGGGGCGAGAACCAGCTTTGCCCGGTCGGCGCCATCCACCGGAAATTCGTCGAACCCCCCTACTTCGAGTACACCATCGACGAGAAGAAGTGCGTCGGGTGCGCGCTCTGCGTCAAGGGGTGCACACAGTTCGGAAACGGGTCGCTATACCTCCAGGTGCGGCACGACCGGTGTCTCAACTGCAACGAGTGCTCGATAGCGGCCGCATGCCCGGCGAATGCATTCATCAAGAGACCCGTCGAAAACCCGTATGTCATCAAGCACAATGGGCGGGACCGGATATGACGCATCTTGGACGGATGTATCGATGGGCGGCGCTCGTGACGCTGCTGGGGATGTCGGCCTGTCTCTGGGGACAGCAGCGGTTTCCGCCGCCCGAGTTCGAGTCGCCGTACAAGCTCCCGGCGACGATGAACCCGCTGCCGATTCCGAGCTGGCAAGAGGGGCTGGACGTGGGACTCCTGTTTGCGGCGCTCTCGCTTTCGGCGTGGATCGCGCTCAAGGCGCGCAGCCGCCGATGGATGACGGCGCTGTCGATTGCGAGCCTGGCGTATTTCGGGTTCTACCGGGCGGGGTGCATCTGTCCCATCGGGGCGACGCAGAACGTGACGATGGGGATCTTCGACTCGAGTTACTATCTGCCGGCGACAGTCGTTGCGTTCTTCGTGCTGCCCCTGGCGTTTTGCCTGGTGTTCGGACGGGTTTTCTGCGCCGGGGTGTGCTGGCTGGGGGCGATGCAGGACCTGGTGCTGATCAAGCCGGTGCGTCTGCCGATGTGGCTTCAAAGGGCGCTCGGGACGCTGCCTTTCGTGTATCTGGGGGCGGCGGCGCTTCTCGCGGCGATGAACGCGGAGTATCTCATCTGCCGGTACGACCCGTTCGTCCCGTTCTTCCGGCGCGCCGGGTCTTTTGCGATGTTCGCGGCCGGGGGACTGGCGCTCGTTCTTTCCACGTTCGTGGGACGGCCCTACTGCCGGTTCCTGTGCCCGTACGGGGCGATGCTGAGCATCCTTGCCCGCGTGTCCTGGAAGGGCGTGACGATTACGCCGGACGAGTGCATCGTGTGCGGGTTGTGCCGGGACGCGTGTCCGTTCGGGGCGATTGAGCCGGCGAACACGCCGAAGGAGGCCGGCGAATGAGGAAATACGTGACGCTGATCATGGTGATCGTGCTGCCGGTGGCGGGAGGTTTTGTGGGGCGGTTCGCGGCGCCGGAGCTTGCCCGCGTGTACTACACGGTGCGCCTGGCGGAGCGAGTGCGCTTCGAGAAGACGACGAGCGAGGCGGGCTCGACCCTGGAGAGCGACGCGTTCCGGGCCAGCGGAGCGAAGGCGGAGGACCTGTTCGCGGAAGCGGCGGCCATCGAGAAGAAATTCGCGCTGGGGAGCGTGCTCTTCGGCGCGTGGTGCGGCCTGGCGTTCGCGCTCAACTTCTTCGGACTCAACCGGTCGCGCCGACGCGAAATCTACGAGATCAACTACGACCTCTGCGTCTCGTGCGGGCGGTGCTTCATGTCGTGCCCGCGCGAGCGACTGCGACTCAAGGAACTTCAAGAGAAACACCTTCCCTCCGGAAAGATCCCATGACCCAAACCGATTCACGACGCGACACGACGGAAATCCTGCCGGGACTCGCCACGCAGAAGACAAGGTGGCAGAGGTTTCTGGCGCTATCGCTCCTGGCGACGGCGACGCTCTTTTCAGGGGTGGTCGTCGGGGTTCTGGCGGCGACATGGCGCGAGGAAAGCCGGACCGGATACCCGGAGTCGGCGACCCTGAAGGACCTGCAGGAGAAGGTCGCCAGGAACCCGCGAGACGAGGACCTGAAGACGGTCCTGAGGAACGAAGACCTGCGCATCCGCCAGGCACAGGACGTGCGCGAGAAGAGGTTCCAAACGGGGGCGTGGCTGCTTTTGGCGGGACTAGCGGCGTCGGCGGTTTCGGGGAGATGGTATGCGTCGCTGGACCAGGGGCTGCCGAAACCCCGGAAGACGGGCGAGGAGGTGGAGAAGGACGGCGGGCTTTCGCCGCGCGCGCGCGGGGTGATTGCGGTGGGCGCCGTCGGGGCGAGCCTGGTGGCGGCGGTCTTCCTGATGAGCGTGGACTGGACCGCGAAGCCGAGACCGGCAGCGACGTTCAAGGACAACTGGCCTCGCTTCCGCGGGCCGACGGGCATGGGAATCGTCCCGGCAGGCGACTGGCCGCGGACGTGGGACGGCGCTTCCGGCAAAAATATCCTCTGGAAGACGGAGGTCCCGCTATCGGGCAAGAGCTCTCCAGTCGTCTGGGGAGATCGGGTATTCGTGACCGGGGGCGACCGGCGGATGCAGAAGCTCTTCTGCTACGACCGGACGAGCGGGATGCTGCTCTGGGAGACAAGGATTGCCACGCCCGAGGGAACGAAATTCCTGGGCCCGGAGTCGCAGTCCGAGTCGGAATCGGAGTCGGAGGAAAAGATAGAGGTATCGCCGGACACGGGATACGCGGCGCCGACGCCGGTGACTGACGGGAAACGGGTTTACGTGGTGTTTGCAACGGCGGACATTGCGGCGGTGGATTTCAGCGGGAAGGTCGCGTGGCAGCGGAATCTGGGCAAACCCGAGAACACCTACGGCCTGGCAAGCTCGCCGGCGATGTACAAGGACAAGGTGATCTTCCAGTTCGACCAGAGCCCCGTGAGCGAGGACAGCAAAAACAAATCCGCGCTTCTGTGCATAGACGCGGCGACGGGAAACACCGTCTGGCAGACCGAGCGGCCGGTGGGAAGCTCGTGGAGCTCGCCGGTGGTCGCCGAGACGGACGCCGGGCCGATCATCATCACCTGCGGATCGCCATGGATCATCGCGTACGAGTGCGAGTCGGGCGGCGAACTGTGGCGCTCCAGGTGGCCCACGGCCGACGTTGCGGTGTCGCCGGTCTATGCGGCGGGAAAGGTCTTCGTGACCAACGACAACGCACAGATTATGGCGATCCGCACGGGCGGGAAAGGCGACGTGACGGAGACCATGGTCGCGTGGACGGCCTCGGAAAAGATGCCGGACGCCTCCAGTCCAGTCTGTGACGGCAAGTATTTCCTCCAGACGACGCAAACCGCGCAAGCCACGTGCTTCGACGCGGCGACTGGGAAGCTCTTGTGGAACCACGAGTTTTCGGCGGGGTTCTGGTCGTCGCCGGCGCTCGCTCACGGTATCGTCTATGCGACGGACACGGAGGGCAGGACGTCGCTCTTCGGCCTGGCCGACAAGTACGAAGGGATGGGCGAGAACAAGCTGGGCGAGACGGTGCACGCGACGCCGGCGTTCGCGGACGGACAGATCTTCATGCGCGGGACGAAGCACCTGTTCTGCATCGGGGAGAAGCGATGACGGACGCGCTGAAGGACATCCCGGCGCACGTGGAAGTGACGAACGGCGGCGCGGCCGGGGAGTTCGATCCGGGCATTCTCGACCGGATCATCGCGAGAACGGGACGCGACGCAGGGGCGGTCATCCCGCTCTTGCAGGCCATCCAGGCGGAGTTCCGATACCTTCCGCGTCGTGCGCTCGAATACGTCGTGGAGAAGACCGAGATCACGGCAAGCCGGATTGCGGGCGTCTCGACGTTCTACGACCAGTTCAGGCACCGGCCTCTCGGGCAGCATCTTATCCGCGTGTGCGCGGGGACGGCGTGCCACGTCAAGGGCGCATCGGTGGTGTACGACGCGGTCCTGCGGCGGCTGAGCATACCGGCGGGCGAGGACACCGACGCGCACGGGCTCTTCACGGTGGAGAAGGTCGCGTGCCTGGGGTGCTGCACGCTAGCGCCGGTGGTGCAGATCGACCACGTGACCTACGGTCACCTGACCGTGGGGACGGTGCCGCGGATGATCCAGGACTTCCTGGATTACGAGCGACACCACCGTGCCGGGAAACACCTGACGCCCCCGGCGTCCGAGGAGGGTCTTGCCGAGATCCGCATAGGCCTGGGGTCGTGCTGCTTGTCGCGCGGGAGCGGTCGGGTGTGGGAGGCGATGGAGGAGACGCTGGCCGAGCTGGGGGCGGGGACCCAGGCGCGGCTGAAGCGGGTGGGATGCGTCGGGATGTGCCACCAGACGCCACTGGTGGAGATCGTAGAGCCCTCCGGCGAGTGCGCGCTTTACGCGAGGGTGCGTCCAGAGGACGCCAGGCCCATCCTGCTGCGTCACTTCCGGCCGAAGGGGATCGCACACCGGATCGAGACCGCTGTCTCGGGCGTGGTGGATCGTCTCTTTACAGAAGACCACGTCGAGGTCCTGACTCGACACGTGATCACGCCGCGCGACCCGCAGGTACACGCGTTCCTCGGGAAGCAGAAGCGTCTTTCGACCGAGTATTGCGGACATATCGACCCGACGGACCTCGAGGAGTACATGAACTTCGAGGGGTTCGACGTGCTGCGGCGGGTGGTGACGGAGTGGACGGCGGAACGGGTGATCGAGGAGGTGCGGAGGAGCGGCCTACGGGGACGCGGGGGCGCGGGGTATCCGACGGGGCTCAAGTGGCGGCAGGTCCGCGAGGCGCCGGGGCAAAAGAAATACGTCGTCATGAACGGCGACGAGGGCGACCCGGGAGCGTTCATGGACCGGATGCTCCTCGAATCGTATCCCTACCGTGTGATCGAGGGAATGGCGATCGCGGCGGCGGCCGTGGGGGCGGACGAAGGGGTGCTCTACATCCGCGCGGAGTACCCGCTCGCCATCGAGCGGGTGAGCGAGGCGCTGCGCCGGTGCGAGGAGCGCGGGATTCTCGGGGAAAACATCTTCAACAGCGGATTTTCGCTTCGTCTCAGGATCATGCAGGGAGCCGGGGCGTTCGTGTGCGGGGAGGAGACGGCGCTCCTGGCGTCGATCGAGGGGCGGCGGGGGATGCCGCGCCTCAGACCCCCCTACCCCGCCGAGAGCGGACTGTGGGAGTCGCCGACGCTCGTCAACAACGTGGAGACCTTCGCGCTGGTCCCGTGGATTCTGCGGAACGGGGCGGACGATTTTGCGGCCCTGGGGATCGGGCGCAGCAAGGGGACGAAGGTGTTCGCGCTTGTGGGCAAGATCGCGCGGGGCGGGTTGATCGAAGTGCCGATGGGCGTGACGATCCGCGAGATCGTGGAGGAAATCGGCGGCGGGATCGCCGGCGGAAGAACCTTCAAGGCGGTGCAGGTGGGCGGACCTTCCGGCGGGTGCATCCCGGCGGAGCTTGCGCACACCGCGGTGGACTACGAGGCCCTTACCGGCGTCGGGGCGATGATGGGCTCGGGAGGGTTCGTGGTCCTCGACGACACCGACTGCATGGTGGACATCGCGCGGTATTTCCTAACGTTCACGCAGAACCAGTCGTGCGGCAAGTGCACGTTCTGCCGGGTGGGGACGCGGCGGATGCTCGACATCCTGGAGCGGCTGTGCGCCGGGCACGGGCGAAAGACCGACCTGGACGACCTCGAAGCGCTCGCACAGTCGGTGAAGAAGGGAAGCCTGTGCGGCCTGGGGAAGACCGCGCCCAACCCCGTCCTCACGACGCTGCGATATTTCCGGAGCGAGTACGAGGCGCACATCGAGAAGCGCTGTCCGGCGGGAAGGTGTCAGGCGCTCGTCCACTACGTGATCACCGACAAATGCATCGGGTGCACGCTCTGCTCGCAGAACTGCCCGACGGACGCGATCCCGTTCCGGCCTTACCAGCAGCAGGAGATCATTGACGAGAAGTGCGTGCGCTGCGGCACATGCAAAGAGGTGTGCCCGGCGGACGCGGTGGAGGTGAAGTGAAACGCTTGCGGGTGAGACCATGACGGAAACGGTGCGACTGACGATCGACGGGCTAGGCGTGGAGGCGCCTGACGGCTCGACGGTGCTGGATGCCGCCAGGAAACTGGGCATCCGCGTCCCCACGCTCTGCCACCGCAAGGGGACCAAAGCGTTCCAGTCGTGTTTCATCTGTCTTGTGCAGGTGGAAGGGAGGCCGACGCTGAGCGCGGCGTGCTCGACGCGGGCGCTCGAAGGGATGGTGGTGCACAGCGAGACGGAAGAGGTGCACCGGGAGCGGCGGACGGGACTGGAGCTTCTCCTGAGCGAGCATCACGGGGACTGCGAGGGTCCGTGCGCGATTGCGTGTCCGGCGGGGCTCGACATTCCTGAGATGATCGAGCACATCACGGCGGGAGACGCGGCCGAGGCGATCCGCGCGGCGAGGGAGCGGATACTGTTCAACGCGGTGCTCGGGCGCATCTGTCCGGCGTTCTGCGAGCGGGTGTGCCGGCGGGCGCAACTGGACGAGTCGGTGTCCATCGCGGCGCTGCAGCGCTTTGCCGGGGACGCCGGCATCGGGGCCGAGAGCGCGGGGGCGGCCGAAAAACCCGCGGTGACCGGGAAGAAGATCGCGATCGTGGGTGCGGGACCGGCGGGTCTTACCGCCGCGTTTTATCTCCTTCGCCGGGGTCATGCCTGCGTGCTCTTTGACGCGAATAAACTCCCCGGCGGGATGTGGCGCTACGGCGTGGGTGAGTTCCGTTTGCCGAGGACAGTCCTCGACGGCGAGATCGATGTCGTGAGGCGGCTCGGCGGTGAGTTCCGGATGGAGACGCGACTGGAGGGCGCGAGTTCGCTCGACGCGCTCCGCCGCGACTACGATGCGGTGCTCCTGGCGACGGGTGCACCGGTCCCGGTGGCGCTTGACTGCGAAGGAGCGGAGTTTGCCGAGGCGGCGATGTGCCTCCTTGGGCGGGTGGGAGCGGGCGAGCGGTCGTGCGTGGGGTCGTCGGTGGTCGTGATCGGCTCGGGCGATATGGCACTGGACGCCGCGCGGACCGCGGTGCGGCTTGGGGCGGCGAACGTCACGCTGCTTTCGCCCAAGGAACGGAAGGCGATTCACCCGGTGGGCGAGCGCGTGGAGACGGCGGAGACGGAGGGAGTGGAGGTCCGGGCGGGGGTGCGCGTGACGGGGATCGAGGCCGCCCTGGGCGCTGGGTTCCGCCTGACCGCCGAGGAAGGCGGGAAGTCCGTCCGCATCGAGGCGTCGGCAGTCTATGGGGCGGCGGACCGGGCGGCAGATGTCGGACTTTTTGCCGGGATGGGTCTGGCGGTGACGAAGAAGGGCATCGCGGCGGACGCCCACGCGTTTACGACGAACATCGGGGGGGTGTTCGCCGCGGGCGAGTGCGTTCTGGGGCCGGACTACGGGGTGCGGGCGGTGGCCGCCGGGCGGCAGGCCGCGACGGCTATCGACCAGTTCCTGAGCGGCCTCAAACCCGCCGGCGAGACGCGGCCCATCAATGTCCACATGGGCGTGCTGAACGAGGAGGAATTGGCCATCGTTCGAAGCACGGCGGACCCGTCGCGGCGCGCTCCCGACGAGTCCATCGCCCCGGAGGCGCGGAGACAGAGCTTCGACGAGGTCGAGCGAGGTCTATCGATGGAGGCGGCGACTGCGGAGTCGCGCCGATGCGTCCGGTGCAGTTGCCTGGCGAAGGACTACTGCGAGCTGCGCCGGCACGCGACGGAGTACGGGGCGAACCCGGGACGGTTCAAGGGAAGTCACCGGCGGTACGGCCAGGAGGTGTCGCACCGGCGGATCGTGTATGAGCCGAACAAGTGCATTCTGTGCGGACGGTGCATCCGGGCGGCGGCAGAGGGGAACGAGCGGGTGGGACTATCGTTTCTCGGACGCGGGTTTGCGACGACGGTCGGGGTGCCGTTTGAGCGGGAGCTCAGCGAGGGGTTAGCGGTCGCGGGGCACGCTTGCGTCACGGTGTGTCCGACGGGGGCGCTGGCGTTCAAGCGCGGGACCGGGCCTGAGCCGGAGCGGGGAACCAGCGGATGAGAGTGGTCTACATCGCGGCGGGAGCGGGCGGGAGCTACTGCGGGGCGTGCATGCGCGACACGGGACTCACGAGGGGTCTTGTGGCGCGGGGGCACGAGGTGGAGTTCCTGTCGCTTTACACCCCGGTGCGCGCGGACACGCCGCCGCCGGGCGAGTGCCGCATCTTCTACGGGGGCATCAACGTCTTCCTCGAACAGCATTTCCAGGCACTGCGACACGCGCCGGAATTCCTGGGACGACTCTTCGACAGTGAGTGGCTGCTGGACTTCGTCGGGCGGTTCGCCATCGACACGAAGCCGGAAGACCTTGGAGAGATGACGGTCTCGGTGCTTCGCGGTGCGGAGGGACGACAGGCGGCGGAACTCGAGAAGTTGATGCGGTTCCTCAAGAGCGGGCCGCGCCCGGACGTCGTCCACATCACGAATTCGATGCTGAGCGCGATCGCGCCGGCGGTCAAAGAGGCCCTGGGGGCGGCGGTGGTGACGAACCTTCAGGGCGAGGACGCATTCATCGAGCGGCTGGGGGAGCCGTGGCGAGGCGAAGCCGTCGCGCTAATCCACCGACACGCATCGGCGGTGGACCGGTTCGTCGCGCCGTCCGAGGAGTATGCCGACGAGATGGCGGGGTTTCTGGGGGTGGACCGTTCGCGGATCACGGTCATCCGGCCGGGGATCGACCTTGCGGCGTACGCGGGCGAACGCGAGACGCCGAGCGACACGTTCCGCATCGGGTATCTCTCGCGGATTACGCGGGCGAAAGGGGTGGACCTGCTCCTGGAGGCGTTCCGGCTATTGGAACAGGAACGTCCGGGGAGTTCGACGCTCGAAATTGCGGGGGAAGTAGCCGGGTCGGAGCGGGATTTCTGGGAGGGCGAACTCAGGCACCTGAACGCGACGGGGTTGGGGGGGCGGGTGCGGTACGTCGGCTCGCCGGACCTCGAGGGCAAGGCGAAGTTCCTGAAGCGTCTGAGCGTGTTTGCGTTACCGAGCCGCACGGGGGAACGCCAGGCGGTTGCGTGTCTTGAGGCGCTAGCAGCGGGGTGTCCGGTGGTGCTAGCGGACCACGAGGTGGAACGGGAGATCGTAACGCTCACGGGCGGCGGGATCCTGGTACCACCGAACGACGCAAGGGCGCTAGCGGAAGGACTGGGACGACTGCGGGACGACGCGTCGCTTGCGCGGACGCTCGGGCAGCGAGGAGCCGCCGGCGTAAGAACGCATTTCTCCATGGACACGATGGTCGAGAAGACCGTCGAGATGTACACGAAACTGGCAAGTTCCAAATCTTATTGACGGCCAAAGGGGCGGGCGCACCACACGCTGTTCCCTCTCCCCCCGGAAGGAGGGAGAAAAACTCCCCCTCACCCTTACCCTCTCCCCCTAAAGGAGGAGAGGGAAAAAGAGAAGCGGCCCGCCTATCATCCGCGAGGATGGCTCCTCAGAACGACCACTACTTTTCCGCGTAGACTTCTTCCGCGAACCGGCGCTGGACGATCTTGAGGGCTTCGTCGGCCGTGGGGGTGACGCCGGTGAGGTACTTCTGGAACTCGACGACGAGGATCTCGGAGACGATCTGCCAGTTCACCGGGTCGGGGTAGAAATAGGCCTTATGGAGCGACCTGCCCAGCTCGGCGATGTCGGGGTTCAGGTGCTTGTCCAGGGAGTACATCTCCTTGAGGACGGGCATCTTGCCGCCGCCCTTGCGTTTCCCTTTTTCCATAAACCCGCTGGCGACGGCGCTCTGGAAGCCGTAGGCGTCGGTGGATAAGGCCTCGTAGGCGAACTGCACGGCCTCGCGCTTGATGGGGGAACACCTGGGGATGACGGCTCCGTAGGTGCATGCGAGCGCCCCCGCCTCGGAGGCGCCGGGCGTGGGGGCGATGCCGATGACTTCGGGGCCGTGGTCCTTCACCGCCCACATCCCGCGGCTCTGCCAGTGGAAATAGATGGCCGCGGTGCGCGCCCGGAGGTCCTGGTCCACGTCGGTCATGCAGTCGGGACTCACCAGTCCCTCGTCCTTGTAGCGCTTGAGGGTCTCGAAGACTTTCGCGGCCTCGGGACTGGAGACGTCGAGGCGGCCTTTCTCGTCGTAGATGCCCCTGCCCTTCTTGAAGGCGGCGAGCATGGGGATGTAGGAATTCTGGGCGAAGAAGGAGGACTTCTGGGCGAAGTTGAGCGCGAGGGGCGCGACGGGATGTCCGTCGTACTGGAGTCCCTGGAGTTTTTTCGCGACCTCCTCGACCTCGTCCCATGTGGTCGGGACCTTGCCGATGCCGCGCTCGCGGAAGAACGTCTTGTTGTAGTTGATCGCCAGCACCTCGCCCATCCAGGGAACCTCGTAGTAGTTCCACTCGTCAGGCTTGTCGGGGTTCTTTCGGCGGCTTCCGACGAACATCTCGGGAACAAGCGATTCGACCTGCTCGGGGGTGAGGTAGTCGCGGACGTTGACGACGAGGCCGCGCCGGGCTGGGTCGCGACTGTTGAAATTGTAGTTGATGAGCGGCTGAATCTCGCCGTCGTACCACGCCACGACGACGTCGTATTCGGTCATGCCGGACGCCCAGAAGAGAAGCATGGTGTTGACTATGTTGTCGGGGATGCTCGACAGCGTGACGCGGACCTTCCCCCCGTGGGCCTTTTCGAACTTCCGCACGGTTTCCTCCCACGGGAACTCGTCGAGCTGCCAGGAAGCGACGGCCACGCGGATGGTGACGTCCGGCCGGCCGCCTGCCTCGACCGCCGCCTCGCTCGCGGCGCCGCGACCCAGGACGGCCAGAAGCTGCTCGAGCGGCGTCAGGTGCGTCACGTACTCGACGACGCTGATGACGACGATGAAGACCGTTAAGACCAGACACGCCCAGCGCAGCATGACCGTTTGACCTCCGCTATTGCTTGAGGGCCCCGGCCGAGAGGCCGCTTACGAAATACTTCTGGAGCAGGATGAAGACGATAGTGATGGGCAGGAACGACAGGAGCACCGTCGCAAAGAGCATGCCGCTGTTGAAGAGCCCGAACTGCTCCTGCAGCATGTAGATGCCGACGGGGAGCGTGCGGACCTTGTCCAGCGACGTGAACGTCAGTGCAAACAGGAATTCATTCCATATCCCGATGAAGGTGAGAATGGCGCAGGCGGCGAGTCCGTTGCGTCCGACGGGGACCATCAGGTCCCAGAAGACCTGCCAGGTGCCGGCCCCGTCGATCATCGCGGCGTCCACGAGGTCCTCCGGGATCGAGGCGAAGACGTTCCGCATGATGAAGATGATGAGGAGGAGGCTGCCGGCGACGTAGGCAATGAGAAGCCCCATGATGCGGTCGAAGAGCCGGAACTGGAACATGAGCTCGTAGCGACCGATGAGCGTCACCTCGGCCGGGAGCATGATCGTGAGAAGGAGCAGCATGAAGAGGAGACGGTTTCCGCGGAACTTGAACCGGGCGAAACCGTACCCGGCGAGGGACCCGAGGAAGAGGGACAGGAAGGTTCCGGCGGCGGCGAGGTAGAAGGTGTTGAAGTAATAGGTCGGGAGCCCCGTGAGCTGTGCGGTGACGTTGCTGTAGTTATCGAAGGTATTGTATTCGCGTGGAGCCTGACCGGCGGCGGCTTCGGGCCCGGCGAGGGGCTTTCCCTGGGCGTCAACATTCCGCACCTCGTAGCTCTGCCAGGGCCAGATCTTCCCGGCGTGGATGGCATAGTGCGGCTTGAAGGACCCGGAGAGGACCCAGAAGAAGGGGATGACGTTCGTGATGCCGATCGCGAACAGGATCAGCCAGAGCGTGACGGAACTTGTCTTTCGTTCGACGGTCATCGTTACTCCACGGGTCGGTTGAGCCGGCGCAGGAAGAGGGTGGCGACAAAAGTGACCACCGCGAGGGAGTAGGCAAGCGCCGACGCGTAGCCGAGCTGGAATTTACCGTACTGGAACGCGAGCTTGTAGAGTCTCATGACGAAGGTGAGGGTGGAGTCCCTGGGACCGCCCGCCGTCATGATGAACGGCTGGCCGAAGATCTTGAACGCCCCGATGAGACTGAGAAGCACGACGAGATAGATGGTCGGCTTGAGGAGCGGGAGCGTGATGTGGAAGAAGCGCTTCCATGCGCCGGCGCCGTCCACCACGGCGGCTTCATACAGCTCGTCCGGGATGCGCTGAAGTCCCACGAGGTAGAGGATGACGTTTACGGCGACGCCGTTCCAGTAGCACATGATGGCCACGGCGATCATCGACCATGCGGGATCGCCCAGCATCCCGGCATCCGGGACGACGAGCAGTTTGCCGCCGCCGAACCAGCCCCACACCCCGTTGAGACACGAGGCAACCGCGCCGAGGATCGTCTGCGCCATGCCGAACTGGGGGTTGTAGAAGAGCGCCCACATCACCGCGCCTACCGCCATGCTCACCACCACCGGCGTAAAAATCATGGTCCGGAGCAGCACCGATCCCCTCTTCACCGCGTGGAGCATCACCGCCAGGACCAGCGAAAACGCGACAAAAGGCGGGACAAAAATTATCGTGAAGTAGAACGTGTTCCAGAGGGGCAGGTGGTTGGCGGTCTTGGTCCAGAGGTTGGCGTAGTTCTGGAAAGCGACGAACCGCATGCTGTCGGGCTCGATGATGGAGTAATCGAAGAACGAGAGGTAGAGCGAGCGGACGATGGGGTAAACGACCATGAAGGCGAAGAGGAGAAACGCCGGCAGGATGTAGAGGTATCCCTTGCGGTGGTAGCGCCGCCTCCATACCGAGATCCGGTCCGTTCTTGCCGCATCGACCGTGGACACTCTCACCGGCCTCCGATAGGCCCCTGCACCCTGTTCCGGGATTACGGGGCGGATTTTACCGGACGGCGGACGAGGTTGCAAGAGGGAATATGACATTTTGGCGTCCCGACAGGTCGCATCGGGGTTCGGGCAATTTCAGGGGCCATGAATTTTCCCGATTTTCCCCTTGACGGCGTCGGCGCCGAACGGCATCCTCTCTATAAGACATCATCCTATAAGGGAGGGAGTCACATGCTGGACTTTGACCAATGCCCATGCTCCGGCGGGACCCTGAGCAAGCTGATACAGCCGGGCATCCTGACGGTGCTGGCGGAGAGACCGTTGCACGGATATCGGATCGTGCAGCACCTGGCGCGTTACGAGGCCTTGGGGGGCTCGAAACCCGACGTGACCGGGGTTTACCGCGCCCTCAAGATCATGCAGAAACGGGGACTCGTCACTTCGAGATGGGACATCTCCGGTGTCGGGCCCGCCAAACACCTCTACCGGCTTACCCGCCCGGGGAAGGAGTGTCTGGCGAGGTGGACCCGGACGCTGCGGGAATACCACAAGGCCGTGGGGAAATTGCTGCGCCTCGCCCGGAAGGCTTCCGGAAACCCCCGGCGCCACGGGGCGGCGCGCACGAGGAAGCAAAGCCTCAAAAGAGCCCCGAGAGCAAAACAGACGAGGGTGCGAGCACGTGTCGCGCGGTAAGGAGACATCATGAGAAGCAGAATCAGCGCAGGTCTGCGTGAATGTGCGGCGGAGATGATCGGCACCTACATCCTGGTATTCTTCGGGACGGGGGCGGTTCACGTGGCCGTTCTCACCGGCACACTGCAAGGGCTGTGGCAGGTGGCCGTGGTCTGGGCGCTCGGCATTTCCATGGCTATTTATGCCACGGCAGCCCTGAGCGGAGCGCATATCAACCCGGCCGTAACGGTGGCATTTGCCGTGTTCAGGGATTTCCCGTGGCGCAAGGTCGTTCCATACGTGGCGGCTCAGCTCGTCGGGGCCTTCCTCGCGGCCGCCACGCTTTACACGCTATTCTGCGGCATTCTCCAGCACTTTGAGACTGCTCACAACATCGTCCGAGGCCAGGCCGGGAGCGAGCTTTCCGCCATGGTCTATGGGGAGTATTTCCCCAACCCGGCGGCAATGGGCGCCGCCTCCGACGCATTAGCTTCTCTGAGCGCCGCCCAGGCGATATTCGCGGAAGGCATCGGGACCGCGTTCCTGGCCTTCTTCGTGTTCTCGCTGACGGAAGT
>Ga0182017_10000563_pt1 | contig 29312 bp, 15 predicted proteins | sample 712E3DmetaG_FD_120492 | JGI IMG/M metagenome (GOLD analysis project Ga0182017, IMG submission 120492) | Permafrost microbial communities from Stordalen Mire, Sweden - 712E3D metaG | ecosystem: Environmental > Terrestrial > Soil > Wetlands > Permafrost | place: Sweden: Stordalen | collected... | reverse complement strand
GTGCGGCTCAGCGTCGAGTGGTCGGGGACGCGCTGGGTGAGCGAGCATCCCAAGAACTGGCGCAGGGACAGGGAGTCGGCGAAGCGCCACTCCAGGCCCCGCTCCGATTCGATCCCTTCAAAGAAGCCGACGAGGTGCATGCGGAAGTAGACGCCGGGGGCCACGGACTTTCGCCCCGGGACATGGGCGGCCTCGTAATAGGGCGCGCACAGGGCTTCCGCGTGCCGGTCGAAGGCGGCGTCCCGCAGCAACTCGTTGAGCTTCTCGTAGAAGCGGTGCCCCGGGCTCTGGGCGATCTCGTCGTGCGCGATCCACAGCGGCGACTGGCTTTTCTGGCGGCGTCCCATCGACATACTCACACTCCTTTGCGATGGGCGCATTGTAGCGCGAACCCGCATCCAGCGCGGCAAGAATCAACGGTGAGATTCAATAAATCAACGGGCTGCTAATAGGCAGCGCCCGGCGTGTCGAGTGATGTCCGGAAGGAACAAGGGGCACGATCCGCAAGGCGGGTCCCGCTTTTAGGCCAAGACAACGCCTCGGCTTGACTCAGCATGGCCACCAGGTGTAAGTTCTCCGACGAGCGTCGCCCCGTCAGCCGATCCTCTGGGGGCGCTCGCCCCATCTCGATTTTCCGGGCCGTCTGGCCCTATTCCTATATCCGTCACCACATCATCTTCGGGACTGAATGCCGAAGGCCACGGGCGCGTCAACTCGGGTTCCTGACCTTAATGGACAGCCGGGATGCACGCCCCCGTTTCGTCCGACCTGGACCAATCCGAGGGTACAGCATGACGCGGGAAGTCGCAGATGGGGAATTGGCTCATCGTTAGGAGAAGTATGGGCTTCTTCTCGCCCGCTGCTCGCGGGAGGAGTGACGCAGATGCAGCAACACCTGGGTGGGGCGAGTCGATTGTTCGAGGTCGTGCCCACAGACAGGACGGTCCGGTAGCGGTGTGAAAGAATCTCAGAATCCCACGACTCTGTAGAGCATGTGCAGTTCGCAAATTCAAGGAGTGGAAGCCTTGATTTTGGCGGAGAAGGGTTCCCGTCTAATCCTTGACCTAAGAACCAATGCCTTTCGGGTCCTCGGCCTCGAAACGAATGCGCCGCTGTCAGCGCCAATCGCTCGCCGGAATGAGCTGGTTGCGCACGTAAGCCTCGGCAGGGTCCCCCCTTACCCAAGTGACTATGTCATCTTCGCGCCGCCTGAGCGCACCCTCGAAACAGTGGCAGCCGCTGTTCAGCGCCTCGAAGATCCCCGTACTCGTCTCCTGGACGAGGCGACATGGTTTCACCTCCGGGACTCCATCGACGCTTTCGCCGCAAGGACATTGAGTGATGGGAACTCACCGCAGGCCAGGGCGCTCTGGGAAGGAGCGGTGGACCAGGCAACGGATCCGGTCACACGCCAGCACTACCAGCACAACCTGGCGGTACTGCATTTGTGTACGGCCGAGATACCTGCCCAGAGCCTCCGTTCCCCAAGGAAGATCTGGGATCGTGTCTTAACTGCTTGGACGCCGCTCCTCAGTAGTTACACGTTCTGGCGGCAACTGGCGGACGAGAGCCCGGCCAGAGGGGACGCCCGCTTCCATGCAGAGACACCAGCCGAGGTTCGCACCTCAATCGGGCTGAGACTGGCCCAGGCAAGCAGTCGGCGTGCCGCAGAAGCACTCGCGGACGGTCGCACAGAGGACGCGTGGGACTGGGCGACTGCCCCCTTTACAAATCAGTTTCCGGCGGAGTTCACGGCTCCTGCAGAGGAGGATGTGATTGAAGCCGTGGCCCACTTCATCCGCACCAAGCTGGAACCGGTTCAAGATAGCCTCCGCGAAGAAAAGAAGCGCTCGGTGAATGTCAAACGCCTCGAGCCCGATGTCCTCCTTGCGCGGAACATCTTTGAGCAGTTTCGTCTGCTGGGTTCTAAGACCAGCCCGGCTCTCGTGACGACCGCCGACCTGATCGCTGAAACACTTCAGCAATTGGGAATCCACTACAACAACACTATCAAGGACTACGCGAAAGCCCTTCAAGCAACCGAGGATGCGGTCCAAGTCGTAGCCTCTGAGGGGTTACGGATACGTCTTCGGCAAGATATACGCATCTACCAATGGAACATTGCTCAGGCAGCGTTTTGGGCGGCGAAAGAGGCGAGCAACTATGAGCAGGCCCTCACTGCCTTTAAGGAATTGGAACGGTATGTTGATCCAACCGAAGGTCCGAAGGCTCTTAATCTTTTCCGGGACACCCTCAAAGATCTTCTCCTCAAGAAAGAGTTGCGAAGGCTCCGCTGGGAAAACGCCGTATTGAAGTTTGAGGCGGCCTTTGAGGGGCGTAGCTACGATGAGGCTCTAGCTGCGTTCCAAAGACTAGAGCAAGAATTAGATCCCACAGAAGGTCGGAAGGCTCTTGATCCATTTCGGGGCGCCCTCAAAAATCTTCTCCCTACTAGGGACCCCCGCATCCTTCGCTGGAACGACGCCTGTGCAGCGTTTGAGGCGGCTGCGGAGGCAAATAGCTACGAAAAGGCTCTAGCCGCCTACGAGGACCTTGAGCGGTATGTGGATCCCACAGAAGGTCGGAAGGCGCTTGATCCATTTCAGGGCGCCCTTGAGCACCTTCGCAGTAAAGATGGCGGCGGGCTCGCGATAGGCGCGGGGTGGGAATTTCTTATTGTGCATGAGGGTAAGCCTAGTCAGCGCGACCCGAATCCGCCTCATTCGGCTGCCCAGGAGTCCAAACGAGGGTGGGGACCCGCTCTGACTCCTGCGACAGCGATCGTTGTCCTGCTTGCGGTGGTGATCATTGGATTGTTAGTGCCGCGTTATTTCCTCTCACAGACCGCCCCCCCAAGTTCACCGGCACCAGGGTTCCCGAGGCAGCCTGCACGAGTCCAAATTCCGACGACCCCACTCAAGGGAGTCGAGATTCCGCACAAGGAAATAAAGATTCCTGAGAAGCTATCAATCGCGGTGAAGCCGCTCTCTCCGTCGCCGAAGATAGATTCGTCTGCGCCAGGGGCGCAATTGCGGACAATCGTACCTGCCCAACCATCGATCGACCGATCAGCACTCCTCTCAGAAATTGAACGACGCCGTCTTCTCATCGAGGCAGAAGACGGGGCGCTTGAGATCGAAGGGCAGAACATTAAGCAAGTGGGAATTGCTCTGGACAGTCTCTTGGTCGAAATCGAGGCGCGCTACGAGGGCTACCCTGACGGACTGCCGCCTGACGTGTATGCTCAGTACAAGGTGGAAGCCGCTGACTACAAACGACGGGCCAGGAGATTTGACGCCCAGGTCATCGCCTACAAAGCCCGCTATGCTGCCTTGAAACGAGCCGACTCGGAGGTCAGGGCCCTGGTAAACCAGTATAACGCGAGTAGATGAGGTTGGTTATGTCCATAGGTCCGATGTTGCCGAGGCGGCCTGACCCTTCACCGGAAATGGCTGCGCTCCGATCGCAGGCCGCGCTCGCCACGGCCCTCTGCAAAACCGCACTCGAAACCTGGCGCCTTCTGCGTCTGGGACCGCGACTTTGCGAAACAGATCAAGCGCGTGTTCAAGCGATTGCTGACCGACTGAGCGCAGGATTGACACAAGCTGGGGTAATAATCGAGGACCATACGGACCAAGCCTTTGTTGAAGGGCTCTCGGTCGAAATTCTAACCACTGAGATTCGGATGGACCTCGCCCCGGGCGAACATCGGATCGTAGAGACCGTGAAGCCCTCGGTCTACATTGCAGGCCAACTTGCCTCTGCCGGGCAAATCATCTTAGGTCGGGGGGCAACCACGGAGGAGAGGAGAACCAATGGCCCGCGCAACGATTGACTTCGGGATCGACCTCGGGACGACGAATTCGGAGATCGCCCTCATGAACAGGGGGAGCATGCGTGTATTTAAAGCCTGGGACAATCGCGAAAACACACCGTCGGTCGTCCGCATCCTCTCAGATGGGACGATCCAGGTGGGCAAGAATGCCTACGATCGTTTAGTCGATGATGAGGAGAATACGGTCGCGGAGTTCAAGCGGCTGATGGGGAGGTCCCACACGTACCACTTCGCCGACTCGGGCCGGACCCTCACCCCGGAGGAACTGTCTTCGGAGGTTCTGAAGATTCTGAAGGCCGATGTCGTCCTGGCTGGCTTTGACTGCACCGCTGCCGTTATCACGGTTCCGGCATACTTCGAGATCGTCCAGAGCGAGGCTACCCAACGCGCGGCGAGACTTGCAGGCCTCCCCGAGGCCCCCCTCCTTCAGGAACCAATCGCGGCCGCCATCGCCTACGGTAAGGATGCACCGCCTCAAGACGGCTACTGGCTGGTCTATGATCTGGGGGGTGGCACGTTCGACGTAGCAATTATAAAGTGCACAGGTGGTCACTTGGGCATCGTGGACTGCGGGGGGGACAATGACCTGGGAGGGAAAGACTTCGACTGGCTGGTGGTCGAGCGAATCTTGATCCCCGCCCTCGTCAAGACCTTTGACCTGCCCGAATTAGCGCGCAGCAATCGAAAGACACATGGCCGCCTCCTGGCAAAGTTAAAGGAAAGCGCAGAAGAGGCGAAGATCACCTTGACTCGACTGGAACGGACCACCGTTTACTTGGACGGTAGCGTGTCCGACCGTAGCGGCCGGCCAGTCGAACTCTCCATCCCCGTCAGTCGCCAGGACTATGAGCCCCTCATCGAGCCGTCCATCGCGAAGACCTTGCGGCTTTCCCAGGAAATCATTGCGCGGGCGCGGCTCAGTCCCAGCGCCTTTGAGCGAGTGATCCTGGTCGGAGGGCCGACGATGACCCCGGCAATCCGAGCGGCCATCCGAGCAAGCCTCAACATTCCCGTGGACCCTCGGATGGATCCCATCACGGTTGTCGCCCAGGGTGCTGCCATCTTCGCCTCAAATCAACCCTTCCCCCACGATCGCCAGATTCGTTCCGCAGGCAAGCTCTTAGTGCGGCTGGGATTCACTGCTCTGTCTCAACAGCCCATCACTTTGGTGGCAGGCCGATTGGAGGCCGAGGGAGAGAAGACCCTCCCCCCCGACCTCCGCGCCCGCCTGACGCGAGACGACCAGGGCTGGCAGAGCGGATTCCTCCCTGTGAAGGAGGGCGCCTTCGTCTGCCAGGTAAGTCTGCGCGAGAACCAATCGAATACCTTCCGCCTTGCGCTATTCGACGGGACCGGGCAGTCTGTTCCGGTCGAGCCTGACACCCTCTGCATCACCCACGGCCTCTCGGTCGCCAACCCGCCCCTCCAGCGTACTATCGGCGTAGAAGTGGTCACAGAGAGCGGCCAGGGACGATACGACCTGCTTCTTGCCCGTGGGACCCCTCTCCCCGCCAAAGCGACTTTCACATACCAAGCCGCTCGCGCGCTTCAGCCGGGAAGTTCCGACCATGTGGTGAACATCCACCTATTCGAAGGAGAATATGAGAACCCTCAGGACAACCGGCACCTGGGGACGCTGAAGATTCTTGGGACGCAGGTACGACGGCCCGTACCATTGAATACGGACATCGAAGTGACGCTGAGTGTGGATGCATCCCGCCACCCCACGGTTCGCGCCTACATCCCACTGCTGGATCAAACGTTTCAGGATATTCTGACAGGGATGATCGCTCCCAAACCCAATCCAGAGGACCTTGCCGCCGAGGCAGAGAAGCTTGAGGCCCAGTGGGAGGCAGTGGTCAAGGCAGCGCAAGTACCATCAGACACCGCTAGTCAGATAGATAGCCAGCTTACCCAAGTGGGTGTCGAGTTAGCCGCCGCGCATGGGGGCGATCCCGGAGCCTTGGAAAAAGCTGACCGCCTGATTCGAGAAATGCGAGCAGAGATCGCCAACCTTACAAAGGCCAGCGAAACCCCAAAACTCATCGCCGACCTCGACTATGCACGCGCCGAAACCCAACGAGAGGTGCACAAGCACGGGAACGATGGAGATCACGAACAACTCCGTGGGCTGGAGGCAGATGCGGATCGCGCCCGCGAGAGACAGGATCCGCGCTTGTGCCAGGATGCAACGAAGCGGCTGTGGTCCCTTTACTGGCAAGTGCGGTATCGACAGGACAGTACCTGGATTGAGATTTATCAGGATCTTGCGGAACGCGGACGCTTCACCGATCCCGACCGAGCGCAAGCTCTCATGGTGGAGTGCCGTCGCCTGCTCGATGCCCATCAAATGGGTCGATTCCGAGAAGTGGTACGGCAGTTGTGGGGGCTCGTGCCAGAGGAAGCCCAGGAGGAGACGAAAGAACACGTTTCTGATGCAGGAATCAAGAGAGGGCCATGGCAGGCGCACGCCTAAGCGAACCACTTTTCCTCCCTGGAACGACTCTCGGAACCACGTACACGGTGGAGGCGTTCCTCGGGGCTGGCGCGTTCGGCCAAGTGTATCGCGTCACCCATCGCTACCTCGGGCGTCAAGCGCTCAAAGTCTTTCCGCCAGGCGGCCTCGATCCGGCCCGCGACTTCTTCCACGAGGCCCGGGTCCTCGTTGCGCTGACGCACCCCAACATCGTGCGGATCTTCGACGCCAATGTCGTTGAAACGGCCTATGGACCACTCCCCTATCTGGCCATGGAGTACATCGATGGGGAAACGATCAGGCAGATGCTCCAGCGTCGCGTCCGCCTCGGCCTCGCGGAGGCGAACGCGCTCGCGGAAGACCTATGCGCTGGACTCAGCGAGGCACACCGGCTGGAACCAGCGTTGTTACACCTCGACCTGACGACAGACAACATCCTCGTCACCGATCAAGGCGGGCGCCTTCACGCCAAGATTGCGGATTTCGGCATCGCCGCACAGGTGCATCCCATTACGCGCATGGCGCGGGCACAGGGTACATTCTATTTTATGGCCCCGGAGATGTTTGGGGGCTATGCAACCCCAGCAAGCGACGTGTACATGCTGGGCTTCATTATCTACTGGCTCTATGCGGGCCTCCCTCCCTATCCGGTCCCCACTCTGCCCGAGGGAGCCTCCACGCAGGATTGGGCGGACGCGATTCAGCACTCCCGGACCACACCAGCCCCGCCTCTTGGGCGATTTCGCCTCGATATTCCGGCTGAAGTGACAGAGTTGGTAGCGAAGGCACTCTCGCCGGACCCGAATCATCGCTTCCCAAATGCAATGATGTTCTGGGCAGCCCTGCGAGGTGTGTAGGACAAGATGGTGCCGATTGCAGGGTGCGGGTACCGCACCATCGTGAACGCCCGGATCACTCCATCGTGAACACCAAGATCACCCCATCGTGAACGCCGGGATCGGCATGGTGAACACCCAGATCGGTCATCGTGAACACGACGATCGGGATCGTGAACACGTGGATCGGTCATCGTGAACACCTAGCCAAACCCCGGAGAATCGGCGACCCTCTCGGCAACGAGCGGGTCCCGAGCCATACTGCGACGCTGGATGGTCCAGCGCGCCACCCGCGATAGAAAGGAGCGGGATGGCGACCGAGCGACTATCCATGCGCAAGCTTCGCGAGATCCTCCGACAGAAGGGGCCCTTGGCCCGCAGCCACCGGCAAGTGGCGGCCAGTCTCCAGGTCAGCGTTGGGACGGTGACCAGCGTGCTCCGCCGGGCCACCCATGCCGGCCTGGATTGGCCGCAAGTCCAGGCGGTGTCCGATGACGTCCTGGAGGCCCGCCTCTACGGGGCCCCGGCGACGCCGGGGGCGACCCGGCCGCTGCCGGACTGTGCCTACCTCCACGCCGAGCGGAAGCAGCCCGGCGTCACCCTGGAGCTGCTCCACCTGGAGTACCTCGAGCAGCACCCCACCGGCTACCGCTACACCCGGTTCTGCGACCTCTACCGCCAGTGGCTCGCCCGGCACCGGCTCTCGATGCGCCAGGAGCACCGCGCCGGCGAGAAGGTCTTCGTCGATTACGCCGGGCAGAAGCCCCACCTCGTCGATCCCACGACTGGGGCCGTCACGGCGGTCGAGCTCTTCGTCGGCGTCCTCGGGGCGAGCAACTACACCTACGCCGAGGCGACCTACACGCAGCAGCTCTCTGACTGGCTCGGGAGCCACACCCGGATGTTCGCCTTCTTTGGCGGCGTCAGCGCGGCGGTGGTGTGCGACCAGCTGAAGAGCGGCGTCACGCTCCCGTGCCGGCACGAGCCCGGCCTCCAGAAGACGTACGCCGAGTTCGCGACGCATGTGGGCACCACGATCCTCCCCACCCGGCCGAAGAAGCTCCGGGACAAGGCGAAGATCGAGGTCGCCGTGCAAGTGGCGGAGCGCTGGATCCTCGCCCGACTCCGGCACGAGACCTTCCACGCGTTGGCCGCCCTGAACGCCCGGATCCGCGAACTGCTCGACGACCTGAACCGCCGCCGGATGCGCCGCTACGGGGCGAGCCGGTGGGAACTCTTCACGCGCCTCGACCGGCCCGCGCTGCGCCCGCTGCCCGCGACCCCCTTCGTCTACGGGGTGTGGAAGTTCGCCAAGGTCAACGTCTTCTGTGGCCTTCCCCGTTATGTGGCGCTCAGCCGTTCGATCGCCTTCTTCCTCGCTTCTCGCCAGTTCTCCGCCACATAATCTGATCACTGCCGCTGGTTCATCTCATCCATCCCCCTTCAGGAGGTGCCACGTGTACGCACATCTGTTCACCCAGGACCGCCAGGCAAGGCCTGCGGCAGCGGGTGCTCCTGCGTACTTATAGCGGGGGAGGACCATACCAAGCACCGGGCCCTCTGCGGCGTGGAATGGACCGCCAAGCAGGCCAGATGGTACGTGGGCCAGGTCGGCTATCCAACGGGAAGTTCTGGCGAAAGTACGAGGTCCACGTGCAGGGGTCCAGTTTCGCCGCCGCCGCCCCGCGCGCGATCAGATCCGCCATCGAACAACAGCGGAAGCTCGTGCCCCACCGGACCAGGATCGTCGGCGCCCGCATCCGACTCGAGGTGGTCACCGCCCCACGAAAGCCCGCCACCCCCGCCTAATCCGACCTCCCGCGGGCCACGGCACCTATCGCTCAAGAAATTCCTGGCCAGCGACGGGCCGACGGTCGATACCTGCATCGAAGGCCCAGGCACCACGTGCCAGCAGGAGAAGAGGAATGCGTATCAGAAAAGGAACGGGCCCCGATCCGAGGCGGCCATCACAACTCCCAGACGGGGGCCGGCCGCCGGGAACCAGTCCGAACGGCAGAGTGTTCAACAAGGAGTGGCTCTGCGCGGTCGGGCCCCGGCTCACGATCCCAGGGCTCCCGACAGCCCCACCCACCCCGAAGACGGACGCATCACCCCGACGCAGGAAGAAGCCGCGGCGCGACCGGATCTATTTCTCCGAGCAGGCCAGCGAACATGCAGAGTACGGCCCGGGCTGCGTAACCTACCCTGTGGACATGATCACCGACCCGGACGAGCCGGAGGTCCGGGTGCGGATCGAGGTTCACGGGTCCATCAAGGCCCCGACCGACTTGCCGGCGGGCGAGATCCAGATCGACCCCAGCCAGGTGGTGGCGGTCCAAGCCGCAGGATACGCCTGTTGCCAGATGCCAGCCCGGGAGATGCAGGAGTACTGGGAGGCCGCCCGCAGGCGACCAGTCAAGCACTGGCACCCAACGGCAAGGTTGGTGCAGTACTAGCCGCGGCCACGCACTAACTAGTCGCGTTGCAGGGAACCCAGATCCTCTCGCTCCCGTTCTTCCCCAGCCCCGCACGTTCTTGACGAACCTGTCGCGGTCACCCTCGCCCCTGCGGCCGACTCCAGCGTCACCATCCCGCCGCCGACCCGTGTAGCAGATTGCAACAATTCGCCACTTTGCGATAGACGCGGAATAGGTCACTTCCGGCCACCGCTGCACTCCTCCGCCAGATCCCTCGTCATCTCGCCATACGTGCATTGACAGGCACTTTGGGGACGTATGCCCCCTCGTGGTCCCTGCCTGGCACGACTCTCGTAATACAGGGTCTCCGGAATCAGCAACGCCCAACCCTAAACAAGGAGACCCCATGCGAGAGGATCTGTGTGCGCTGTGGCGGCGGTACCGAAAGACCCATAACCGGAAACTCCGAGATCGGCTGGTGAAGGAAACCTTTGCGCTGGTGCGGTCGGTGGCGGGACACCTGGCGATGTCGCTCCCACCCTACATCAATCTAGACGATCTCACGTCGGCCGGATTCCCCGGGCTGCTCGGAGCCATCAACGCCTACGACCCCGACCGCAAGGTGGACTTTGCCACCTACGCGCGGAGCCGCATCCGAGGCGCCATCCTGGACGAGATCCGCCGCCTCGACCCCCTCTCCCGGACCTTGCGACTCAAGGGAACCCAGATCGAACGGGCCACGGCGGCCCTCGAGCAGCGCCTGCTCCGCGCTCCCGACGACGTCGAGATCGCGGAGGCCATGGGTATTTCCCTCGAGGAGCTCCACCGCACGCTTCAGGACCTCCGTGGGGGCTTGCAGGTTTCCATCGAGACGGGCTGGGCGGGGATCCCCGAGGCCGAGGATGTCCTCGCCGTCGACGAGCCCACCGACCCGTGGCGCGTGCTGAGCACCAAGGAGCGGTCGGCCCTGCTGAACGACGCGTTCGCGGACCTACCAGAAAACGAGCGGGATGTACTGGATCTATACTACAGCCGCAGCCTGACGCTTCGAGTCGTGGCCCGGCGGATGCACCTGTCCGAATCGCGCGTCTCACAGCTCCACCTGCAGGGACTGGCGCGGCTTCGCCGCCGCCTCCGGCGGGAGCGAGTGGCAGCCGATGACATCCTGGAGGACACGATCGCGCCGCAGACAACGGGTCGGCTGTCCCCCACCCGGAGCGGAGTGCACTGCCGATGAATACCCACAAGACCCCACCCTTATCGGTGCCGGACGACCTCCCGGAGGTCATGGACCTCCAGGAGGCCTCTACCTATCTCCGGCTCAAGCCCCGTACGTTGACGCGCCTGGCCACTCTGGGTGAGGTGCCAGCGGCCAAGATCGGGAAACAGTGGCGCCTCCATCGGGAGGCGCTCGCGAAACTCTTCGTGCCGGCCGGAAGCCAGACCCCCTCCGACTCGGTCTGATCGGCTCGGTGCGATATGACCCGGCGCACCGCAATCCCTTCAGATTCTGCTGGTCCGCCCCTCCCCGACTGCCGATAGAGCCTCTGCTTCGATGACCCGCAAGAGAGCCGTCCCCTCTACTGGAAAGGAAGCGCCATGCGCCACCCGTCGACCCGCCGTTCCGCCCGAGGTTTCACGATCATCGAGTTGCTCCTGGTGGTCTTCATTATCACGACGATCACCTCCATGGCGCTTCCAACCCTGTTGGGGACCAGGCAGCGAGCCAATTACGCACGGGAGGCCCAGGTGGCCCGCCCGATCTTTGAGCGGGTGATGGTGGCCTCCTGTTGGATCGCTCGGCCGCCACCGCCTTCGGTCACCAGGGAAAGCGCCGATCCATCGACCGCCTGTGGGCCGAGCGGGCGGACTGGTTCGCCCGCTTCCGGGCAGCCCGGACCCCCGAGGAGATCCTGGGCGTCGTTCAGCAGATCGGGCACATCGGACCGATCACGCGCTATCACCTAGCCAAAAACCTGGGTGTCGATGTTTGCAAGCCGGACCGGCACCTGACCCGGCTGGCTGCACGCGAGGGCACGACCCCGGCCGTCCTCTGTAACCGGCTTGCTCTGGCGACGGGTGACTCCCGGGCCACAGTAGATATTGTGCTCTGGCGGGCGGCCAATCTTGGGCTAACCCAGGTCTGAGTCCTACCCGCCGTGACAGGTCCTGTCATGGTGGGGCCCCATAACCCCGGCGCGCCGGAGAGACCCATGTGGCTGGCTCTCTCCGACCCGGCAGTGGCCGCCTAGCACTGTTCCAGGAAGGCCGCCGATCTGAGGGGTTTGCCCAGGATGTGGCTGGAATACCGATGGAGGATGCCGACCATCGCCCGATGGCCCTCAGCAGTCACTGGCAAATCTGACCAGGCTTCGCAGGCCGTTTCCCCCGCCTTCCCCAGGAACCCCAGGATCTCGGCCGACACCACGAGCCCGTCGGACATGCCTGCGCGGCATCGGGCGCAGACGAGCCCGCCATGCCCAGGGCTCAGGACCCCGGCTTTGTCCGCCGGCCGCTCCCGCTGACAGTGGACGCACCGGTCGAGTTCCGGGAGGTGGCCGAGCCGAGCTAAGAGGTGCAACCAGAGGCAACAGAGGGCCACCAGCGGACGCGTGGCGGTCTCCAAGGCCCCCAGGCCGGTATCGAGGACCGCGTAGAGGTCCGGGTCCGCGTCCTGGTCGGAGGTGCCCTGCGCAACTAACTCGACGGCCACAGAGGCCGCGCTGATCCGCTCGAAGTCCTCCCGGAGCTTGTGGTGCGGGCGGATCGTGGCGAACTCGTTGATCCGGTGGAGGTCCTTGCCGGAGCGCTCGAAGTAGACCAGGTGCCCGGTCGCAAAAAGCTGCAGCGAGCCGCCCTGCCGTGACCGGATCCGCCGAACGCCTTCCGCAACAACGCGGACCTTTCCGAAGGCTTGGGTCAGGAAGACGATCACCCGGTCCGCCTCCCCAAAGTCGTGGGTCTGGAGGACAATCGCTTGGCTGGACTGGATGGGCACGGGCACCTCCACAGAAAACGCTGTTCTGTACTAAGAGCTTCATCGACAGTCCCGGCCTTGCCAAACACTGGAAAAGACCTCGCCGCAGATTTTCCTGGGAGAAATGCCGGCAACTGCCGATATAGACCAGGACACATGCCGCGGCCGCCGCGGCCATCGGAGGCAGAATGGAGATTTCCGAAGACATCTTGGCCCAGCTCCGGCCGGTTCCGTGCGGCCGGATCATCCGCCTGCTCCGGACCCTCGAGGAGCAGTACCAGGCGTTGTACCCCGAAACCGCCCGCCGCGGGCGCCGCCCTGGCGGCCAGGCCTGCCGGTGGCGGAATTTCTCGCAGCACGTGGCGCCCCTCATCGGCCGACCGGCGAGCACCATCCGGTATTTCCTGGCCCTGGCGCACGGCCTACCTGAGGAGACGATCGACCTGATCGACGCCGGGCGGATCAGTCAGGAGACCGCGCACTACCTCTCACGTTACCCCGTTCCCGATCAGGCCCGGATCCTGGCCCACCTGCGCGATGTTCCAGGCCTGGTCCGGATGCAGCAGGCCGTCCATGCTGCTGCCGCCCTGGGGTTGTCCATCAAGGGGCGTGCAGCATGATCGGCTTTCGGCTGTCCGACAGACCAGAACCCCGGCAACACCCTGCGACGGCCCGGTGGCCAGGCCCCCGCCTCAAGGCGGCCCTACTAGCGATGGCATGGGGCCTCGTCCTCCTCCCGGCGGTGGCAGGTGCCCAGGCCATCTTCCCCCGCCCCCTATCCCTCGCCCCACAGGTGACCTTCTGGACGCGCGTGTATACGGAATTCGGCAACGGGGATTTCGTGCTCCACGATCGGCAGCGGACGGGGCTGATCTACGAGATCGTCCATGTGCCCGAAGCCGACGACCCAGCCCGGGCGGCCCAGCGGGCAGCGCCGACCGTCGAACTCCTGCGGACCAAGTATCAAGGGCTCCTGACCGCCCTCGCCGCCAGCCAGGACCCCGCCGAGCTCGGGCCCGATGCCCTTCGAGTGGCGGAGGCCTGGGGGTGCCCCTGCGCGGCCGACACCCTGCTGCAGGCCGCGGGCAACGTGCGCGTCCAGCAAGGCCTCCGTGAGCGGGTCCCGGACGGACTCGGCCGCGCCCGTCGCCTGATGCCCCAGATCGTGGCGATCCTGCGCGAACACCATCTCCCGGTCGAGCTGGCGGCAATCCCCATGGTCGAGTCCTGCTTCAATCCGCAGGCCGAATCCAAAGTCGCCGCGGTGGGCCTCTGGCAGTTCATGCCCACCACCGGCAAGCAGTACCTCCGGATCAGCCGCCGCCGGGACGACCGACGCGATCCCATCAAGGCCACCGAAGGGGCGGCGCACCTGTTGCGGGACAACTACGACCTCCTCGGATCCTGGCCCCTCGCCATCGTCGCCTACAACCACGGCGCGGGTGGCATGCAGGCTGCCCGCCGCTCGGTAGGAAGTGCGGCCACCGAGGAGATCATCGCTCGCTACACCGGCCCGCGATTCGGGTTCGCCTCGAAGAACTTCTAGCAGCCCTCGCTCAAGCGATCCCGGCGACTCGCTGGCCCGCGGAGGGGGAACTCCGGATCCAGGGGTATTGCCTCAAGCGCCTAGTACCCACGCCGATGGATTCGCTTGAGCAACGGGGCGCACCCGTCGGGATGGGCTCGGAGGAGCCGTAGGGTTTGCGCCCGTCCAGCATCTGCTCAATACTTGGGAGCGGAAACTGCTGAGCGGGAGGACTGACCGATGGGACACCTCAAACGCAAGTTCCTGACGGTTCCGGACTCGGAGCGCTTGTCTTGCTCGTTGAGATAAGTCTGCCTCTAACCCTCTTCTGATGCGAAGCGTGAAGCGGTACCCCGCCACCCCTTGGAGAGTGTAGATCTTCGGACCCTGTTGTATTTCCCAGAATCCAATCCGATTGCCCCCGAGAGCAAAATAAAGCCAGAACTCCCTGGAGCCAGGTCTTAGCCCCAAGCCTGTGACCGGGAGGCCGTTCTGCAGTTTTTGGAGATTGCAGGATTGTCCAAAATACAAAGAATGGCCCAGGGTGCAGTCCCTGTGGCGCCGCTATACGCGGAAACCAACGGCACTGGAACCTGCGCCCCGTTTTTCCGCGTCCGCAGGTGGACAAATGCCGACAAGAACAGAACAGGGGTGGGCCCGCAACTGTCACCGCACGTAATCGGGAGATCTCCCATGAGAGTCAGACCTGTTGTGCTGATACTGATCACGCTGAGCATGCTCCTCCTCGGGACCGGCGAACCAGCCCAGGCGGCCAGCTGGATGGATGTTGTCGCCGCCTACAGGAACGCCAAGGATGCCATCTCCGAGATGCCTGACTGCCAGGTTTGGATCCGCCGCAACGGCACCGGGGCGAGCACCGTGTACGAGATCGTGCAGCGCTGCGGCCAGGGGAACTTCACCGCGATCTACAGCCGGCAGGTCACCGACCACTTCAACTACGCCCGCACGGTCATAGGGTGGTGCGAGGCCGGCGACAAGCCGCGCTGCGAGGACCCGAACGCCACCGTGCACATCGATATGGGCTCGACCATCTATGGCGGGGGCGGGGGCACCGGCGAATGGGGCTGCGTGCTTGGCCTGTTCCCGTGGGGGCCGATCACCGAAGTGGTCACCACGATCGACTGCATCGGCAAGGCACACACGAGCACCGATGCCTACATCGGACAGGCCACGTCCGTCTCGCCGGTGTGCCAGCATCCGGCCCAGACCTATAACAATGCGTGCTACGACTACGATGCGGTTCTCGAAAGTTTGCCGATGGATCCCCCGTCCTGCGTCCCCCCGCCCGAGCCCCCGGCCCCGGCGGACTGGGTTGGGCCCTGCGACTGCGTCCCGTGGGGCACCGAGCCGGTGCCCACCGGGGAAGACGGGGTCTGCCTCTTCGGAAAACCTGCCCCGCCGGTGCCCCCCACGGACTGCAACCAGGTGCCGCCCCCGGCAGAGTGCCCAGGGCCAGGGAGGGGGGTCTCAGGAGGGACCTCAGGGGGGACCCGCGAGGGCTCTGGCTATAGTGAGGGCACGGTCCCGTTCACCCCGATCCTGACGGGCGTGACGCCCGCGACCGCGATTCGCGGCGCGCACGCCACCCAGGTGACGCTGACCGGACAATACTTCTACGCCACCTCCATGGCGCGCTGGAATGGGGTCGGGGTGCCGACGGTGTACCAGAACGCCACCACCCTGCTGGCCACGATCCCCTCAGGCGATCTCGCGGCCATAGGGGTCGGTTCCATCACCGTCGTCACCCCCCGCCCGACCACGGCCACGCGGCCAGCCGGCACACTCGCCAGCGGAATCCGGAGCTTCCAGGTGGTCACGCCGTTCATCCTGGATCCGCTCGTGCAGAACGGCCGAGAGGTGGTGGGGGCCATCCGTTGGTCTCTGCCCGTAGAGAACGGGGTCATTGATTGCGGGACCACCCCCGTCCAGGCCCACCCGTCCTCGCCGGCCCGTTGCGGGTATGGCGCGGCCGGCACCTACACGGTGACCGGCACCCACAGCAATGGGGACCCGAATACCGTGGCGGTGACGATCCCCGGGCGGCCGGTACAAGTCGAGCAACTGACCACCACGGTCAATGGCCGCGATACGGACGGCATCAGCACGTCCTACGAGACCCCAGACTCTGTCCAGATTCAGCTCCACCTGACCGATGACAGCGGCGGCCAGACGACGATTCAGACGACGGTGGATCTGTCGACATTACCATAGATGCGACAACGCATGAGACGAGGGTCAGTTCACGATAGTGCCGACGGAACGATTTCTTGGGCGCACAGGCCAACGGCCAAAGGAATGGACCATGCATACCACACTGACCGACCCCACACGCACGGGGATCCCCGAGCGCGGGACAACCCGAACAACGGGGCGGGGTCGCAGCCGCTGCTTCACAACCCTCGGCTGGGTGAGCCTCACGTTCCTGCTCGCGTTCGGGCTGCTCGGGTCCCTGACCGGAACGGCTGACGCCCAATCCCCCATCTCGATTACCAAATCGGGCACCGGCTCCGGCACCGTCACCTCGAGCGTCGGCGGGATCGATTGCGGGGCCACCTGTACATCCACCGGGATCACAGGCGGCGCAGGGGTGACGCTGACCGCTATGCCCTCGGCAGGGTCTTCGCTGACCGCATGGAGCGGTGGATGTACGGGCACCAGCCCTACGTGCGTCATGACCATGGGACCCGAGCTCGGTGTCTCTGCCACGATTACCTCCACAGCCAACCCAACGGCCATCGCCGTCAACCCGGCCGGCACCCGGCTCTATGTGGCGAATTACAACGGCGCATCCCTCTCCATCTATAACGCCGCCACGACCGCGAAGATTACCGATGTGTCTATCGGCACTCAGCCACGCGGGGTGGCAATCAGTCCAGATGGAACGCAGGCGTATGTCACCTACTTTACCGGGGTGACGGATCAATACGCCGTCAAGGTGGTGGATGCGAACACCACCACGAACGCGGTCCTTGCCACAATCATCATCCCTGTGGGGAAGGGCACCAACCCGCTCGGGCTCGCGGTGAATTCCACCGGGGTCACGGTCTACGTGGCAAATAGCGGCAACAGCAACGTGGGCACCCAGACGATTTCCGTGATCGATACCGCCACCAACACCTTGACCGACACATGGAACTTTGGCTCCTACACCAGTTCCATCGCGCTCAATCCCGCTGGAACGCGGCTCTACGTTCCTGGGTGGGGCACGAACAGCGTCCAGGTTGTCAATACCGCGACCAAACAACTCGTGGCCACAATTCCGACGGGCGGGTCACACCCCTGGGGAATCGCCGCGCACCCCGATGGCAGCAAGGTCTATGTGGGCAATAACGGCAGCAACACGGTTTCCGTGATCAGCACCACGACAAACGCGGTGACCGGAACGATCACACTGCCAGCGGGAAGCTATCCAGGTGAGTTGGCAATCAACACCGCAGGAACCCGCCTGTACGTCGGCAACACCAACAGCACGGTCTCGGTGATCGACACGGGCACCAATGCCGTCGTGAATACCGTTAGCACCGCAGGATCCGATACAGCCGGCATCGCAGTCAACCCTGTCGGGACACAGGTGTACACCGCGAACCGCAACGGGAACTCCATCAAGATCCTCGGTCCAGTCGTGGTCACGGTCAATGCCCAGATAGACCTCCCCCCAGTGCCAACGCTGACCAGCATTACCCCGACGCGCGGCACCACGGGATCCGCGGCACTCCCGGTCACGGCAACCGGCACGGGGTTCGTGAACGGCGCCTCGCAGATCGCCGTCAACGGGACCACGCTGGCGACAACCTGCAGCAATAGCTCGACCTGTTCGGCAACGATTCCCTCCGCGTCGCTGACGTCCGCAACCACCTTGACGGTGACCGTCGTGACGGCACCCCCAGGGGGGGGCACGTCGACCGGGAAATCATTCCGGGTGGTGACGCCGCTGACGAACGAGATCCTGAACGATGGGCCGCAGGGCTACTGGAAACTCGACGAGACCACCGGAACCACGGCGACCGACTGGAGCGGAAACAACCGAAACGGCACCTATTCAGGGACCTATGCCCTCGGGCAGGCCGGCATCAACGGCAATGCGGTCGGGCTCACGGCTCCGTCTGGACAGGTGGCAATCTCCGGCTACACCACCATGCTCCCGCAGTTCACCTTTTCGTCCTGGATTAAGATGACGGCCTACCCAGGGGCAGGCAAGTTAGGGGTCATCCTCGACAAAACCAGTAACTATGCCTATTCGTATTCCGATTGGCCCTATTATATGTTTATCAACTCTGGTGGGTCTGCGGGCTTGATGGTGTCCAAGGGGGTTGATTACTCTACAAACATCTACGCAATGAGTGGCTCACCGGTTCCGCTCGACGGAAATTGGCACCAGATCGTCGGAACCTTCAACGGACAAACTGCGACCATATATATCGACGGAGGGCAGGTCGGAACCGGAGCGTTCGCCTCTCCGATTACCTTCCCGGGGAATTCGCGTCCCTACACGATCGGCCACGCAAGCTACGAATATGGCGGGGGCGTCAACACCACCGGGTTCACGGGAAAGATCAGCGATACCGCCATTTATGGCTCGGTGCTCACCGCGGCCCGGATCAAGGCGCAGTTCTGCGCCTCGAGCCCGCAGGCGTGCCCGGGAGCAGCCGTTGTCACGAGCCTGTCCCCCACCATCGGCATCCTGAATGCCCCGGACACCACCGTCACGATCACGGGGAGCAATCTCGCCAGCACTGCCGTGGTGAAGTGGGGCAGCGTCACGGGAACCACCCTGAGCAGCACCTGGGTCTCGCCGACCCAGATGACCGCCGTGGTTCCCGTCGCGCTCCTCTCGGCCGGAACCGGCACGCAGAACATCTACGTGACCAATCCGGGCGTGGGCGGCGGATCGTCCGCGGGTACCCCGTTCACGGTCGCAGACCCGGTGACGACCGTCACCAGCCTGAGCCCGACCAGCGTGCTCGTCGGCAGCAGTGCCACAACCCTGATCGTGAACGGCACCAATTTCCTGAACACCTCGGTGGTCACGGTGGACGGCGTGACCGTGACGACGACCCCCGTCTCCGGCACCAGGCTGGACGCGTCGCTGCTCTCCAGCACGTTCACCACGCCTGGCACCCGTGCGATTGGGGTCACCACGCCCGGCGTGGGCACCTCGACCACGCAATTGTTGACGGTCGCGGCAGATGTCCCGGTCCTCACCAGCGTCTCGCCCAGCCAGATTCCGCAGGGCAGCGACATCACCACCATCACCGCCACCGGAAGCGGATTCGCCAGCACCTCGACGATGCTCGTCAACGGAACCACCTATGCCCCCCAGGTCGTATCCGGGACTACCCTTCGCCTGGACGTCCCGGCGAGCGCATTCACCACGCTCGGCACGGTGCCGGTCCAGATTGTCACGCCAGCACCTGGAGGCGGATCCTCCGCCTCGATCAATCTGACGATCGTCCCCGGGGTGCCGGTGACGGGGAGTCTCAGCCCGAACAGCATCGTGACCGGGAGCGGCGACACGACGGTCGCCATCATCGGATCGGGGTTTGTCCCGACCTCAGTGGTCTACCTGGGTCCAGATCCGCTCACCACGACCTACATCTCGGCGACGGAAATCCGCGCCACCATCCCGGCAGCCCAGTTGACGGCGATCACCACGCTCGACCTGACCGTCGCGACTCCGGCGCCTGGCGGAGGCGTATCGGGGATCCAGCATCTGGCCATCGTCGCCCGCGCGCCGACACTCGCCGGCCTGTCGTGGACCAGTATTGCTCAGGGAAGCGCCGATACGCTCATCGTTGCAACCGGGACCGGATTCCTCCCGACCAGTCTCCTCCGGATTGACGGGGTCCCCATTGCCACCACCGTCAATTCGTCGACCGAACTCCAGGCCACGCTGTCCGCGGCGGCCCTCGCCACCTCCGGCACGCTGAGCCTGACGATCTCGACGCCGGCGCCCGGCGGCGGGACAAGCGCCGCGCTCATGGTGAGCGTCACGGCACCCGCACCGGTCCTGACGTCGATCACGCCGGCAACCGTGCTCTTGAACAGCCCCAGCACGATGCTCATTCTTGCTGGAATCGGATTCCAGAGCGCGGCAACCGTGTCGGTGGGCGGCACCACGTACGTGCCGACCCGCATATCAGACTCCGAACTCCGGGTGACCGTCTCCGCAGCCCAATTGACCCTGCTCGGCACGTTGCCTGTGTCCGTCACCATGCCCCCACCCGGCGGGGGTACGAGTGCCTCACAGTCCCTCAGCATCGTGACCCCCGCGCCGGTGCTGTCCGGGATCTCCCCGACACACGTGCTGGTCGGCAGCGCCACCACCACCATCACGGCCACCGGGTCCGGCTTTGCGGACACCATTACCCTACTCGCCGTGAACGGGACGCCACTCAGCACCTCCTGTGGCAGCGGAAGCAGCTGCACGATCATCATCCCGGCAACATCGCTCGTCACGCCAGGCACGTTGAACATCACCGCTATCAACCCGGAACCAGGAGGAGGGGTGTCCTCCGCGCAGACCTTTTCGATCCAGAATCCAGCCCCCACCCTGGCCAGCATCAGCCCCACTTCAGCCCTGATAGGAGCCTCCGCGACCACCCTGACGGCCACCGGGTCCGGATTCGTGGCCGGAAGCACCCTCCGCTGGAACGGCAGCGACCTGTCGACGGTCGTCGGCTCGAGCACGAGCCTCACGGCGACCATCCCGACAGCGAACCTGACCACGGCCGGCACGTTCTCGCTGGCGGTCTACACTCCGGCGACCGGCGGGAGCGGGACCTCGTCCAGCCAGACGTTTACCGTGAATTATCCCGTGCCGACCGTGACCGGCGTCTCGCCGAGTTTCTGGACGGCCCCCCAGAGCGGCCCCTTCGTGCTGACGATCTCGGGCACGAACTTCTTGGCCGGAACGGTAGCCAAGTGGGGAAACGGGAGTTTCCCGACCACGATCATCGACGCAACCACCCTTACCATGACCCTGCCGGGTAACACCGTCTGGGAGGGACTCATGGGCGGATATGCCGGCTCCGTGACGGTGGTCAACCCCACGCCGGGAGGCGGCACCAGCAACATCGTGCTCGAGCCAGTGGCCCTGCCGCCGGTGTCGCTTACGAACATCGCCCCGGCGAGCATTCTCTTGAACGGGAGCGGGAACATCACGCTGAACGGCCACAACTTCCCGTGTTTCTATTACAACGGGAACTGTCCCGGGGCCCATTCAGACTACTATGGCCCGCCGGTCGTCAAGGTCAACGGAACAGCGATCACCGCCACGTGGGTCTCGGATACCCAGATGACCGCCACCATCCCGTCCGCCTATCTGGGGACCGCCGGCACGCTCACGATCACGGTGGCGAATCCGACCCTGGCGGACCGGAACCCGAGCGACCCCGCCTATACCGGGATGGGCTACGGGAGCATGGATAGCCTGGACATCCAGGTCGCCAATCCCGTCCCGACGCTGACCACCCTCAGCCCGACCACCCTACCCGCAGGGAATCCGGCGTTCGAGCTCCGCGCGACGGGCACGAACTTTGTACTCACGTCCGTCCTGATGTGGAACGCGACCGCCTTACCCACGACCTACTACAGCGCGACGGATGTCCGGGCAACCGTCGACGCCAGCCTGATCGCCGCCGGCGCCGTGGCGGTCACCGTGGCGTCCCCGGCACCGGGCGGCGGCAGCAGCGGAACCCAGACGTTCACGGTGGGACCCGCGGCGACCCCCACGATTACCAGCGTTACGCCGAACCCGGTGACGACAGGGTCCGAATCCACCACTCTCACGGTGACCGGGGGAGGGTACCTGGTCACCTCCACGATCCTCTTGAACGGAAATCCCGTCTCGACCACCTATGGGGACTCGACGTCCCTCCAGGCGGTCCTCGGTCCGGAATACTGGGCGAATGCAGGCACCGTGAGCATCATGGTGAGTAATCCGCCACCGGCCACCGCCCAATCGACCGCCAGCACCTTGACGATTGCCAACCCGAGCCCGGTGCTGACCGCCGTGACCCCGACGAGCGTTGCCGAAGGGGCGGCTCCGATCACCCTCACGGTGACCGGCAGCAACTTCATAAACAACGCGGCCCCGTCCGTGGCACGCTGGAATGGTACCGCCCTCGCGACCACGGTGATCGACGGCACAACCCTCCAGGCCACCGTGCCGGGGAGCCTCGTCTCCATTCAGGGCACGGCGACGATCACGGTGACCACCGCCGGTCCCGGGGGAGGCACCTCCGCGAGCCGGTCGGTCGATGTTCTTGCCCCGGTCCCGACGATCACCAGCATTTCCCCGACAACGGTCATGGCCGACGCCACGAACATCACGCTCGAGGTCCACGGAACCGGCTTCCAGCCGACCTCCAAGCTGAACTGGGGCCCATGGTCTAACTGGATGACCCCGATCTATCAGGACAGCACCACGCTCCGGTTTGCCATGGGAGGCGGAGGCTTCTACGCCTTCCAACTCCCCGGCTATGTGGCCCCCGTGAGCATCAGCACGCCGGCCCCCGGCGGCGGGACCAGCAACACGGTCTACATGGGGACCCTCTATCCGAGCGTGTCCCTGACCAGCATCTCGCCGGCAACAACGGCACTCAACGGGAGCGGAGCCATCACCCTGAATGGGACGAATTTCCGCTGCGTGTACAATGGGAGCAGCTGTTTCTTCGGCGACCCGACCGCGCAGACCACCACGATCGTCCGGGTGAACGGGACGGCACTCTCGGCCAGCTGGGTCAATGGCACAACCATGACCGCGACGATCCCGTCCTCGTACCTCACCACAGCGGGGATGCTGACCGTCAGCGTGGAAAACCCTGATACCGGATCCTTCGGGGGCAAGAGCACCGACTTCCTCAGTTTCACGGTGGAGAACCCCGTCCCGACGGTCACCAGCAGCAGCCCCACCACGGCGCAAGCGGGATCCGACGCCTTCCGTTTGAACGTCACGGGGACCAATTTCGTGAGCACATCCAGCATCACGTGGAATAGTGAGACGCTCCTCACCATCTACGACAGCCCGACGCAACTGCATGCCACCGTGCCCGCCGAGCGACTCTTCCTGGGCGACGTGGCGGTCGGCGTCACCTCGCCCGCCCCGGGCGGCGGCAGTGCCGGGACGGTCACGTTCCGGGTCAGCGACCCGACCGTGCCGGCGATCACGACGATCGTGCCGACGAGCGTGCCGGTGGGCAGTGGGTCCCAGACGCTCACCGTAACCGGGACGAGCTTCCGGGACGGCGCCAGCCTCCAGTGGAACGGGGTTGCAGTCACAACCGAGACGGTCGACAACGCCACGCTCCGCGCTACGCTGGATAGCAGCTACTGGGTGAACGCCCGGACGGTCCCGATCACGGTCTCGAACCCCTTCCCAGCCACCGCCACCTCCCCCTCCGTGTCGGTGTCGATCGTGAACCCGTCCCCGGTTCTGGCATCCGTCACTCCGGTGCGGGTGGGCGCGGGGAGCGGCGATCTCAGCCTGACCGCAACCGGATCCGAGTTCGTGAACAACAGCACGCCGTCCACGCTGTACTGGAATAACACGGCGCTCTCAACGAGCTATACGGACGGAGAGACCCTCGTCGCCGTGGTCCCGAGCAGCCTGCTCAGGGCCCCGGGCGTCGCCACCCTGACGGTCCGGACCGCCGGCCCGGGCGGCGGCACGAGCAGTGGACAGGCCTTCACCGTAGAAGCGGCGCTGCCGGTGATCACGAGCGTCTCGCCCGCCACGGTCCAGGCCGGCACCGCCAGCGTCATCTTCACCGTGGCCGGAGCGGGCTTCCAGCCGACCTCCACCATCAGTTGGCGGGGGACCACACTCCCGACCGTCTACGTGGATGAGGGGACGCTCCGCGCCACGATCAGCGCGAACTCGACCTGGGGCTTCCTGGTCGGTGGGTATGCCGGCGAAGTGCGGGTCTCGACGCCCGCCCCCGGCGGCGGGACGAGCACGCCGGAGCTGGTCGGGGTGACCCTCCCGCCGGTGACCTTGACGGCGCTGACGCCCACCTTCACAGTGGTGGGGGGCGCAGGCACCGTGACCCTGACCGGGACCAACTTCCGCTGTATTTACAACGGCGGGAGCTGCACCGACGGCAACGCGGCCATGACCACCGGGACCACCGTGACGATCGACGGAACGCCGGCCGTCGCCACCTGGTCCTCATCTACGCAACTGACCGCGACGATCCCGACAAACCTCCGGGCCACAGCGCGGAGCCTGACCATCGCGGTGACAAACCCGGACGTCTCGGGATTCGGGGGCGGCAGCACGGCCACCCAAGTCTTCGAGGTCCGGAACCCGGCGCCGAGCATCTCGGCGCTCTCGCCGACCTCGATGCCGGCGGGCGGCGACTCCTTCACCCTGGTGATCACCGGCACCGGGTTCGTCCAGGACTCGACCGCTGCCTGGAACGGTACTGCGGTCCCCACCACCTTCATCAGCGCGACCGAGATCCACGCCACGATCGCCTCCGACCGCTTGGTCGCGGGCGGCGTGGCGATCACGGTCGTGAGTGGTACCCCGGGCGGCGGAACCTCGGCAGCGAGCCCGTTCACGGTGGGGCTCCCAATTTCGCTCACCATCACGTCGATGGCCCCGACCAGCGTGCCGGTGGGCAGTGGGCTGGTCAGCCTGACCCTCCACGGGACCGGCTTCCGCTCCACCTCCAGCATCGCCTGGGGCGGTGTGGCGATGCCGACCGAGTACGTGGACGAGACGACGTTGCGGAGCACCCTGTCGGCCAGCTACTGGCTGGATGCCCGCCAGGTCAACGTCACCGTGGCGAACCCCGCGCCCAACGCGGGCACCTCGGCACCGATCGTGCTCAGCATCGAGAATCCGCAGCCGACGCTGGTCGCCATGACCCCGACCTCGGTCCTGATGAACGCCGGAGACCAGACCCTGACCATCACCGGCACCAGCTTTGTCAATAACGCCGCAGCCACCCGGGTCCTGTGGAACGGGACGGCGCTCGCAACGACGGTGCTCAGCACTACGTCCCTCACCGCCGTGGTCCCAGCCGCTCAGCTGCGGGCACCCGCCTCGGTGCCTGTCCTGGTCGAGAACCCCGGACCGGGCGGCGGAGATACGGTCTCCCAGACCTTCCTGGTCCTGGCCCCGGTGCCCGTGCTCGGGAGCGTGTCTCCGACCGCGATCCAGTCCGGCAGCACCACCACCCGTGTGGCCCTCACCGGCTCGCAGTTCCTGGCGAGCACGATCGCCCAGCGGGACGGGGTCCCGATCGTGACGGTGTATCTGAGCGATACCCGGATCGACGCCTACATCCCGACGGAGGATCTCCGAACCGCGCGGGTGGCCAGCCTGACTGTGTCCACGCCGACGCCGGGCGGCGGGCAGTCGAGCGCGCTGTCCTTCACCGTTGGCAGCCCAGTCCCGACGCTCGCGAGCATCGTGCCGTTCAGTGTCCCGGTCGGCAGCGGCGCGACCGCCCTGGTGTTCACCGGGACGGGATTTGCCGCCGCTTCGCAGATCATCTGGAACGGCAACGCGGTGTCAACCCAGTATGTGAGCAACACCGAGCTCCGGGTGACCCTGGACGCCAGCGCCTGGGTAACCGCCGAGGTGGTCAGCGCAGCAGTGAGCACACCGGCCCCAGGCGGGGGGATCTCCGCCTCTGCCTCGGTCAACATCACAAATCCGAGCCCGACCCTCAGCGCGATCACCCCCACCCAGGCCACCGCCGGCTACGCGAGTGCCACGCTGACCGTGACCGGGTCCGGATTCATCGGGGGGAGCAAGCCATCGGTCGTCCGCTGGACGGGGACGGCCCTCGCCACGACGCTGGTCAATGCCTCCACCCTGACCGCCGTGGTCCCCTCGGGGTTCCTTCTAACGGCGCAAACCGCATGGATCACGGTCACCAATGACAGCCCCGGTGGTGGGACATCTGATGCCCTGCCATTCGCCGTACAGGGGGTGGCCCCGATCCTGACCGGGATCAGCCCCAACGCCTTGGCGATGGGGATGCCTGACACGCAGATCACGGTCTCCGGATCGGCGTTCCTACCGACGTCCCTCGTCATCGTCGACGGCACCCCCGTCTCGACGCGCTTCATCGGTGCCGCCCAACTCGCAGCCTCCGTTCCCGCGGCGGTCGCGGCAACGCCGGGTACCCACCTGGTGGCCGTGAGCACACCCCCGCCGGGCGGGGGTGTCTCCGACCCGCTCTCCCTGACCATCCAAAGTGCACCAGTCCTGCAGGTCGGGGCCCCGACCCAGCTGGGCACCCGGGTCGCTATCCCATTCGGCTGGCCGGACGGCGTGACAGCACCCAAGGTCGATTGCGGGACCGTGCCGAGCCAGGTGGTGACCGGCGCCTCGGGGCAATGCGTCTACAGTGTCGCAGGCGCCTACAGTCTGAGCGGACAGATCGGGCAGAGCCCGAACGTCCTGGCCGTGCTCCCACAGACGGGAACCGTCCCGCGAGTGGCCCCAAGCAGCCTTCTGCTGCGCGCCGTCCAGGCGGGCGGTGCTGCGGTCACCACGGACACCAGCCGGACGGTGCCCACCGCCCAGATGGGCCGACCGGCCGCCTACCCCGTCGATGTGACGCTCCAGGTGGAATCGCTGCGCCCCGTGCCGGACCGGGTGGGCATCCTGGATCCGCTCGATCCTATGCAGTCGCGGGTGGCCTACCGGCAGGTAGCTACCCAAGCGGACCTGAGTAACCCCTGGTCGGGCACCGAACCGACGCTCGTCTTCCAGGGCGTCACGACACCCGGCATCCTGCCCGTGCGTGGCAGCCTGAGCAGCTTCGTTCCCTGTACGCTGGTGCCCAGCACGGTGCTGACGCGGTTCCGCGTCCAGGGCGTGACCACGCAGGGTTTGCCGCTCTCCGGTGAGCTGTATCTACAGGGGCCGGTGGGCGACGGCTCGACGATCGTCTTCTCCACCAACCGGACCGATCCGCCCTACGCGTATCCGCCGGCGCAGTACCGATACACCGTGCCCACGATCAACACGCTCACGGCCAACGAGCCCATCCAGTACGCCTGGTCGGCCACACAGAACGGGAATACGGTGGCCTCCGGAAGCGGGGGGACCTTCATCCCGACCTTCCCGACGGAGGACCCCGCGACCGTGACGCTCACCCTGGGTGGGCCGTTCGCCGGGTCCGTCACCTGGACCGACACGGTCTCTCTGCTGTCGCCGCCGGCGAATGACGTGGTCACGTTTGCCATCACGGCCCCGCCGTACGTCAGCGTGCCGGCGCCGTACACCATCACCCCGATCTGGCCCCGGCTGGTGGCCGGCGAGACGATCGCCGGGACCCCGACCTGGACCGTGAACGGAATCCCGGCAGGCGCCGCGACCGCACTCGCGTACACATTCACCACGCCGGGCACCCACACCGTCGCCGTCTCGATGATCACGTCCGCCTCGCGGACCTTCGCGGGCGCAACCACGATCACCGTGTACGCCCCGGACACGTTCACGATCGGGACCCTGATCCAGCGCGGCGCGCTCGTGGGGGTCCCGGTGGTGTGGAATGGCACCCCGAGCAGCCCGCGGATCGAGTGCGGCACCCCGACCGCCCAGGTCCTCACGGGGGCCTCGATCGAGTGCCAGTACAGTGCGGCGGGCCCCTTCACTATCCGCGGAACGAGCGGAGAGGCGCCCACCCTCCTCCAGACCGCGCCCACCATCGTCCAGGTCCCGCACGTGGCTCCGAGCGCCGTGCGGATCGAGGTGCTGCAGGGCTCCGGACTGCCCGTCACGGTCAACCGGAGCGGGACGGTCCCGGTCTTCACCATGCCGACGCCGACCACATTCCCGGTGCCGATCAGCCTGCAGGTCATTGCCGACCGCCCCGCCGGGAGCGGCGTCGGCGTGCTCGACACCCTCGATTTGAACACCACCGCCCTCCAGTGGCGACAGGTCGCCCAGACGGCGGACCTGACCGCAGCCCCGGGGAGTGCCGCCATGGCGGGCCTGATTGCCGGCCCCACACTGGATGTGCTCAACGGATCGGCCAGTCTCTTCTCCTACGTCCCCTACGGTCCAGACCCCGCGAAGACCCGGACCCGATTCATGCTGACCGCCAAGACGCTCTCCGGGGAAGCCGTCCACGCGGACGCCTACCTCGACCTCCCCGTCGCGGACGGAAGCGCCATCACCCTCACCGTGCGGCGGACCGACCCGTTCGTCATCTACGCGCCCACCACGTATCAGTACCAGGTCGCCAGCCTGACCTCGGCGACAACGCGGGAGCCGCTGCGCTACAGCTGGACGGTCTCCCAGAACGGCACGGCCCTCCTCGGACCGGTCGTGAACACGCCGCTCAGCCTGCCGGTTGCAACCCCCGGCACCTTCAGCGTGACCGTGACCGCCAGTGGGATGTTCGCGGGAAGCCGCACCTGGACCGACACCGTTGTGGTCCCCGAGACGCCTCCCACGGCTCCGGTCGTGTTCGACATCGCGGCCCCCACGCCCAACCGCCCGCCCGCCCTCTATCGCCTGACGCCGACCTGGCCAACCCTGCAGGCGCAGGAAGCGGTGATGGGGGATCCCGAGTGGACCGTCGACGGCGTCGCGCTCGGGGCGGTGCCGATCCTGCAGCATACGTTCACGACGCCGGGCCCGCACAGCATCAGCCTGACGGCGGTCACCTCACTGGGCCGCACCCTCAGCGGCAGCACCGCGATCGAGGTCGTGCCCAACCAGCTCCCGACGGCCGGCATCGACTGCTCCGGCTCGGTGGTCGACCGAAGCGTCACGCCGCCGCGCTACACCCTCCGCTGCCAGGCCGTGGACGTCACCGATCCCGACGGCAAGGTGGTGGCGCTCTCCTGGAGCTTGCCGAACGGCGGCATGCCGACCAGCGGGACTAAGTATTTCGTGACCTACAGCACCCCGGTGCCGGTCGATCTCGCCGCTCTCATGGTCGTTCCCTCGGGCCTGGGCGTGGCGGATCCGTTGAACACCGCCCAAACCCAGTTCAGTGCCGCCCCGGCGACCGGCGCGGTCGCCCACGTGCCGGTCGGCGGCGCAGACCCCGTCTACACCGGCAAGACCTCCCTCGGCCCCGGCGTGTACACGATCACGCTGCAAGGGGCCACGGGCACCGGACAGGCGGTGAACGCCACGACCGACCTCACCATCCTCGAGGAGACGCTCAGCCTTATCACCGGCACGCCGACCCAGGACGGCCCCAACATGGTGGTGGCCGTCGCCTGGCCGCCGGTCAGTGGGATCAC
>Ga0182017_10000562_pt1 | contig 29367 bp, 19 predicted proteins | sample 712E3DmetaG_FD_120492 | JGI IMG/M metagenome (GOLD analysis project Ga0182017, IMG submission 120492) | Permafrost microbial communities from Stordalen Mire, Sweden - 712E3D metaG | ecosystem: Environmental > Terrestrial > Soil > Wetlands > Permafrost | place: Sweden: Stordalen | collected... | reverse complement strand
CATCATGCGGGAGTCGTTTGGATACCTCTTCGAGGCACTCATACTCGCCATCATCATCGTGTACCTGGTGCTGGCGGCGCAGTTCGAGAGCTTCCTGCACCCCTTCACCATCATGCTGTCGCTTCCCCTGTCCATGGTGGGCGCACTGGGGGCCATCGCCCTGGCGCACTCGACCATCAGCATGATTACCCTCATCGGCATTATCTTGCTCATGGGCCTGGTGACCAAGAACGCTATCCTGCTGGTGGACTACACCAACACGCTTCGCCGCCACGGCAAGAATCGGCGCGAAGCGCTGCTGGCCGCGGGCCCAGTTCGGCTGCGGCCCATCCTGATGACCACTGGGGCGATGATCTTCGGCATGACTCCAGTGGCCCTCGGGCTTTCCGAGGGCAGCGAGTTGCGCTCACCCATGGCCATCGCGGTCATCGGCGGCCTCATCACCTCCACCATGCTCACCCTGGTGGTGATCCCGGTCGCCTACGACATCATCGACGGCCTCGCAGAACGCATGCTGGGCCATGCCACGGTCATGCACGAAGGCGAGGAAACGCCACTGCAAGCCAAGGCCAAGGGCCACGCACCGGCGACTTCGTAGTTGTCCATGTCTCGCCGTGCTGGGGTGCAAACTACCTGGGCCAGCTCGGTAACGGCAGTACCACCAGCAGTTTCGTGCCCGTCACGGTGAGCGGCTTCTCAACGGGCGAAGGCGAACGCAGAAAATCACGGGAGTGGACCCTCTAGCCCCCAGTAGCCGGCGGCGAGCCGCTCTTGTCAACGCAGTTGACGGTCGCCGTCCCACTCGTCAATCCCGGAGACGTAGCGGTCACCGTGATCGAGCCGACCGTATAGGACCTCATGGTCATCTTTGCCATGCCGTATCGGATGCACCGGGTATCCGGACACTTGGAATTGTCAAAGGTCATTGAAGCACCCGTGGGGAAGAGTCCGCCGCCCGAGGTCACCGTAAGGGTAATCGGGGCAGTGCTATCGATGGCCGCGCCGCTTGCGTTGGTTATCTGAGCGGTGAGCTCGGCATCATCCGTTCCGTCGTTTCCTATGGTGAGGGCATCCGCGGTCAGAACTATCTTCGCCGCCGTGCCGCTGGTGGGCAATGTATATGAAGTTCCCAGTTTCTCCTGTCGGTATTGATACCATTCCGGACCGGGAAGTCGGTAGTAATCAACCACACCGCCCAACCCACCGTTATCAGTTAGGAACGAGCCGTAGCCGTAGCCAACCCATCGGACTTGTCCTGCTCGCCATGCATAGGCCGCAACGCCAGCGTGGTCGTAGTACTCGGTTATCACACTGGGCTTCCCCGGGTTTTGATAGGTAGCGATGGTCGCCCCATCCCCATTATATCCGATGACATCGGCCAGTTGATCGAACCCCTGTCGTTGAGCGCCGCCCACCGCGGACTTCCTTGAGGGATCGAGGGTCTCAGCCATAGCCGCCAGAACCTTGTAGAACGCCTTGCAATTGGTCATGGGTGTTCCGCTCGCCACATCAAACGTCTCATTTCCCATGCTCCATACAATGATGCTTGGATGGTTTCTTCTTTCGCGAATGAATTCCGTCAACTGTTGCTTCAGATTGTCTTGAAACGGTTGCTCGTCTGCCGTCTTGGTGGGATAGGAGCTCTGCCGCCAATCGGGGGCTTCGGTGGAAGTATATCCGCCTACTCCCCAGAAATCGTTTTCTGCCCATTCCATGATCCCCAACTGGTCGGCCGCATCATCCCAGGAAACGTCATGTGGGTTATGGCATTCCCTGATGAGATTGAAGCCGGCCTCCTTCATGAGCTTCACGTCCCTGCGAAAGCCCGCGTTGGTCTGCGCAATGCCCCAGCCGGCGCGATCGTCGTGCGCATTTATGCCGTCGATCAAGACATGGGTTCCATTCATGAAGAACCCCTGGTCAGCCGTCCACTCGATCGACCTGATGCCCAGCGGACTCTCGTAGTTGTCCACCGCGCCGTTTCCATTCGACACGGTGGTGAGCACCCTATACATATAGGGTGTCTGGACAGACCAGAGATGCGGATTGGCAAGGGCCGGACTGGTGGTTTGGTCAAACTCATACACCGCCCCCGCAGCTATCGATTGAGTGCTTTCCATAGTCGCTACCACGGCATTGGTTGCGTCGAGGATGGTTGTGGTAACCTTGCAGCTTGCAGACGCTGTGTTTTCATTCTTTACTTCGGTCTTGACGTTGACCGTGGCCTGAGTCGCTGAAACCGTGGGCGTGGTGACAAAGGTGCCGTACCAGGTGACGTGGAGCGGATCGGTCACGACCAGGAATACGTCCCTGTGGATGCCCCCTAGGAACAACCAGTCACCCCCGCGCGGGGCGATTTGAGCGTTCCAAGTGTTGTCGACCTTTACGGCGATGACATTGTCGCCTGCGGTAACGGCACTAGTTATGTCGAAATAGAATCCCGTGAATCCGCCCTTGTGTTCTCCCATGAGTTTGCCATTGACGTAGACCTGCGCGACCTGAAAGGCCGCTTCAAATTCCAGGACGATTCTCTTGGAGCTTGTCCATTCCGCTGGGACATTGAAATGCTTCCTGTACCAACCGATTCCCATGTACCAGAAGATCCCTTTCTTCAGTGCATAGTAGGGCGTGTCGAAGACATGGGGCAGGTTTACTTTGGTCCACGTGGTGTCGCTGTAACTGGTCGCTTCCGCGCCGGTCTGGTCACCCTTGTAGAATTTCCAGTCAGGATTCAGGATGACTTTCACCCTCCCACCCGCTGGGGTCGTTGTTCCACCGCTCGCCGTGCCGCCGCCGGTGCTCGTCACACCGCCCGAGCTGGTTGTCCCGCCGGCGCCGGTCGCGCCGCCCAGGCTGGTCGCGCCGCCCAGGCCGGTCGCGCCGCCAGAGCCGGTTGCGCCGCCGCGGCCGGTCGCGCCGCCCAAGCTGGTTGCCCCGCCAGAGCTGGTTGCGCCGCCCAAGCTGGTTGTGCCGCCGCGGCCGGTTACGCCGCCCGAGCTGGTTGCACCACCACGGCCGGTTGCGCCACCGGTCACAGGCTGGCCGCCAGTTGTGGGCTGACCGCCAAGTGCAGGCTGGCCGCCAGTTGTGGGCTGACCGCCGACTGTAGGCGAGCCGCCGGTTGTGGAATGACCGCCAACTGCAGGCTGGCCGCCAGTTGTGGGCTGACCGCCGACTGTAGGCGAGCCGCCGGTCACGCTTCCGCCCGCGCTTGTGCTGCCGCCTGAACCCGGCGTCCCCCCCGCGGTCGGGGTTGAACCCCCACTGTTCGAACTGCAGCCTTGAAGCAGGGTCATGGCGCCGCCAAGGAGAAACGCCGCGCACCATCGCACGAGAACTTCCGTGGTCTTCCGAGTTTCGGTTCGCATTGCTTCCTCCATGTTGTCGTCGCTCTTGCCCTGTTCCGATGGGCGATTGCTACAGCACCAACAGGGGCACGCCACCGCAGAATCGGGTTTGAAAATCCTACGTCGCGGCCAGAATAGTCGGGCCCATTGATGGGCTGCGCTACTCATGGTGCGGCAAACAGCGGCTCACAAGGCGGCAGGGCTGGTGAGCTTCTCGAAGCGGCGCTTGGTCTGGGCAGCCTCTGCGGTCCGCCCCATGCCCTCATAGATCGACGAAAGCACGACCAGCGCCTCGGCGGCCGCCGGGTTGATCACCAGCGCAGCCTGGAGCATCTCGACCGCGACATCGTCATGGCCGCGACGGCGGTGAAACGCAGCCTTGCCGACCATGCAATAGACGCAGCGAGGGTTCTCGCTCAAGCAGCGGTCGAGCTCGGCCTCATGGGCAGCGCGTGTCGCATCGGGGATCCCTTGCATCTCCGCGCCGAAGTTGGGAGGAAGCCCGCGGCGCAAGCTTCGGTATTCCTGGCGCTCGATGATCGCGGCGTTCTCCGGCACCCTCCTCAAGTACACGACCGAAACGTTGTCGAAGAACACCTGGGCCCAGTCAGACGGCGGGAAAAGAAAAAGATGGGTGTCAGCGAAGCCGCGGACCGGATCGTAGGTCATCCCTGGAGGTTTCTCCAAGACCGTGTTGATCCCGCGCCGCCGCAGGAACTCCGCGAAGCTCGCCGTGCTCGACATGGCGGCTTGTTGTTCGGCCCGAAACCCAAAGAACGGCCGCTCGCGTCCGTCGATGGCGACCGGGTACTCGGGCAGCTCGCCCACCAGGTAGCCGCCGAACGGGTAGGCGTTGAGAAGTTGCCCGGCTGGATGGTTCCGCTTGATGAAGTCCACGCTCTGGACCGGAATCTCTACGTCATAGACCCCGGCGCCGAGCGGTTTCGAAACGCTTGCAACTTGATCGGGCAAGAAGAAACCCCACAAGACCGCAATGCCTGCTAAGAAAACGGCCACTGCTGGCCAAACTCGTCTGCCCACCAACGAATGCAGCCCGGCCGCCACCACCGGCAGCAAGAAGGCCATCTGGTAGGGAAGCGCTCGGATGTTCCGCAGGGCCAGCGCAGTGAAGGCGACTTCGAGGAACAACAGGAACGGCAGCTTGCGGAAAGCGGGCGGAAGTAGCTCCCGTCGCGACACCAGGCGGATGGTTGAGACCACCGCGACCAGGGTATAGGCAACCCACAAAAGCGGGCTCCAACCGCCGTTCCGATATGCAAGCAGGGAAAAATCAAACGGCCTGAAGTCCGGATTGTGGGTGAGGGAGTAGTCGTAGCTGACGGCGTTGAGCAGGACGACGTCGACCGCGTGCCAGCCGATCGGGGTCAGGAACCAGGTTGCCACTCCCGCGGCCACCCAGACGCCTCTGCGCACCCAGCGCTCGCGCGCCGGGAAATCGCAGCCAAAGAAGACGGCGGCACTGAAGAAGAGGATGCCAAACAGGCAGGTTCCGGAATGGAAATTGGCCCAAACCAGCAACACAACGAGACTGGAGATGCGCTTTGCCAACCAAGGCAGACTGGACAGCCAAATGGTCAGCAGAAGGACATTCCAGCATGTGGCAAAGAGGTCCGGTCGCATCTGCAAACGGAAGCTGCAAGCGACGTACAACCAAGGCACGAGCAGAGGGGTAAGCACCCAAGTGGACCAGGTGCGTCCGGTCGTCCTGCGGATCAAAGCCGCCAGGGCAAAGATCCAGCCCGCCACCAGGATCGCGCGCAGCCAGCCAAGGGCACTGTAGCCTCCGCCAATTCGGTAGACCAGATAGTCAACCACGGTGGAGAGCCATTGGAAATTGAACCACGGCTGGCCAAAGGCAGTGAAGCTCCAGCGATCGACTCGCTGGATTCCAGAGCCCGCCAGGATCTCTCGCCCGGCCCGGACCTGCCAGAACAGGTCATATTCGAAGATCACCCAATGCGTGAGGGCGCCGAAAGTGAGGGCAATTGCGGCAGCAAACCCGAACCACGCCCTTCGCTCAAGTTCGGCGCGCTTGTCGCGCGGCTTCTCGTGCTGCTGAGTTGTCATTCGATCACAGCAACTACGGAAACTGGAGCGGAATAGGAACATGGCTGTCGATTGTGGAGTTGTCACCGAGCTGGCCGTAGCGATTCCAGCCCCAGCATTCCACCCCGCCGTTGACCAACGCGCAGGTGTGCCAGTAGCTGGCGTCGAGGCTCGTAGCGCCTGATCTCAGGCCTGCCACTTGCACAGGAACATGCGTTCCTGTCGTAGTGCCATCGCCGAGCTGGCCGTAGCCATTCCAGCCCCAGCATCGCGCTCCGCCGCTGACCAACGCGCAGGTGTGCCGGTTACCGCCGGCGACAGCCGTTGCGCCTGATACCAGACCCACCACCGCAACTGGAACGTGCCTTTCCGCCGTGCTGTTGTCGCCGAGCTCGCCGTCGGCATTCTCGCCCCAGCACTGCACCCCACCGTTGACCAACGCGCAGGTGTGCCACTCGCCGCCGGCAACGGTGGCAACGCCTGACGTCAGGCCTATCACCGCAACAGGAACATGCCTATCTGTCGTCGTGTTGTCGCCGAGCTGGCCGTTGCCATTTTCGCCCCAGCATTGCACCCCGCCGTTGACCAACGCGCAGGTGTGCCCGCCACTGCCGGCGACGGCCGTCACGTTTGACGTCAGACCCGACACCTGAACAGGAACATGCCTGTCTGTCGTGGTGTTGTCGCCGAGCTGACCATAGAAGTTGTTGCCCCAGCATTGCACCCCGCCGTTGACCAATGCGCAGGTGTGCTCGGGACCGGATGCGACTGCGGAAACGCCTGACGTCAGGCCTATCACCGCAACAGGAACATACCTATCTGTCGTGGTGTTGTCGCCGAGCTGACCGTTGACATTCCAGCCCCAGCATTGCACCCCGCCCTTGACCAACGCGCAGGTGTGGCCGGCGCCAGCGGCGATGGCGGTTCCGCCTGACGTCAGCCCCGACACTTGAACCGGAACATGCCTATCGACTGTGGAGTCATCGCCGAGCTGGCCGCACTTGTTCCAGCCCCAACACTGCACCCCGCCCTTGACCAACGCGCAGGTGTGCTCGCCACCCGCGGCGATGGCCGTGATGCTTTCACCGCTATCCGAGGTCCCACCCGCGTCCAAGCCGCCGTCCTCTTCACCTGTGGCCATGTCCGCGGAGGAATCCGGCGTGGCAGGAACATCCGGGCCGGCCCTGTCGGCAGCACCGTCAACTGCCAGAATTCTGAAACGCATCCCCATAGTCGTCGCGCTCTTGTTCGTGGCCCTGGCGCTGCTGCATTTTCACGACCGGTCCAACTTCACGCGACCGCTGCTCGACTTCGACGACACCGAATTCATCGCGCCCATCGCGGGGATGGGCGTGTCGGCCTACATCAACGACTGGATGTTGAAGCCGAACCACTATGCCTTCCCGCTACGCGACCTCACTTTCGCCGCAGACCTCAAGCTCAGCCGTGTGCTGGGCTTCCAGACGTTCTGGCTCACCAACTTCGCCATCTACGTGGCGACGCTGTTCGTGCTCTTCCGCATCTTTCGCATCTACTACCGCTCGCGGCCGCTGCTGCTGGCCGGCTGCCTGGCGCTCATCGCTCTCCATCCCATCAACGTCCACATGGTGGAATGGCTCTCGAACCGCAAGCACCTGCTGGTTGCACTCATTTTGGGCCTAGGAACTTGGAAAGCACTCAAACAGAAGGAACATGGGGCCACCCCCGCCCCGCGCGATTGGCTGCTCTACTTCGGGGTCTACCTGGCGGCATGGCTCTGCTTCCCCTCGGCCGCACTGTGGATCTTCTGGTTGCTCTTTCTCTTCCACGCTCCACTGCGCGAACGCAAAGACCGCGGGATCCCAGTATGGACTGCGGCGATCGCATTGGCGGGGTTGGCCTATTACCTGACCACGGCCATTGGCTCGGACTACCGGAGCAAGGCGGGCGCGGAAGTCCAGCCGCTTCTCTTCGCCCTACAGTCGAGTGGCCGCGCCTGCTTCAACCTACTATTCCCATTCCAGATCGAGCCCTACTACCGGCCGGGCCACCCCTTCGCCTGGATCGGGCTGGCGTTGCTCCTCGCTGTTTGTGGCCTTGCCGGCTACCGCCTCCGCGCGATCTCCGCTGCCCGCCGCCACCTGTTCGTGCGCTTCTTTCTTTTGGCTTTGGCCCTCTACCTTCCCAATGCCAAGGTCTTCTTGGGCTACTCCGAGTTCGTCTGGTCGGATCGCTACCTGCACGGCTGCTTGCCCTTTTTGCTGCTGGCCATCCTGATCCTGTTGGTGGCGCCGGATGCTGTCGCGAGCGCCTCGCCTCCTGCCCGGGCGGTTCCAGCTCGGGCCGCGCCAGCGGCGCCACGGCGGTGGCCGGCGCTTGCAGCTTTCACCGCGGTCGCGCTTGCCTACTTCGTTCTGGACTGGCGGCTGGTTCCCAAGTGGAAAGACGGTCTCGTGCTCTTCACCAGCTGTGCGCATGAAGAGGAAGCGCCCAAGTGTCTGTTGATGGCCATGGAAAAGTCATTCGATCGCGGGGGCTGTGCCCTGCTTCCCGGCTTTCTCGAGACCGCCCACCGGATCGCTCCGACCGCGAGGACTGTGGCCGATCACAGCTTCCGGTCAGAGGCTCCAGTCTACGACGCGCTCTGCATCGCCAGCGAGATCGACAGAACCGGGGACGAGAAGCTGCGGAAGATTGAGGGGCTGCGATCAATCTACCCCGTGACCGACCATCTCATGCTGGCGGAAATCCTGGTCCTCTTGCAAGAACGGGATCATGAGAGCGCACTCGGGCTCGCCAATGCTACCTACTTCAATCCGGCCGTCCCCATGCCTAGCGCTTCTTCCAAGATCATCAACATGATCCGAGGCCAGGCCGACGCGCTTTGTGTCTTGCGCGAACTGCTGGCGCACGATCGAAGCTGCAGAAAAGCCTTGGAGGTTTTCCAGAGCCGCGTGCCCAGTGCGGCCGTCAATCAGAAGCAGATCGACTGGACCTTCCGCCGAACCCTGACGGCGTTCAATGAAGGGGTGTGATACCGGCCCCGCAGATGTGCTATGGAAGCCGCCGGCCGCCGGCCTTTTGCATCGCCATACGCAACGAATCATCCAACGACCCCTGTTTTTCAAAGCCAATCTGCCGGCGTGTTGTCGGGTGTGACCTGCGGGCGCTCGGAGCCCATTCCGATGGCCACGATCTCGCTCTTGGGGATTGGTGCTAGAACATCCCACGATGTTCGCCCGTTCCCGCTTGTTCTTCGCCATCCTGCTGCTCGCCAGCACGACCGCGTTCAAGCCGTCAACCCCGCCGCGACAACGCAGCGCCATTCTCATCTCGTGGGACGGGGCCTTGCGCGAGCACATCAACGAATCCCTGAAACGCAACCAGATGCCCAGTTTGGCGCAAATGATCAAGGAGGGGCGAATGGTGGACATCGAAGTTTCCGGCCACATCACCGACACCAAGTCCGGCCACGCGCAGATGCTGACTGGCTACGATTCCAATCTCACCGGCGTGTTTACCAACACCCGCTTCCAGCCCATCCCGCGTGGCTACTCGATCTTCGAGCGACTGCAGGAGTCTTTCGGCAAGAAGGGCATCGCCACTGTCATGGTTACCGGCAAAGCCATGGGCCTCGGCCCCGGCGCACCCAGACTCCCTGCCGAGGCAGAAGCGCCGAGCCTGATCTCCGACGAGCCGAGCGATGAGGACGACAAGCAGGCGCGCAGGGTGGAGAAGATTCGACTGGCTGGCGAACAGAATCTCTTGGGTCAGCCCTTCTACCTGATCAAGGGCAGCCTCACGGCGTGGGACGGCGACCGGCCCCGCGACGCCGGCCGCGTGGGGCAGAAGGCACTTGCCCTGATTGACAGGTTCGGCCCCAAGGGTCGCTTCTTCCTATTCGTCCACTTCGGCGATGCGGACGTCAATGGCCACAAGTACGGCGAGAATTCCCGGGAGTACAACGACGCGCTGGTTTCCCTCGACGCGTGGCTGGGCCGCATAGTAGCCCAGCTCAAGGCCGACGGGCTCTACGATCAAACCGCCCTCTACCTCACCGCCGACCACGGCTTCGACGTGGGGACCACTCACCACACCAATGCTACCCACGTCTTTTTGGCCAGCAACGATCCGCTGCTACTGTCGGCGGGCGAGCAGAAAGACATCGCGCCTACCCTCCTGCAAGTTCTGGGCGTGGACCTCGGCAAGATCACCCCGGCCTTGCCGGGCAAGTCCCTGCGCAAGAAGGAGTAGGTCCTGCGTGCCGGAGTGGGCAAGCTCTTTCACCACAGAGGGCACGGAGACCACAGAGATCGGATGAGAAGAGGAATTCTGGACCGTGCAGAACCCAACCCTTCCCTTTCCGGTCCGGCTCTGTGTCCTCTGTGCTCTCTGTGGTGAGAAAGCTCGATCTCCTCAGCCCCGATCGCGCAGGAACTCCTGGATGGCGATCTTCTGCTTGAGCCTGCGCGCTTCGAAGAAGTGCTCGAAATAGTAGAGAATCTGACTGTCGCGGATGGACCACAGGCGAGACTCTCCCAGCCCCGAGGTGACGTCGATCTTCTGCTGCTCGACCCAACCGCCCCGCGCCCAAACCTCGCGCCGGGCCTCGTCTGGGTTGGTGAAGTAGAGTGGCTTTTCCTCTCCCGCGCGCTTAACCACGAAAAAGGGACGGTCGTTCCAGCCCACGATGTCGTAGGCGAACGCGCCCACGAATTGCACAGTCACCGCCCAGGTGAGACAGACGCCGAACGCTGCCGCCAGTGCGCGCCGACGCCGAATCTCCTCGGCCACGGGGATGGCCAAGAAGGCCAGCAAGGTCACCGCATCCACCAGCAAACGCGGCCCGTAACACCAACCGCCCGCCCAGCCGAACCAGCGTGCCACCACCAGGAACAGGGCCAGGGCCGCCAGTGCCACGGGTCGCAGGGCCGCAAAGCGGCTGTCGCGGAAGACCCGCACAAACCCCCAGAAAGTAAAGACTATCGCGGGCGAGAAGGCGAGCAGGCCGCGCGATGGGCTGAGCAGAAGCCCCGCCATTCCTTCGAGCAGCGATGTGCCGAAAAGCCGACTGGCCGCGGCCACCGGGGTGACCGGGGCCGCCACCGCCACCGGGATCAGGGTGAACGCCGCGGGTAGCTGCGCGCTGGCTTCCGCGGCCCCACCAATACTCACCTGGCCAAACACGAAGAGCGTGCCGAAGTAGTGCAGGTTGTACGCCGCCAGCAGCAGCGCCGCCGGAAGGCCGCCGGCCACCCAGCGTAGCAGCGCCCGCCGGTCACGAACTAGAAAGTACATCCCCGCGGCCGCCATAGCGAGCGCGGCGGTGGGCCGGCAGACAAAGGCCAGGGCGTAGCTGCACCCCACCCAGTAGGCGGCGCGCGGACGCTCCCGCTGCATGAGGAAATAGGTTCCCAGGGCAAGAAAGAATTCCATCGGGCCGTGCTGCCACAGCGTCTGGCTGCTCGAGCTCCACACGCAGGTGCCGAGGCCATAGGCCAGGGCCAGCCAGGCTGCGGTTCCCGGTCGCAACCAAGGCAAGGCGGCGAGAAAGAGCAGCACCGCGCTGGCCGCCACCGCACAGGAAACCGCTACTTTCGCGCTGAACCACAGAATGCCGGCCGACGGCCGGTCGTACAAGTCGCGGGCAAACGGATACACCGCGGCGACGAACGGCACGGCAAGCAGGCCGGCTCCCACCCCATACCGGTTGGCGTATACCCCCGGATAGCGCGTTTTCATCAAGTAGTAGAACGGCTCCGGCGCACTCAGATCGCCGCGCTCGTATACCCGCCGGATGGACTCGCCGTCTAGAATAGAACGCCACGAGCGAAAGAGTGCGCGCCGTTCGCCCTTGGGAGTCTTCAGGTGCCACTCGAACATGAAGGGATCTTCTTCGGGGGTGAAGACGAGCTTGTGCTTGCTGACCACCTTGCCCGCCAGACGCACATTGGCGGTGGCGTCGTTGCCAGGCAAGACATCGCCGTTGGCCAGGTACGCCACCAGCAGCAGCAAGAAAATCAGCGCCGCCTGCACTCTGGTGCGCGCCAGTGCCGCCCGCACGCGGCTTCCCCCCACCGCTCCCGGGGCGCTCGGCGGCCGCGCAGATGCAGGCCCTTTCCGGCCTTGCCCACGCCTATTTGACCGTCGGCTCACGCAACCCTCCCACCCCGCCGCGCAAGCGGTGGCGTAGCAGCAGGCTGGTGAACACCAGGCTGCTGTAGAGCAGGTAGCCGACGTGCAGCGCCGCCGCGATCAAGGCGAAGCGGGCGCCGCCGCGCCGGAAGAAAAAAGTGTAGAGATCGGCGTTGAGTGCGGCCATGCCTGCCGCCGAGAGCAGCACCCCCAGCGCCGCCCACCCCGCCAGCCGCGCCGGCCCGCCCAAAGCGAGTGCAAGGCAGAGCAGCGTGCACGCGAGCAAGGCCCAGGCGGCCAAGGCGCTCAGGCGGCTGCGCCAGTTGAGGTTGAGGTCGCAGGACAAGCGCCCCTGCCGGAGAATGAGACGCGTCCAGGGAATCGCGCGGGCGAAGATGTCGGTGTGCCAGAGGCTCGCCAGGGTCCACCGTTTGAGGTGCGTCGCCTGGACCTCAGGACACAGTCGGATGCGCTGGCCCGCCTGGCGCAGGCGCACACCCAGCTCGACGTCTTCCATGGCAGGCCAGGCCTCGTCGAAGCCACCCGCTGCCAAGAACACCTTCCGCCGGACGGCGCCACAGCCGGACCAGAAAGTTCCAGCCTCCCGGTCACCGTGCTGATGGACATAGTGGTGCAGCAAGTTCTTGAAGAGGCTGGCCGGGTTGCGCGCCGGCGGATCGTCGTCGTAGCAGCCGAAGAGCGCCACCACGTCGGGCTCGTCCGCCAGGACCGATTCCATGCGAGCCAGGGTATCTGCATGCACCACCACGTCGGCGTCGACGAATACCAGCACGTCGCCGGTTGCCACTTCTGCCCCGCGGTTGCGCGCGTGCGCCGGACCGCGCGGGCCGGCCGGCGTCGTCAGCACGCGCGCGCCCAGCGCAGCCGCATTCGCAGCCGATGCGTCGGTCGAGCCATCGTCAACCGTGATTACCTCGTCGGGTGGGCGGGACGAGGCCGCCAGTCCCTGCAGGCAGCGCCGCAGGCCCTCGCCGCCGTTGCGGACTGGAACGATGACTGAAAGCCGCGTGGCCTGCTCGCGCGCAATCATGGGCCTTGGCACAGCGATCCCGCCAAGTCCAAGCCTTCACGGATGACCGCATCGAGATTGAGGTACCGGAACGTCCCGGTTCGACCGAGAAGATGCAGGGTCGGCCAACGAGAAAGCGCCGAGCTGACACGTGAACGGTGTTCGGCGTAGCCCACGCGGTACACCGGATAGGCGTGCGACACGCGCAGCATCCACGCCTCGCGCACCCGGCTGCGCGGCAAGAAACGCAATCGATCCAGGTCCGCCAGCACCGGCTCAATCACGTCTTGGTCAGGCCGGTTCCACACCTCATCTCCCTCTGAACAGAAAATCTCGGCGCACAATGAAGTCTTGCCCTCGGGAACCATGCGCGGGCTCCAGTTGCCTGGCTCGTGCGTGCGCCCAAACACCAGATGGCGATCCGGGAAGTAGGTCCAGGTGTCATTGCTGATGCGCGAGCCATCCACCGCAAGAAATACGCAGGCCAGGCTGCGGTAGGATAGCCCAGCGGCCAGAGCGCCGACTTCCGCCCGGGGCATAGGCAACATGCCGAGCAGAGCCTCCAGGGGAATCGTGGATACCAGTCTCCCGCCGGTGACCGACGCCTCACCCTCGCTTCCGCGGAAAATCACCCGCCAGCCACCCGAGGCACCGTCTGGCTCCACCCTGGTCACCCGGCTGCCGAGACGAATCGTCGCCCGGCCGGTCTGGCGCGCCTTGGCCGCTAGGCACTCAGGCAGAACGCCGATACCGAGAGACGGATAGAGAAACTGCGACAGCAGGGTGGAGGGCGCGGGCGACCGGCGCAGCAGGCTGCCCACCACGGCAGCGCGCAAGCTGGGCACCCGAATGCGCTGCGCGGCCCAGTCAGCCGAGAGATCGGTGCAAGAGAAACCCCAGACCTTCTCGGTATAGGGTTTGAAGTAGATGTCGTACAGCGACCGGCCAAAACGCCGCACGATCCAGTCTTCGAACGAAACATCGGGCCGCTTGCGCAGCCGCGCGATCGTCGCCCACATATAGCTGGCCAGGATGCGCGTGGCCTGCCAGGGATTGAACACACCCAGGAGGTTGGGAAAGCGCAGCGGGTAGTCGACGAAGCGGCCATTGAGCCGGATGCGGCTGCGCCGGGGCACCTCGGCTGCGTCGCCATCCAACGCCGCCAGCACCCACTGCGTGATCTCGGGCCAGCGGCTGTGAAAGCGATGGCCGCCGATGTCGAAGCGGAAGTCCCCGAAACGCATGGTGCGCGCCAGGCCGCCGACTTGGTCTTCGCCTTCCAACAGCACAACCCGCCGGCCGCGCCGGCTCGCTTCCAGCGCAAAGGTCAGACCAGCCACTCCCCCGCCGAGGATGACGAAATCGTGATTATTGTCGGATGGCAAGCTAGCTCCCTGGGCGCCACGAGCGGATGGTGCCGGTGGCCCAACTTCACTTGTTGCCGCGTCGCCGTCAAGTGCCATGAGCGCAACCCTTGCCTGCCGGCGCAGGTCTTGCTAGGTCCGTCAGGCATGGCAGCCATCGACGCTCTGCTCGCACTGATTGAAGCACAGAAGGCGACCGGAATCGTGCTGCGGGCACGCGAGCCGCCGGTACTCATGGGTGCCCAAGGCCGCGGCCTGACCATGCCCCCGCTCGACAGTGAAATCGTCGAGACTTTCGCAGCCGAAGCGCTCGCGCCGGGCGAACTTGACCGACTGCGCGCCTCGGGCGCGTGCGACGCCGTATACCGCTCCGAACGCTACGGGGCCTTCGCCGTGGAGGCGCGCCGGGACGCTGACAAGCTGTCACTGAAGCTGCGCCGCACTGGCGCCGGTCTGGCAAAGCCCAAGCCGACAGCGCCTGCCAGCCCCCGCGCCGCCGAAACGACTGCGCCTGCTGCTCACGGCGTGGCTCTGAGATCCCCAAGCAGCGCTCCCCCCACCAGTGGCTCAGTGGCTGCGCCTTCCCGCCTGGCGGGCCTCATTGCGCGCGCTGTCGATGGGACGGTTTCGGACGTCATGGTGTCCGCTGGGCAACCCCTATGGATCCGCACGGCCAATGGCCTGACAGCGTCTGGTGAAACGATTGACCAGCAAGAGATCTTGGGATTCGTCGACTCGTTGCTCGATCCGCCGCGTCGCCGCTGTCTCGATGGAAGTGGCAGCGTGGATCTGGCCTGGGAGGTACCTGCCTCCGACGGGGAAGGACCGCAGCGGCTGAGGGTCAACGTCTTTCGGCAGGCCCACGGTCTGGCGCTGGCGCTGCGACCGGTGAACCGCCACGCCCCTGCGCTCGCCGAGTTGAACCTGCCCGAGAGCGTCGGCGCCCTGGGGGATCTGCCCGGCGGCATGGTGCTGGTGGTGGGCACCGCCGGCGCGGGCAAGTCGACCACCCTGGCGGCCATCGTGGAATTGGTGAACCGAACCCGCGCCCGCCACGTCATCACCCTGGAAGATCCCATTGAATTCGTGTACCAACCACGGCGCTGCCTGATCCATCAGCGTGAGGTCGGCGCCCACGTGGAAAGCTTTGCCGCCGGTCTGCGCGCAGCCTTGCGCGAATCCCCTGACATCATCCTGGTGGGTGAGATGCGCGATCGCGAGACGGTGGCCCTGGCGTTGACCGCGGCCGAGACCGGCCACCTGGTGCTTTCGACTTTGCACAGCGGCAGCGCACCCATGGGCATCGATCGCATTGTGGACATCTTTCCCGAACACCAGCAGGCGCAGATCCGTTTGCAGGTCGCCGGCTCGCTGCGTGCGGTGGTCACCCAGCGGCTGCTCGAAGGCGTGCTGCCCGGCACGCGCTATCCCGCGATCGAGATGCTCATGGTCAACTACGCGGTGGGGGCGCTCATCCGCGAGGGCAAGACCCACCAGTTGGCCACCCAGATCCAGACCGGCCGCGACGAAGGCATGGTGGCGCTCGACACCTCGTTGCTCGACCTGCTGCGTGCGGGACTCATCAGCCGGGACGTCGCGCTGGCCGCTGCCCGCGATCCAGTCGAATTCCAGCGCCGTCTGCGCGAACCGCGCTAGCGGAGGCTAGCTTCTTCACCACAGAGAGCACAGAGAACACAGAGGTCGGAAGAGAAGAAGGGGTTCGGACAGGACAGTCCGCCCTTTCTTCTTTCCGGTCCGGCTCTGTACTACTAGGATGCGGAATCTTCGCGGGCCGCGAAGATTCTCGACGGCGTCGCGATAGTTGCAGGAGGTCGTGGTCGTGGCCGTGGTCGTGGCCGTGGTCGTGGCCGTGGCCGTGGCCGGAGCGATCCCTTTGGTTGCGGCCGTGAAACTGCTCTGTGTCCTCTGTGCCGTCTGTGAGGAATAGCTAACTTCCCCTCCCGGGCCGGCAGAGCCGGGCAACCAGGTTCGCGGTCCAGAATCGCAGTTCGGCCGCAAAAAGCCGAGGCGAGGCGACCACCTGCTGTAGGTGCCGGCCAACTCCCTTGCCACCGGTGAGCGCCTTGAACCAGAGAAGCTTCAAGTGCGCCAGAAAAACGTCGTCAGGAGCAGCCAGGAGGCCCTGGGAGAGGAGCCGCTCGTAGCAGGGCTGGATCTCGGAGACGTATCGCGCCCGAGAGCGGGTGGCGTTGCCGGCATGCCGCCGCACGACCGCATAGGCGTGTTCATCGAGCACGAACCGACGGCCCGCGGCCGCGAGCGAGATCCAGAAACAGGTGTCCTCGCCCTGCCGGAGCGACTCGGGAAACCGGGCTGCGCCGATGGCGGAGCGTCGGAGAAATCCCGAATTGATCGGAATCAGGTAGCGGAGAAAGGCGGTGACCGGACGCCGTTCGAGGGTGGCGCGATGGACCGGGTTTTCTTTGCTGAGCAGCGCGACGGCAAGCGACGCGCGCGTCCCCCTTTCCGCCAAGCGTGGCGGATCCTCGTGCCCATCGGAGGTATCGGCCGAGCCAGTGGTTCGGTAGCGAAAGAAGACCCCGTCGGCGCCCGGGTTCGCGGCCAGCACGGCCAGTCCTTGCTCGACGAATCGGGGGTCGACCAGGTCGTCGTCGTCGAGGAACAGCAGGTAGTCGCCGCGGGCTCGGTCGAGCCCGTGATTGCGGGCCGCAGAAACCCCGCGGTTTCGCTCTTCGCGGACGATCTCGATGACCGGGGACAGGGCTAGGGCCGCCGGGATCCACTCGGCCCTAGCAGAAGCGTCGTCGACCACGACGATCTGGTCGACCGGCCTGCTCTGTTGCAGCACCGAACCCAGCGCCGCGCGAAGCAGAGCCGGGCGGTTTCGCGTGGGGATGATGACGCTGACCACTGCAGCCCCCGGCAAAGCCACTACACCCGCTACAGATTCACCGTCAGGTACAAGCGGGGCGTGATGCGCGAAACCGCGGTACAGGCCATTGTGCTGGTGGAACTGGCGGGGCCTCCCGGCAGGAGGCAGCGCAGGCCGTCATATTGCACACCACCGTCGAGGTAGATCTTGTCGCCCATGCGCCAGATGGTGCCGGCCCCAAAGTAGAAGCTGATCCCCTCGGTTGCGCCGTTGCCATGACCGAACAAGCCAAACACACCATCGCGTTGATAGAGATATAGCGTTGCCGCATCTCTTAGCGGGTAGAAGCGGAGCTCGATCTCCGGGCCGGTGTGGTACTGCCGGTTGTTGTACTCTGTCACTAGCAGCGTTTTTGGATCTTTGTTCAGGAAATTCGACGTGGTCGTGATGTCGAAGGTGTAGGTTGCGAGTGTGGTCAGCACCGCGTTCCAGCGCATGAGCCACTGCAAGATACCCTGGTAGAGGGTTTGATCAGCCCAGGAGCCCGGAACCCCGCCGAGACTGGGATCGTTGAGCGAACTCGTGTCCTGGTAGTTCAGGCGCAAGGTGATGGGACTAGAGAAGATCGGCCGGTACACGATGCGATTCTGAAGCTGGGTCTGCGTGGCGCTCTCGTGGTGGTCTTGCGCGGTCACGGAAACCTGATGCAGTTGGTACAGCTCCAGATCCAACTTGGCACCGCTGGCCCAAACCGCGCGGTTGTCAAAACGATAGATTCGATTGTAATCCTTCCTGGCCAGGACGTACTCCGCCTTGGCTGGATCGAACCCCAGCTCTTTGGCTTGATCGGCCGAGCTTTCGTTGTCAGAGATGGACACAGTTGGCTGGATGGCCGCAGGGGCCAGCAGCGTCGCCCATTGTCCCGGGAAGATCCCCAACGAACCGCCAATGGTGGCCTGGACCGTGCGCGTGGATGGGGGTGGGTACCATGCGCCCGGCACGGGCGGAGTCGGACCGGGCGGGGTCAGCGCTGAGAAATTCGGGCCCAGTGAGGCCGGCGCCAACACAGGAGTTCCGCCCCCGGTTCCGGCCGCAGGGCTCGCGCTGGTCGACGGGCTCGCACTCGAGGTAGGGAGTCGGTTGTCGTCGTAGGTAGCTGTGTAGTTCAGGGCGGGAACGATGCCAGGAATGATCGTGCTCTTTGCGCCCGAGTAGAGCTCCCAGTGCAGCAGGCTGCGCGTGAAAGCTTGGCATGGGGCCTCATGCTCGAGCAGACGCGAGCGAAACAGGGCGTAGATCGATTCCGTGTTGGTGGGCAGGAACTTCCATTCCAAGCGCGAGAGCTGCACCCGGTCCGCGTAGGACGGCTTGCCGCTCGGGTCGGTCTTGGCCTGTGAGATACTGTACAGTGCGCGCAGGCTGAACCGCTTGATGAAGTTGAAGCCGGGAATCTGGGTGAAGTCATAGTCGAACTGGCTCACGCTCTGCACGCGGTCAGTCTTGAAATTGGGATTCTCTAGAATCGCGCTGCCCACCTGCTGGCTGAGCATGGGCAACCGCTTCATATTGAGCTGAACCCGCGCCATTGCGTGTTGGATCGTCCCCACATTGTCGGTCAAGTTACCGCCGGCGTCGTCCACCCAGGAGCGCTGGCGGTCGAAGAAGACGGTAGTCGGCAACCATGCTACGGGATAGCCGGTTGCGCTCAGGCGTACCTCGTCGTCCAGCTTGCCGAAGCGCGTGCTGTCGTTGCCTAGGGCCGTGAACCCCTGCGATTGCTTGCGGCCCGAGAGCGTGCCTTCTAGCATCGGGTGAGACAAGCGCAGAAAGCCCATCCCGGCCCAGCCATTGGGCGCACCGGGATCCTGCCGATCCGAGCCAGCGAATTCCCCATATCCGGTTAGCAATCCGCCCTGGCCCAAGGGCCGCTGATAGCGAGCATCGGCCGCCCCGGTCACCAGCCGGCGCGCCGGCGTGACTTTCTGTATGGGCAACCCGGTCAATGGATCGATCATGGGTTGTCCAGTCAGTGGATCTTTCACCGGCTGTCGCTGGCTGTCGACATCTTGCATGTCCACCACTCGCGCACCCACCTCCATCCCGTGCACGGGCGCGGCAGCCGCGCGCGCGGCCACCATCCATTGCTTGAACGCGTTGCCCAGGTTGGACCCGGCCTGGGTCTTCCGGTTGATGATCTGGTTGGCGAAGAGTTCAATCGAGGTGCGCGAGGCATCGTCCTTTTCGGTAATGCTCAGCTCAATGTAGAAACGGTCGAGATAGGCGTAGGCGGCATAGGCGCCGGATAGCCCCATGTCCAACACCGCATTGGGAAGGTTGTTGATGGGCTGCCACGCGGCCGGCTTGGCGAAGTTGAAGATGCCCTGGGCATTCGCATCGCTGCCCATGTCGTGAATGGACACCGTGATAGTGCGGGAGCCCTGGCTATAGTTGACGTACACACTGCTCACCCAGCCGCGATCAATGTACTTGGGCGCAGCGCCATCGATCTTGTTGTAGAGCCCGGTCTGGTCAGTGATCAGTGAGACACCACCACTTTGCGCCCAGGTTCCCACCTCATTGTCAGCCGGCAGCATGTCAAGCAGGGACAGGCTGCCCAGGTCCTTCACCGGCATGAGATCGGCCTCGTATTCCACCCAAATAATGCTGAGGTCGTCTATGCTCTCTGGATTGAGGAAGGACAACTGCCCGGCGGTGTAGACAATGGTGTAGTCGGTTCCATTGGTAAGCTGCACCCCATCCACGTAGACACGTTCTGACGCGGGAACGATGTACTTCCGCGAAAGGTTGTACACACTTTGGCGTGGACCTGTGATGAAATCGCGCACCAGCTCCCCGCGCCGGAACCCGCCGGTGGCGGCCAGGCTGGCCTTGGGCTCCGCACCCGGGGTGGCCACTTTCGCATACGCGCCCTGCAACAGCAGCGGCCGGTCAAGCCCCTCTTCCACTGTCTGGTACTTGAGCTGGTCTTCGACGCGCACGTCGCGAAGCACATCGTTCTGCGCGCCCAAGTATTCACCTTTGTATTGCAGCCTGCGAATTCCCGGCTTGTCCAGTGTGCCGTAGTCCAGGCGCGCCGAAGCGCTCAGATTGCGATCCTCCGAGAAGCTGTGGCCAAGGGAAAGATTGCCGTCCGCCGTGTCGTAGCGTTGGGGGTCCCAGTGTGGTGTCTTGTTGAAGTCGTAGGGCGTCTGCGCATTGAGCCTGCCGAAGACGTGGGCAGTGGTCTTGCTCTCGTTGCTCTCCGTGAGCCCGAGCTTGCGTTCCACGAAGTGATCGACGCTCACGTCGAATACCTGCGCGCCGCCCTCAGCAAACATCACGGTCCACTGGGTGCCGTTGAGCACCGTGCCGATGCTGCCTTCAGTTCGGGTCAAGTTGTCGACGACAGTGAAGAACCGGATGGACCGGGTCAGACGATTGAACTGGACGACCTCTTTCTCGGTTGTGATGTAGACGTAGCTGGGGTCCACCTCGACGCCGGTTATGTTGCGGCTCTTGAGTGCGGTCTGCTGCGGGAAGGGCAACAGTGAATCATCAGATGTGTCGAGAGTGAAGAGCCCATTGTCGGTCCCGAGCCACACCGTGGTGCCGTCAATGGTGAAGACGCGGACTTGCTGCGCCTTCATCATCGCCAAGGAAAAGTTGCTGAACACGCGCTGCAGGATGCGAAAACGCGACAATCCGGCATCAGTGCGGCACCACAGATCGTCGGCCACCTGATACAGTTCAGCCACGTCCACGCCGGCCAGGCCTTCGGCCTCGCCGAAGCCGCGCAAACCGTCCACGTCGGGGCTGTAGTAGGCGATGCCTTCGCGGGTGGCGAACCACACCTGGCGGCCCACGGTCAAGGCGTCGTTCACTACCTTCGAAGGCAGCCCGTCCTTTTCCGTGTAAACCCGGATGGTGCGGTCCAACTTGCGGTAACGCGCCACCCCCTTGTTGGTCGCAAACCACACGAATTGGTCGTCAAACGCCACTGCGGTCACCACCTGGCTAGGCAGACCGTCGTCCATGGTGATGCGGGTGGAGCGCCGGCTGCGTGAATCGAAGCGAATCACGCCGTCGTCGGTGGCCACCCACACCGTCTGGGCATCCACCGTGATCTTGTTCACGTTGGCGCCGGCCGGGAAGACGCTCCAGCGGCCCTGGGTCTGGTAGATGAAAACTTCGCCACCCCCAATCCACATGCCCTCGATCGGATCCACGGCCAAGGGCGGTGTGCGGGCCCACGCGGGCGTCACGTAGGCACAAGCCAGCAGGGCTGCGGCGATGGCCGCTCGTCTCGTCATGGCACTATGGGCCAGCCTAGGCCGAGACCTTCTTAACCTTCAGCTTCGCGATGTCGACCTCACCCAACCCCGCCTTCCCAGCCAGTTCGATGTGTCTGACATCAGCCGGTGTCATGTTCTTGTTGTTGAACTTGGCCAGGGTCAGCCCGTAGGCGTCGACCGAGGCGATGCGACGGCCGGCCACCATGCGCCCAGGCTGTGCCGTGTCGCCTGGCCCGGCCGGGCCGTTGGTGAGCAGGGCGCGGGTGCCGTCGATAATGGTGAGGTTCGGCTTGATGATTAGGCCGAGATCGGCGATCGCCTGGTGAAGATCCAAGGCGGTGTGGAAGATCTGCCGGTCGTAGACCAGCCCCATGTGATTCTTCAGCGCGAGCGAGACGCCCGTCTGGTAGTGCGCCTTGGCCGCTGCGACGTTGATGAACACGTCAGCCGACAGCAGGCTCTTGGCCACGTCCGTGGTCTTCAGCGACACACCGCCCTTCACTTCAGTCTTCTGGAAGTCGCTGGCGCCCACCAGCAGCTTGACCTTGGCGGCTGGCAGGGTGGCCATGGCCTCCATCAGGCCGCAGCGCTTGAGGCACATCTCGCCCTTGGCCTGTGGGTACTCCAGGATCATGACCCCCTTGGCCTTGGCGTCAAGGCACGCCTTGGCCAACGCCAGCACGGTCTGCGGATGCGTCGTGCTGCCCCATTCGGCTGGATTGGCGAAAGCCGCGTTGGGCTTGATGACCACGAAGTCACCCTTCTTGACGAATTTTCCAATGCCGCCCAGCGCCGCCAACAGTGCCGCAATCATCTTCTGCGGGTCGCTGCCCTGTACATCCACAATGTCGGGCTCGCCCGCAGCAAAAACACGCCCGTAGCGAAGGGTGGCGACTGCCGCAAGCGAGCCGCCCACGAAAGTGCGTCGGGAAATGGCTGTCATGTGTTGTTCCTCAAAGTGGGACCGCGCCACCGCGGTGTTGCCGCCGCCCTTTGCCGACCGAGGCTAATTCTAGCAGAAGACTTGCATCGCCCATGCTATTCTTTCTGCGTTCTTGCTTGAGAGAAGTTGCATGTCAAGCCCTGCAGGAAGAACCCGGCGAGAAATCCTGGCCGACGCCGCAAAGGTGGCGGCTGCGGCATCCGTTTCCGGACTGGCCGGTTGCTTTCCCGACGTGGGCGGGCGCTGGCCCGCCGCTGCGTCACCGGGCATGTGCAAGGCAGACGCTGGCACCAGCAGCGACGCGGGCACTCCTGCAGCGGTCTCGCCCGCAGTGGTCGAGGTCTTCCGTCAGGACAGTGTGGTGACGGGAGCGAAGACCGTAATCAAGCCTGACGTGGTGGCTGCCATGCTCGACGCGGGCCTGACCGCTCTGGCCCGCCAGGTCTCGCTGTTCAATGGATCGTCGGCGCAGAATGGCGGTGCCGAGGCAGCCGAGGCTGGGCAGCCCGAATCGGACGGCGGCGTGGACAACCCGTGGACGGTTCTCTTGCCTAACTACAAGCCTGGCCAAAGTATCGGGCTCAAGGTTAACTGCCTCAACCCCTACGGCGTGACCACGTCGGTGGTCTTGACACGCGCCATTATCGACAGCCTGCATGACAAGCTCGGGGTCGATCCCACCACGATTGTCGTGTGGGACCGATTCCGTCAAGATCTTGAGCAAAACGGCGGCTTCAGCTCCGGTGCCCTGGCTGGTGCCCAGCTCGTCGGAAACTTGATCAGGGGCCTCAACCCAGGCGAAAGCGAAGACGATCCCAATCTCACGGAAGGGCATGGCTTCGGCGACCCGGTCTGCTCGGCCCCAATAGGCGTGCCACCAAAAGGGGACACAGCCAGCTACCCGCGCCTGTCGCGCATCCTGACTAAGGAAACCGCCCTCACCATCAACTGCCCGGTGTTCAAGGTCCACAATATCTCCGGCATCACGGGGGCCGTGAAGAACATCTACGGCATGATCAACAACCCGGTCCAGTACCACAGTACCAACTTGCAGACCGACATGCCCAAGCTCTACGCCCTGCCGGACATCCGCAACCGGATTTCCCTGACTATCCTAGACGCGCTCATCGGAGTCGTCACCGGCAATGGCCCCGATGACCACCCTGACCCCAACCCCCCTGGACGAATTCTACTGGCACAGGACCCTCTCGCCCTCGACAGCTACGTGTTGGACTTGATGAAACAGCTTCGCGCCTTGTCTGGCGTCGGCCCCATCGACCCCAACAAGACCGGCTGGCTCGCCAAAGCTGCCGACGCCGGCCTGGGCACCACCAACTACTCCCTCTATCAGGTCTGACCAAGAAGCGCTACTGAGCCGGACAAGGATTCGACGTATCAGTTCCATTGCAGGTGATCCAAGGCACGTTGTCCGGGGAGTACAGCGGGTCGCTGAGAAGGTCGGAGTAGATTTGCGACGCGTCGTGCGCGGACGCCATCTGCCAGACCTTCAAGTCCAGTGAGTAGGTGCCATTGGTATAGACCTCCCAGGCCAGGCCCTTGGCCGAATAGCTCTTGCTGGGGTCATAGAAGGGATCTGCCCCACCGTCGATCAAGTTGGTGGCGGAGGTGGCGTCGGTCGCTGTAACGACCCCGTTAGCGGTCTTGGGGACGTTCTGGTCGAGCGTCCACCCCGAACTGGAGTCGGCCGCCGGCACCAGTGTTTGCGGCGCGGCCGTGCTGGACTTGACCCCACTCACTACTTTTTGGGCGAAGGTGATCACGGTCGCTCGTCCCACCGCGTCTTCTTGGGCCGACGGAGTAATCTTGAGCTCGAAATAGTACGCACTCTTGATAGCATTGAGCCACCAACTAACACCCGTGAAGGCAATGCGCGCCTGGTCCCACCCGCTCGTTGCTCCGCTGTTGCTGCTGCCGCAAGCCATCGCGGTCAGCGAAAAAGCGAGACACGCGCAGAGACAGAAACACCTCAGACGAGTCATGGGTTTTCCTCCTGTAGGCGGGGGTTGACGTATTGCAGGCCTCTCCCGAGACAGCCGCAGGGAATTATTGTCCGCCTTGCGCGGCCGTGCAACGGTAGATTTGTCGACGCGGCCGTGCTTGATTGCCGCCCTGCGTTCGCCGTAATCTTTGAGCCGTGCGTATCCTCATATTTGTCACGCTGGCTCTCATCCCGCCGGCGTTCATTGGATGGATGGTCCAGCAGGGCCTTCGTGCTCCTGCCCTGGCCGCCGAACCTGCAGGCAAAGCACGTCCCTCCGGCGCCGAGGCTGACAAGACTCTGCTGGCACTCTTCCAGGGCGACCTGGGCGGCGCCAAGGTCAAGGACAAGGTGACCCTGTACGACGAGAAAGGCCTCTTCGACTACATCGACGGGGCGGCGCCCATCTTCATCCAGCGCCACTACCGCAAGCTGGCTACCGCCGACATGGCTTCGGCTGATGGCGCCGACATAGACTGTGCCATCTACGATATGGCCGAGCCGGCCAATGCCGACTCGATCTTCAACGCCGAGAAATCGACCACGGCCAAGCCGGTAACTGACTTCCCGGACGCGATCTCTGGTCCCATGTCGTTCGTGTTCCGTGCGGGCCGCTACTACGTGAAGATGACCGCGTTCGACAAGAAGGCCGAAGCCGCCCTGCCTGGGCTGGCCAAGGCGCTAAAGGGGAAGATGAAATGACGAGCGACGAACAGCACGGCCCATCCGTGCCGGCCCGCGAATCGCCGATTCGGCAGGGCAGTCAGACAGCGGCCCCGACAGACCCCGCGGGCATGGACCGGCGCGGAGTCTTGCGCGTGGGCATGACCGCGGCCATGGCCGTCGGGTCGGTGGCGCTTGGTCTCGCGCTCCACGAACGCGACGGCTCGAAGCAGACCCGCGCCCTGCCCACCATCAAGGATCACCGGGCCGACAAGCCGGCCGGTGCCACCGACATGGCCATCGTACGCGGGCCAGATCCTGCCGCCAACGTGCGCCGGGCGGTGGAAGCCTTGGGCGGCATGGGCCGCTTTGTCCGGCGGGGCGAGCGCGTGGTCATCAAGCCCAACATCGGCTGGAATCGCACGCCGGAACAGGCCGCCAACACCAATCCCGACGTGGTGGCCGAGGTCGTGCGCCTGGTGGTCGCGGCGGGCGCGGGCAAGGTGTGGCTGACTGACGCTTCGGTCAACACGCCCGAGCAGTGTTTCGCACGCTCCGGCATCGAGAAGGCAGCCAAGGCCGCGGGCGCCACTGTGGTGCGGCCCGATGCCTCGGCCTTCCGCGAGGTGAACGTGTCGGGCAAGCTTCTGCGCACCGGCGATGTGCTCTTCCCGGTTGTCGATGCGGACCGCGTGATCAACATTCCGATCGTCAAACAGCACGGGCTTTCGCTTGCGTCCATGGCGCTCAAGAACTGGTACGGCGTACTGGGCGGCCAACGCGTGAAGTTGCATCAGAACATCCACCTTTCCATCATCGACCTGGCGGCCATGGTGAAGCCAACCCTGACCATCCTGGATGCCACGCGCATCCTTCTGGCCAATGGCCCCACCGGTGGCAGCCTGTCCGACGTGAAGCAAATGGATACCATCGCAGCCGGGACCGACGAGGTCGCGCTCGATGCCTTCGGCGCCACCCTGCTCAGCCTCAATCCCACCGATGTCGGCTTCATCGTCGAGGGCATGAAGGCCGGCCTGGGTACACCGCAGTGGCGGAACCTCAAAACTGTAGAGCTGGGAGGCTGACCATGTTTCGGTGGTTGCGTCGCGCCTACCAGATCGTCTTCCTCGGGTTCTTCCTGTTCCTTGTGGTGGTCACCACCGCGGGCCTGATCCGCGGCTACGACGTGCAGTGGCTGCTGGAGTTCGACCCTCTAGTCGCGGTCACCACCGCGCTGGCCTCGCACTCGCTGCATCACACGCTGCTGTGGTCGCTGGTGCTCATCGTGCCCACGCTGATCCTTGGCCGCTTCTTCTGCTCGTGGATCTGCCCCATGGGCGTCTTGCACCAGGCGCTGGGGTTCCTGGCGCGCAGGCGGCGTCCGCCCGACCGGGTGAAACAGAACGCCCCGCGGCCCTCGCACAAGATCAAGTACCTGGTGCTGGCGACCATGCTGGGCCTGGCTGCGGCGGGCAGCGTGCAGATCGGCCTGCTCGATCCGATCGCTTCCACCTGGCGCGGCTTGGCCACGTCTGTCGCGCCTGCGCTCGGCAACCTTGCCCCCTTCGGCAGGTACCAGGGCGAGCGGCATTTCCAGTGGGGGACTCTGATAACCCTGGTGTTCTTTGGAGCTCTGGCGCTCAACTTCGTGTACCCGCGCTTCTACTGCCGGGTGCTCTGTCCGCTGGGCGCGCTGCTCGGGCTGCTGTCGAAGTTTTCCCTGTTCCGCATCAACAGGAACCGGGAAATCTGCAAGAGCTGCAAGTTCTGCGGGGCCGATTGCCAGGGCGCGGCCGATCCCCAGGGCACGGTGCGCGCCACCGAGTGTATGGTGTGCCTGAATTGCATCGAGAGCTGCCCGCGCGGCGGGCTTTCCTACCGATTTCTGCCACCGCTGCGATCGTCCACCACCAAGATCGATCTGGTGCGGCGCAAGTGGCTGAGCGCAGGTGTCGCGGGCGTGGTGGCGGTGCCTCTCATGCGCGCTTCTGACGGCGTGGAGCCGCGACCGAATCCCGCGCGCATCCGTCCGCCTGGCTCGCTGGAAGAGGCCAGTTTCCTGGAAAAGTGTCTCAAGTGCGGCGCCTGCATGAAGGTCTGCCCCACCGGCGGCCTGCAACCCGCGCTGGCCGAAGCCGGTATCGAGGGCTTCTGGTCGCCCATCCTGATCCCGCGCATCGGCTACTGCGAGGCCAACTGCACCCTGTGCGGGCAGGTCTGTCCCACCGGCGCGATCGAAAAGCTGACCCTCGAAAAGAAGGTCGGCGAAATGCCGGCCCGCCCGCCCGTGCGCATCGGCTCGGCCTTCTTTGACAAGGGCCGCTGCTTGCCCTGGGGCTACCAGACCGAATGCATCGTGTGCGAAGAAGTCTGCCCGACCTCGCCCAAAGCCATCTACTTCAAGATGGAGACAGTCACCGCCCGCGACGGCACGCAGAAGACCTTGAAGATGCCGTTTATCGACCTGGACTACTGCACCGGCTGCGGCACCTGCGAAACCCGCTGCCCGGTAGTCGATCGCGCCGGCATCCGGGTGAGCGCCGCCAACGAAAGCCGCACCCCTCGCAGCAGCATCTCGCTCACGGGCGGGAAGATCTAGTTAGCTTTTTCACCACAGAGAGCACAGAGAACACAGAGGTCGGAGCTATCTTCCGTCCTGCGAATGGTCCGGTTTTGGACGTCGCAGAAGCACCAGCAGCGCGCCCGCGCCGCCATGACAAGGCGGGGCCGAGGCGAAGGCCAGCACCTGCTTGGCCACCGGCCGCCGGCAGAGGACCTCGACCAAGGCCGGTCGTAGGGCCGGCCCGCCCGGGCCAGAATGCAGGCCGCGACCGTGAATGAGCAGCACGCAACGCCGACCCTTCGCTACCGACTGCTCGATGAAGTGCTCGGCCTGATGAGCGGCGGCGTCCTCAGTCAAGTGGTGCAAGTTCAATTCGGCCTCCGGCTCAATCTCGCCGCGCGCGAGCGAGCGGACCAAGTCGTGGGCCACGCCGAAGGCTGCGCCTGTCAACTTGTCGCCGTCTTCATTCACACGCAGCGCTTCCCGCGGCGACTGCTGCCCTGGCCGGATAGCCGGCGTAGGCTCCCCCGCTTGCCACTCGGGCACCGCGCGCCGGGGCCCAGGCGGCAAGGGTCGTACCCCCTGCATCGCGGCCTGGAAGAGCCGGCGATCTTCTTCCTCGGCCGCTTGCCGAGTTTCGGCTGACGAGGCGGGCTTGCGTGAATCCACGATCGGGGCTCCTGACGAGATCGTAGCCCAGGCTTTCACCGCAGTCACTTGTCAGTCGTTCCGAGTCGAGGTAGGTGAACTGTATGGCCGCACCAGGCAGCGCCGAGCCGCTTCAGGTCGACGTTCGCGGATTGTCCCTGGAGGACCGCCGCTCGGCAATTGCCCACGCGCTGGAGGAGTTGCGCTTCGGCCGCAGAGTGGTTCTAGTCACCGACCGAGATCCCAAGCCTACCCTCACGGCTTTTCGCCAGATGCATCAGGGCGAAATGGACTCCGCCATAACCGTGCTCGCGGCTGATCTGTTTCGCACCGAATTGCAGCTACGCCGCCCGGAACAGCGGCTCACTCTCGCGGAACACCTAAGGGCGGACCATGCGCGCATCGACGGTCTGCTGACCGAACTGCAGCACTTCCTGCGCGTCGGCGCGCTGGCCGAAGCTGATCAGCACTTCGCCGCGCTGGACAAGGCACTCAGCCGTCACATGGCCGCCGAGGAGGAACTGCTCTTTCCCGCCATACAACGAATGACCGAGGCGGTAGCGCGCGCCGTGCCCGGCATGCTGGTTGAGCATGGAGAGCTGCGCGCGCTCCTGCCTGACCTGGCAGAAGCCCTTGCCAAACAGGATGTGTTGGCGAGCGAGGCACTTCTGCCGCAACTGCGACGCAGTCTGGCCCGCCACCACGAAGACGAGGAGCACCTGGTCTACCCCATCACCGACTGGGCCTTGTCACCCGACGAGCAGGAGGCCCTGGTCAAACGCCTGCGCGGCGACTAGTACCGCCTCACGCATGCTCGCAGCTGGTTGAGCGACCGGACGGACGGCGGCGGAGCCGGTGGCCGGAACCGGATCCGACGGCCGGTCCCGGGTCCCGGATTCGGATCCGGCCGCCGGTCCCGAGCCCGGAACCGGCAAACCGAACCAGTCACGAATTTTCGAGAAGCGGTACTAGCAAGTTCTCGATTTCGCGGTCAGGCTGGGCCTTCGACGCGAGTGTTGTCCGAACTCGCGATCGCGGGCGGGTCCACGGGACATATCATGCCCAAGGCCCCGGGACAGGCGCCGTCAGCCCGCTTCGACACGCCAGCCGCCTGGCGCTGGCAGTCGTTGGTGTAGGTACTGCCATTGCACCCGCACACGTAGGACACGATCGCAGGACAGTTCTCTGGCTTCTCAACACAGGTCCCACCAGCGTCAGCCCCAGTGGGGCAGGTGGGGGACGCCGGAAACTCGCAGAACCAGCCCCCAGCGCACGACCCAGAGCTTCCGTCGCACGGTGTGCCGCCGGAGTCGGCAGGCGCGTCAGGGGCTGCAGCGTCACCTGCGCCCCCGCTACCGCCAATGCCGCCGCTGCTTGATGTGCCGCCGCTGGCTGTGGTACCGCCCGCGCTTGTGGTCCCGCCCGCGCTTATGGTCCCGCCCGCGCTTGTAGTACCGCCCGCGCTTGTAGTACCACCGGCGCT
>Ga0182017_10000561_pt1 | contig 29375 bp, 25 predicted proteins | sample 712E3DmetaG_FD_120492 | JGI IMG/M metagenome (GOLD analysis project Ga0182017, IMG submission 120492) | Permafrost microbial communities from Stordalen Mire, Sweden - 712E3D metaG | ecosystem: Environmental > Terrestrial > Soil > Wetlands > Permafrost | place: Sweden: Stordalen | collected... | reverse complement strand
GATTGATCCGCCGCCGTTTTCGTGAATCTCGATTGCGGCTGACTTGCGCTCTTGGATGTAGCGCAGCACATCTCCGAACGGTGCCGTCCAAATCTCTCGATGTGTGTCCAGGTAGGCAGCCAGTTCATCGAATGCCGGTGCGCTTACAGACAGGTACTCTCCGCCGATGCCGTGAAAACAATACACTCCCCAGTTATGTTCGCGAATCGCCGGTTCGGCTAAGGCGAGAAGTCCTCCAAGTTCTTTTCCTGCTGTGGGTCCAAGATCAGGAACGGTGAGGACGCTCAAATCGTCTGGATCTTGTACGCCCCCAGGGCCAGCCCCTCGGGCCCCAAAAGCCACATCGGATATATAGCGCAAATACAAAGCGGCATTCTTTGCTTGATCCTTCGGTGCTCCAAAACTCATGTCGCCACAGGGGTATGCGAATGTAAGCCCGCGGTTCGATACAAACAGCTGCCTGATCTCCTGCGCAGCCGTTTGGATCTCAGACTGCATCATCTCGGCCGTGTATCCTTGAGAATGTGGTTCGATTTCGGGGAGCAGGCAAGGATGATTTACCGTATGATCGCCAAGTTCGTTTCCATCTTTTGCCAGTTGCTCCCATTCCTCCTTGCGCTTTTCCCACACCCCCAAACCTGTTGACACGAAAAATGTTCCATTCAACCGATGTTTCTTCAGAATTGGTCCGGCTACATCAAGATGCGTGGCCAGGGCGTCATCAAACGTGAGGGAGATGGCTGCGACCCGGTCTTGCGGCCAACGTGCCACGGTCGCTTTTATCTGAGCTTGAGCTACAACCAAGACGGCACTCGACAAAACAAGCAGGGATAGCAGCAAACCCCTCATAAGAGTCACCTCTTCGCAAGCTGCGGGGCTATGCTTGCCCATGCTCTAGTTCGAGCAGATTCTTCGACTGCGTGCAGTACTCGTTGCACGTTGACAGCATCTTGGAAATTCACATGAAACTTCTCATTGTTTTCGAGTGACTGAAGGAAGTCAGCCAGGGTCAGAATGAACGTGTGCTCGTACCCCAGAATGTGTCCGGGTGGCCAGAAGCGAGATGTGTAAGGATGCCCAGGGCCTGTGACTAGCACGTTATGGCTACCCTGCACTTCGGCGGTATCGCCGGCGTCGAACACGTTGAGGTGATTAAGATCTTCCAAATCAAAACGGATGGCGCCATTCGCCCCGTGGATTTCGAAGTAGTTGCGATTCCGACAGCCGATGGCATAGCGAGTAGCCTCGAAGCTGCCGACGCTGCCATTTGCAAAGCGCGCAAGCAGCAACACTGCGTCATCTACCTCCCGGCCGGGAGTAAAAGTGTGGATCAGAGCTGAAACTTCGTCCAAAGACCCATTCAACATCAAAGCCAAGTCGATGGAGTGCGACAGCAGATCGCCCATCGCGCCAGAGCCAGCTTCCGACTGCTTGAATCTCCATGCATCCGGGTTGACTGGGTCTGCTCCCCAGCTTTGCAGATACGTGGCCCTGTAATGGTAGATTTGACCTAATCTTCCCTCATCCACCAATTTTTTGGCGAGAGCAATCGCGGGTACACGGCGATAATTGAACCACACCAGAGTAGGAATATTCTGCGCTGCGTCGGCCATGCGCTCTGCTTCCTCCACTGACATGGCGAGCGGCTTCTCACACAGCACAATTTTGCCCGCTTGAGCGGCGGAAATCGCAATCGGTGCATGCAGATAATTGGGCGTACAGATGTCGATGACGTCCACGTCTTTCCGCTCTACTATGGCTTCCCAATCGCTTGCGACTTCTTCCCAGCCCCACCGCGCAGCCATTTCCTTAAGCTGCGGCTGATTCCGTCCGCAGATCACCTTCAAGTTCAGTTCGTAGGAGGATTCACAAAAATGGCCGACCTGATGGAAGGCGTTGGAGTGCGCTCGTCCCATGAACCCCTGGCCGATCATCGCGACATTCAGTCGTTTCCGGGATGTCATGCTTGCCTGCCTAAGACCTTGCGGAAGGCGCGCACAATGTCTTGTTCGTCGCGATCTGTAAGGCACGAAGGAATCGCCAGCAAGATGCTGCGTTCGAATAGCCTATCGGCCATCGGACAAGTACCTTTGTGATAGCTGGCAGTCGAGTCCCGATTCTCCGCCAATTTCCAAGGCGATCCTTTCTTGTCCACACTGGTCTTATTCACCAGACTCGGGATATTGAAATAAACATGAAGACCCCAATTGGTCATCACAACGTTAGTGACGCCCTGGGATGAGGTGACGATGCCTTCGGCGCGCAATGCTCGATTGACTTGGGTGGCAACTTCAGGCGTGTCAAAAGTTGAAATCAGAAAGGAGCCGGTATCGCCCTGCGGATCAACAATCTTCCTTAGTCGCAGTTGAGGGAACTCTTCCAGCGCCTTGCGAATGCGATATTTGCTGCCGTGCATTGCGGCGATTATTCGGGGCAGCTTTCGGAGTTGTACGCGCAAGATGGAAGCGCGCAGTTCATCGATGCGGTATCCTCGTCCCCACAAACACAGATCAAGGTTGTCAAAGACGGTCCGGCCGTTCTTGTCCCGAGCGTAGCCCAGGTCGTGAGCGGCAAAAGCTCGGTCGTAAAGACGGGCGTCATTCGTGACGACGGCCCCGCCCTCTCCGCTGGTCATATTCTTGTTCATCTGAAAGCTAAATATTCCCATATCCCCGAATGTCCCGACCTTCTTCCCTTTGACACTTCCCCCCGCGCACTGAGCGCAGTCCTCGAGAAGAAACAATCCCCGCTCGCGGGCTACCTTGAGAAGTTCGGTAATGTTTGCGGGCGCACCACTCATGTGGACTGCGATGATTCCTGTTGTTCGCGGGGTAATGGACTTCTGGACCGCAGCGGGATCGAGACAGAAAGTTTCATCGATGTCAGCCAACACCGGAATTGCACCAAGATTTACTACCGCTGCGACGACCGAGACCCACATGTAGGCGGGAACAATCACCTCCTGTCCGGGCCCGACACCGAGTGCGGAGAGCGCAGTATGCAGAGCGCCGGTGCCACTATTTACGGCGACTGCGTGATCCACGCCAAGGAACGATGCGAACTCAGACTCAAAGCCTTCCACTTCTCCTTGCAGATCGATACCGTAGTAGCGGAATGGCGAGCGACTTTTCAATACACGCAATGCAGCTTCGACTTCTTCCTCGTCCATGTAGTGGACGCCTGGAAATTCCAGGGGCAGAGGCTCGGTTCGGACTGGCTGTCCGCCATCGATCGCTAATTTCTCTTCTGTGGCTTCGAGATTGTCATGCGTCAGTTTCATTGTGGGTCCCCCTGTGATTGATTTGTGCATCTCCCTTCACTGTCGTGCTCCTCACTTGCCGAGCGCATTCTGGCTGGTCTGAGCTTTAATGCTCTCGCTATTCCACAATGCGGTAGTGATCGAAATCGCCGGCAACTTCAGGCGGAGCACCTGTTCATTGAATTTCACACTCATTTCCACGTCTTCGTGTTTGCTGTTCATAACTTCAGTTACGATCTTGCCATCCGGCGCTTTGAACGCCATGACCCGCACTCCCTCGAGGGATCCGGTGGTCTTCACGCGAATGGCACCAGGGCGAACAAACTTGCTGAAGTGCGCGAGGTAATAGTAGAGGCCCGTGTAGGTGACCTTCTTCGAATGCCGATCAATGATCACCACCGGATGCTGAACGTTTGGGTCTGGGTTTCCATGAATTTCCGACACGGACCATGGGCCGCCCTTCTCGTCCAAGATCATGTTCCAGTAGATCCAGGCGGACGTATAGGCTTCGAGATCGTTGAAGATCTGATTGCCCCAGTAATCACCGTCCTCAAAATCAAAGCGAGGAAGGCGCATGGACTTAGGGGTGCCGGCATCGTACGCGTAGCACACTTCCGTCATCCATAGAGGCAGGTCTGGATATTGACGATGCAAGTTCAGGATTTTGTCCCAGTCTTTATCGTCATATCCATGATAAGGCGCGACTGAGACGTACTGACGCGCCGCAGGATCATCCAGCACCAACGGATAATTGCGAGCTGCGTCCTCCCGGTTGGGCGCTTCACTCAACATGATGCGCGTGCGAATGCCTTGTTTTCTGAACAGCGGCCCCACATAGTCTCTCAGTAGCGCGTCGATCTCATTGTATGGAATTTTGGTGTAGATATCGGGCTCATTGAACAGGCTCAGATAGTCGACAAATACGCCCTGTTGTTCGTACTCCTGGAGATAACGGAGATAGTAACGAGCCAGTGCATCGTAATATTGTGGATTCACGTCCTGGTTCTTGTTCACATCGAATAACATCCAGTCCGGGGGATAATCCATCGGAGCTTGCAAAACAAACTTACCGTAGCGGCGTGCCAGCTTGATGAAAGTGATCAGTCCATTTGGTCCCAGGTCGCGTTTTATGGAGAAGTGCGTCATGGCGGCGTCGCCCCGCACATCGTTATAGCTGTAAAATGGCCCCGCTGACATGAAGTCCGTAGAGGCGATCACAGTCTTCATCGCGGAGAAGCCCGCGCCTTTCTCGGGATCGAAGAGCGCCCTCAAAACAGATTCGCGCTCGCGGGGAGGCAAACTGTTGAGACAAATGAGGCCTGCTTCTAGGAATGATGCACCAAAGCCGTCGATCTCCTGGTAAGCGACTTCGTCATTGATTTCGAAGTTCGCAGTCGAGGAGTTTCGATCCTGCTCGAAGCGAAGAGCCGGCTTCGGACTAATGCGGTCTCCTGCCTCCGAGGACACAAACCGCTGGACGTCCTGCGCGACCGTTGCTATGCAGGTCACCAAGAGGAAGATCACAAGGATAACGCCGAGACATCCTCTACTCTTCTCCCCCGCCTCAAAGCTCTTCATGTACAAACCCCCTGTCAACAACCCATGTCAAGTTGACGATGACTGCAGTCTGCAAACCAGGAGCGGAAGCGCAACGGACTTTTCTTTTTTGAGGTGCGTGCGCTTCCGTCCTTCTAGACAACGACTAGAGTACGGCTCTCATCGGTATCCGCTATTGAACAGATTGCAAGTGCGACTTCGCGAAAGTCCCGTAGTTCGCCCATGCCGTGAAAGCATTCTTGAGAAGATCGGGACCGTTGCTGCAAGTGGGATAGTCAACGTCGTTGAATGCCCAGAACCAATAGCCAACCTTTGGAGATCTGGCATCAGCCCATGCCGTCAAAGTTTGCTCACTTCCAGACCCACACCCGCCGCCACTGATCGTATCGAATTCGCCCGTCTCGTCAACGATGACTGGGTACCCGGCACTCTGGATTCCACCGAACACTGTGGTCCAGCAGGAGGAGGTCTCGCAGTCAAGGCCGTCGAAATAGATATGGACACCTGCAATGATCTGGCCATCGGGATCGCTAGGCACATAGGAAAGCCAGTTGTTAAGTTGATTCGAGTAATCCAGGCCCGCAATGATAATAGGATTGGTCGCACCAACGGTCTCTCGAATAGTGTTTACAACACTCTGCGTTCCGAGCACCGTCCAGGTCTTCCCATGTACTTTAGGAGTCGTACAACCCCCACTGAGATAGCACGACCAGGAGGTAATGTACGGTTCGTTGGTGAGGTTGAAAATCACAGACGGATTGTTCTTAAAATTAGTCGCTACCGACTGCCAAAATGCGCCGGAATGCGTGGTATCCATTGCGGGGAAGGAATCGTCCTTGGGTTTTGTCGTTCCCCCCGCTCCAAAGTGAAGATCGATCTCCACGATCAGCCCCGATGCATTGGCAAGATTTACGAAGCTGTTAATCGGTCCAATATAGTTTGCGCCGCTGGTTGCCGCAGGCACGCCGTTAATCGCAAGCCAGCAATCTTCGTTGAGCGGCAGACGGACTACGTTTGCGTGCCAGGCAAGCATTGCGTTAATCGTTGCCTGGTACGCCCCGGTGGTTTCTGCACTGGGAATCGTGTCCCAAACGGAGTCGCCGGCCATGCACTCATATTCCGATCCTGTAATATTGACTCCACGGAGGACAACGTCTTGGTTTGCAGTGACGCTCTGACCGCCTAGTGTCCCCGCGGTGGTTGTTACTATTTGGTTCCCGACAACTTTGATGCCAGGAGCCGCTCCTGCGAATGCCTGCACGTAGGTGAGAGCTATAAACAAGCCCAGCACCCCAGCCAATCTAGAAAGGTTTGTACCGCCGGTGGAACGTTCGTGCCCTGTCTTCTTCATTGAGAATCTCCTTGTGGCAGACCGAGTTGACACATGATTCCTTCGCTCATGTGATCGCACATGCACGCAGACGACTTACCTAGAAAACAAACTTAAGAGCCACTTGGCCGATTCGAGCGGGCGCGGAGCTGGCGACGAATCCGAACAATCCCGTATCGTCGATGTTGCCATCCGGAGCATTGAACTGGGTGTGGTTGAACACATTGAAGAACTCGAACCGGAACTGAAACGACTTCGACTCCGTCAAATGGAAGTCCTTCAGCAACGCCATGTCAAAGTTGTTAATTCCAGGCCCATAAAAGAAGCGGCGCCTGGCGTTGCCTAACTGCCCAAGGTTTTCCAGGCTGAATAGCGAAGTGTTGAAATACGGCGCGCAGTTTGGATTGTTGATGCATTTGCGGGGGTCGGAGATGTGCAATGGCCCCGGCGTATAGTTCGGCTCGTCGACAGTATTCGAGTTCGGTCCAGTATTGGCGGTGCCTAGCAGCGAATTGTCGTCGTTCTCCATCAGCGTCACAGGCAGGCCGGTGGTGAAGCGAGTGATTCCACTTAGGACCCAGCCCTTGCTTCCGCGACGTCCGCGAAAAACCTTGTCGAAAGGCAACTGGTAGCTATAGCTCAACACGAAGTTGTGGGTCATGTCGAAGGCCGAAAGAGATTTGCTGAGACTTGGATTGAAGGGATTGACTTGCTCGCCCAAGCCGGAAGACATGTCCAAAGACTTACTGTAGGTGTATCCAGCGAGCAGTTCGAGCCGTCCGCTCGTGTGTCGCAGCGTGGCCTGTAGGGCGTTGTAGCTGGAATTGCCAATGTTCGCGTACCACCCAAGACTGCCAAACGCCCCACCTAGCGCACGGACATCGCCAGTCTCGGACTGTGGGCCGCACTGGGGAGTTGCGAGGCAGAGCGCTGGGTTACTCGGATTGGCTTCGCGGTCAACCAGCAAATGTCTCCCTTGAGCTCCAACGTAATTCACCGTCAGGACCGTGTTCGCGCCAAGCTGGCGTTGCAGTGAAAGTTGAAACTGCTGCGTAGAAGGCAGACCGTTGGTGTGCAGATACGTCGGGGCACTGCTAATTGGCTCGTACGCGTTTACCCAATCGATGTTGTTGTCTGGGTGCTGAGCGCTAACGCCCGCTGGCGGCAACGGAGCCGGGAAACGCTGCCCCTCAGAATTTCCGCTGGCACGGTCCACGAATGGTGTGCTGAATTGGGGAGATACCGGGCTAACCCAGTAGAGTCCGAAGGGGGGGTCGCCTATCACCAGAGCATTGGTCAGCTCTTCGATGGCCGTGTAGTAAATGCCATACCCAGCTCGGATGCTCGAGTTGCCCGGACCACCCAATAGTTTTCGCCAGAACCCACCTTGGGCTTTGGGGGAATATGCAAAACCGATGCGCGGGCCGAAATTCCTGTAGCGGGTCGGAGCAACGGTAGACGGAATTCCAGGATCGCCGGGAACTACCCATCCTAGCGGAGCGCCAGGGTAGAGGACGGACTGTTCCCCGGGCACAAGCGCCTCCACCTGATTGTTTTGCTCGTACCACGGCATACTGAATTCCCAGCGGAGGCCGTAGTTCACCGTGAAGTTGGATTTCGCGCGCCAACTGTCTTGTGCGTAGAGACCAAGATACCTGCTGCGAGAGTGCATGGGTTCCTGTTCACCCTGCTGGTAATCCGTGGGAGCCCCGATAAGGAAATCGGCAAAGTCATTCCCCGTCTCCGATCCCGTGAAAGAAAAGACGCCGTTGTTAGCGCCGAAATTGTGCACTGTGATCTGGTCGTAGTGGGAGTTCGCTCCAACTTTGATCGTGTGCCTGCCAGACACCCGGGAGAAATTGTCCTGCCACTGAAAAGTATTGTTAGTCTGCAGAAACCAGGTGTTGGGCACTCCTATGGTGAACTCGTTAAATGTGACTGCCGGGACCCCTTGCAATTGGGGCGCTAAGGGGACGATGCCGGTAAACCCGAACGAGGCAAGGGTGGGGCCCAGCCCCTCTTTCGGCAGGGTGGGAGCAAACACATTCCGCAGGTAGCTGAAGCGGAATTCGTTGAAGGCAGTCCCTCCAGACAGGGCCTTGGTGTCGCTCAAATTCAGTAATTGTGCGCGCCCGGTAGTGGTGGCCGCAAACCCCGGCACGGTGGCGCCTTGTGAAGGATAAGGGGCATCCAGGTTGTAATCGTCGAAGAAATAGTAAGCGGAGAGGTCGCCCCAATGCGTGGTTGCATCCACGCGAATCCCGAACTTGTCGTCGCGCAAGACTTGGTTGAAGGCCGATGCGGAGAAGAATCCGGTGGACGGGTTGGGTGAGGGAATGTACTTCAAAAGAGCGCTAGCGGGCGTGGAAAAGCTGGATTGAGGGATAACAGCGCCCGGAAAAACGCACTGTGAGGTGGTCGTGCAGTCGCTACCAAAAGGAGTTTCAGTTACGGGGTTGTTCGTCGTCGCAGTGTAGTAGTACGGTTCCGCGGCACTGACTGGATATCCCAACTGCGTCCCGAGAACGCTCGCCCAGTTGCTTGCACCGCTAGCGGTACTGTTCACGGTGGACGCAACTGTAACTCCATTGCCGTCGATGGTAGTGAACGAACCCGGCGCCGTGGGGTCCGCGAGAGCCGAGAAATCGCCACCCCGCTCCTGTGCCGACGGCACCGTAATCAGCCCGGTATCCTGCCCGATAGTTTGGCGCGTGCCTTGATAGTCCAGGAAATAGAAGACTTTGTTGTGAACAATTGGCCCGCCAACTGTGCCCCCGAACTGACTTTGATGGAAGGCTCCGCGCGTAGGAGAAAAGAAATTGCGGGCATCCAGGTCAGTGTTTCGTAGGAACTCGAAGAGATCGCCATGTACGCTGTTTGTACCGGACTTCGTGACGGCGTTAATCTGTCCGCCACTGTAGTTGCCGTATTCCGCGTCAAAGTTGCTGGTAAGGATTCGGAATTCGGCAATGGAATCGAGGTTGGGAATGACGGCGGCGCCATTGTTGGTTCCTTCTTCAACATTGCCTCCGTTTACCATGAAACCATTCGCGGTTTCCCGTCCCCCGCTGACCGACAAGCTACCCGAGTTGAGGCCGCCAGAAGGCGATGTAGGGCTGTATTGCCCCGAAGAAATCGGCACGACTCCGGGTTGAAGTGCGAACAGGTCCGTATAGCTGCGACCATTAAGCGGAATCGTCGTCATCTTCGAGCTTCCGATGACTTCGCCTAATTGCGTGTTCTCGGTTTCCACGTGGTCCGCGGAACTTGAAACCACAACAACGTTTTCCGAGACGCCTCCCACCTGGAGCGTCACATCCAGACGCAGCTCGGCATTTACTTCGATGGCTATGCCAGTTTGCTGGTAGCTTCGGAAGCCACCACTTTGAATCTTCAGATCGTAGTGTCCGGGCGGCAGGGAAAGAAAAGAGTAGCGGCCATCGGAATCGGATTTCACATTTTGCTCGACCCCGGTTTCGGTGTTACGCGCAGTCACCTCCGCTCCCGCAATCACCGCGCCGCTGTTGTCCGTGACGATCCCCGAAATGCTCCCGGTCACGCCAGCGTTCGCGAGTTGTGGACTGAACAAGCAGCACAACCCAGTGAGCAGCATCGACAAGACAATGAAACGCAAATGAGTCGTTTGGGATCGATGGACGAGACCTGTTCTGACCATCACGGCAGCTCGTTTAGGTGGCATAGCTCTCCGGGTTTAGGCTTAAGGCCCTGACAAGATCTCTTAGACTTATTTCATATACTGAAGTAATATAGCCAGTTGACGCCCAACACTTACGCGTCTTACTTCAACTATGTCAAGAACTATTTGCGACCGATTCCGTCCTGCATCGGATTGCGCGACCTACAAAGCCTCGATTCTTGTTAGCGGAGTATTGCGTAATTTACTTTGGAAAGGTTGGTTTGTATCGAGGCGCAACTCTAACAGTCTAAAAGGGGTAGGGAGAGCCAAGCAAACTGAGCAGCTTTCCCAGGAAAGGGTATAAATCCGTGAACACGAGGAGTCTAAGAAGGTCCCCGGTTCGAAATCCAGAATCCAAATCGTTCAAAAATGAATTAAGTGTTCTACGACTTGTTCACGCGAAACGAGACATTTCGCGAATTGAATTATCAAAAGAGACTGGCCTTAGCGCAGCCTCGATTACCGCCATCGTGCAAAATTTGATCGACAAACGACTGGTTATCGAATCCGGACACAACTCGAGTGCTTTTGGACGAAAGCCGGTTTCTCTCAGCCTTCGTGAGGATGCTGGATTCCTTGTGGGAGTGGACCTGGGATCGTTCTACACGAGAGTAGTCATCACAGATGTTCGAGGCACTCTGGTCTACAAGCGGGAATTAAAGACCGGAATGGCCGATGGCCGCGATCTTGTTCTCTCGAGAACGTTGAAGGCGATTCACAAAGCGATCGATGATTCCGGAAAGCCGAGGAATGCCTTTAAAGGGATCGGAATTGGGCATTCGGGTGTGATCGATGTAAGTAAAGGCTTGGTATTATCCTTCCCTCGCCCCGGTCAGATGGCCGAATGGAAAAATGTCCCGCTCAGAGACATCCTGGAGCGTGAATTTGGTGTGGCCTGCCTGCTTGAGGACAGCGTACGAGCGATCGCGACAGCGGAGAAGCATTTTGGACTCGGAACAGGCTTGAACGATTTCATATATGTTGACGTAGGAATGGGAATTGGAGCAGCGATTTTTATCGATGGTAAACTCTACCGCGGACCTGGTGGCAGCGCCGGCGAATTCGGTCATATGACAGTCGATGAACACGGCCCGCTTTGTTGCTGTGGCAATTATGGATGCTTGGAGACGCTGGCTTCTTGCGCAGCCATTATTCAATCGGTGAAAAGCGCTATCGAAAAGGGTGTGGACTCGAAAGTTCGAGAGTTGGCGCAAGGAGATCTGAACCGGATCAGTATTGAGATGATCGGACAAGCTGCCATGCAAAATGACGGCCTGTCCTTTCGCGTTTTGCATGAGGCAGTGTCACATATTGCTATAGCTCTGGCTGACGTCGTGAACCTACTGAATCCGCACGTTCTCATTTTTGGAGGAGCTTTGTTTCGTTCTGAGCCTGAACTATTCCTGGAACCTTTGAAACGCACCATAAAGCAACGTGCGCTGGAAAAATCAGCGAATGAAGTCCAACTCAAAATCTCGACTTTGGGGAGCGAAGCGGGCGCCCTCGGAGCCGGAAGATTGATTTCCGAAATTGTGGTCGAAAGACTTCACCAAGAGGCCTGAACAGAGGGTTTACTTCCAGAAAGAAGACCGATAGAGCGCCGTTCGGCGCCGGATGGAAACTCGACTCCAATACCATCGCCGGGCCAAAAAACCAACGCGGAGAAATGATCGACGTGAACTGCAGGGCAGTCAAGCGATTGCGTAGAGCATCGGGAACTCAAGCAAATCGCAGATCAGTGACAGGGCAGCGTTCTAACCGGACGCGGAGGCGGTCGGTTATCTGAGTTATTGAAGGCCTTTCACACGATTCCGAGGAGATACGTCGCAACCCTTCTGCGATACGCTCAGGAGATAAATTCCGGTGTTGCCGAGCGGCCAAAACCCGAGCCGTGACCAGTACGATCTCAGCTTCCGAATGGCCTCGCCTTTGCTTACATTGGGTAACGCAAGTCTTTTCAATGCTTCTTGATCGTCCGCGACGGACGGAGTGAACTGTAGCGGCCAAGGCTTGCACGCCACCAGCCCGCACCCGGTACCAAAAATGTCGATCGTACGGTAAATTGCAGACTCGGCGAACCTCAGTCCCCGATACTCCGAATAGATCGCGACGCAGTCGATGATCAGTAGATCGAGGTCAACCACTTCGAACTCATTTTGTATTTCTTCTTTCGGATAGCCGGTTTCCACGTCGAAAAGATGTTCCCAGTATTCTGAGATGTCGCTAGAGATGCCATCTCCGAGCCTTTCCGCACTGATGCCGTGGTCTAGGGCCTCGCCGAACTGAACGAGTGAGGCGCTAATTTTCCCTGCCTCCTCATCTCCACGGTTTTCTGGCTCGGCAATAATCCTTCCAGCAATGGAGTGGACAAAGTCATCCTCGACCGAGTCGTGCAATGCGGCACGGACTACGAACTCGATACTCGCAACGACATTCTCATCGGAGACAGTTCCTTGACGCTCCTCAGCCAATGCTTTGGTCGGTTTCATTTCCCGTTACCCCGCTTTCCTGAGCTTCCTATGCACCCGGTGCACGACACTTTCTGGGATTCGGAGCGTGGTATAGCCTCGCTTAAACCGTGTTTCACCGTTCTCCCACTTGATTACCCCAGGTTCGTCGGTGAAAATACGCCGGATTGTTCGTTCGCTTAAGCCCCACAATTCAGCGACTTCGCTCACGCAGTAGTGTTTTTCAAATGCCACACTGGCCGGCATCGCTGGCTTGCTTGGAGGAGCGTAGCTGGGCTGGGGAGAGGGTTCTGTTGCCATAGCACACCGTGTTTGATGTATGTAGTACGGGATTGAAATTTCGTCAAACGGACGATTTACCAGACGCCCGAGACTTCTGCGCTAGGCGTGCGAAAGGGGAATGGGGATATTTCATGCTATTTTCGGCAATTAGCCTGTCTCTGGTGTCGGTAGGCACGATTTGGCTGTGACCACGAAATGGGTGGTAACAGGTACGCCGCACATGAATAGCGGAACTGTTACCCAGGAGAAGGTACTAAGAACGCGCGGCGCGCCTCACGACTTTGCCCGAGCGCCCATCCGCGATGTTGATTACCGGGGCGGCGGTGTTCAGACCCATCGTGGACCATGCCGTCCGCACACTCGTTGCCAGCCTCTGCTGCCGCTCAAGAACCCAAGGAGCGTAGTGCTTCTGCGTAATCAGCACACTGGAGTGACCGGTCAGGTCATCAGCGCTTCGTCCCTGTTAACTGAACCACAAATTGCTTAGGAGATAAAAATATGCGTGTCTTTGTTACCGGTGCTACAGGCTTCATTGGTACGGCAGTCATCCGAGAACTGATTGACAATGGTTATCAGGTGCTCGGTCTCGCGCGCTCAGATGCGGGCGCCAAGTCGCTTATCTAGATGTAGCTTGAGGCTTCCGCAGCTAGCTTCGAAAACATCGGCAACAGCATTGCGGTGATGCATGGGGAACGAGTTTCAGCATCGTACGAGGTTTGCTCAGAACAGGTCCGCCTGGTGTTGCAACAAGCGGTCGGGTGGAAGATGACCCATATCACCAATAAGCCGATGCCGAAACTGCGGGAAACTCCCCAACCGCCCCTGGCATACCCAGGCGCAACGCATGACTCAGACCGTGCCAAGAAGCCACGCCTCGCCGAGCCACCTCCAAAACTCCAGGACCTGAAGCCCGGAGATCGCGTTGAGGGTTTGGGCAACTTCGGAAAGCCGACTGGGGAATTCGGCACAGTTGAGCAAGCTAACGAAGATGACGCGGTCGTCAAATGGGATGATGCCGGTCGTATGAGACTCCACCAACCGTGGCTCAAGAAGGTTTAGCCCGCAAACAAGACTTTGGCCAATCTGCCAAGTCCGAGGCCAATCCAGCAAGTTTCGGAGACTTAAACCGGCCAACCAAACGCAACGGCCGTCTTTGGGAAAACTATCCGCTCTTGTGAAACGACCCTACCGCCGGGAAACCAACCACACGGAGCTAAGCACTCAGCGGCGGGTCCAGATTGGGTCGGGTTCGGTCACTGTGCGAACTCTCACCGCTAGGAAAGCAACCACCGCCCGAGCACGAACAATTCCCTAATGGCGAAGAGCGTCCCAAACATCATCTTGTTGCGTCGGGCCAACCAAAGCGGCAGGTAGATATCAGAGTTGTCCGTGCGATCCTCTGTGTAGCGACCTGCCAGATCAGTTATCGGGCAACGGCCATTGTTCATCGCGAGGGCCGCGCACTCGACCAGTACCACCGATTGCACCCGCTTCTACCTGGACGGCCCGGGAATACCAGCGAAGTGGTGCAGCTTCTGCTGGGCGGCAAGCGCACGCCTTCTCTCCGAAACGTCGCGAAAACCGCCACAGACAGGCCATTCCAGCCGATAAGCCCCGCTTATTGCCAATCGTAATTACTGCTTGGCGCCGGTCCCCTCTGCACACCACACTCCTCTCATGAGCAAGAACTTGTTTTTCATTGCACTGATCCTGGCGGCGAGTGGACTGTTTTCTCCGCCTATCGCTCTGTTGGGCGGACTCATCTACGGATTTACCGTGGTGCACCCATTTCACGTGGAAAGCAAGCGCCTAGCGAAATTTCTGTTGCAGGCTTCCGTTGTCGCGCTGGGATTCGGCATGAATCTGCATGAAGTTCTTCATGCCGGAAGTTCTGGTTTTCTGTACACGGCTGCCAGCATCACGTTGGCGATGTTGCTGGGTCTTGCCCTCGGCCATTTGATTCACGTAGGGAAGAAGTCGGCGTTTCTCATCAGCGCAGGTACGGCCATATGCGGTGGCAGTGCGATCGCAGCCGTTGGTCCGATCGCCAATGCGAATGAGGAAGAGATGGCGGTATCCATGGGAACCGTGTTCATCCTTAACTCAGTGGCGCTGTTCTTGTTCCCTTGGCTTGGGCATGTATTCCACATGAGCCAGGAGCAGTTCGGCATTTGGTCAGCGTTGGCGATTCACGATACCAGTTCTGTAGTGGGCGCCAGCGCAAAATACGGCGCTACCGCTTTAGGGATTGCCATCACCATCAAGCTGGCACGCTCTCTTTGGATCGTTCCTCTCTCCTTCGTAACGGCCCTCACCTTGAAATCCAAAGCACGAACTCAGTGGCCCTGGTTCATTTTGCTCTTTTGCCTTGCAGCTCTGCTGAACTCGTTGTTGCCGGCGTTCGGTTCCGCTTTTGGAGAACTCAATCATCTGGGAAAAGTCGGATTTGCGGTGACCCTGTTCTTGATTGGGACAGGCTTAAACAAAGAGACCATCCAAAGAGTTGGCTTCCGCCCGCTTCTGCAAGGACTTGTTCTGTGGATCACTGTCGGCGTCAGCACGTTGACGCTCATTCGTATGAACTGGATTCACCTGTAAAGAGCAACTCCATTGGCGCGCTAATTAGCTTCCGCAACAAAAATAGCTACGCAGGGGATGAATCGGGAGAGCAACGACCTTATAGAAGATGCACGAGCTATGCAACCGCGTGGCACGTGACATCACTTTCGAGAAGACAAATGAAGCGCACTTTGAGTTTCGTTGTTATCGCGCTCGCCACGCTGAGCATTTACAGCAGAGCGCAATCGGCCGGCAATGCCGGAAACAATCACAACAACCCCAACGCGCAACAGTACAGCGCACTTTTGGAGTCGTTCCACCGCCAAACGCATTTAGCTCTCGATCCCATCGTTCGCATCACATCCCCGCTTGCCGATTCCATGATCGCTCCGGGCGAGGGAAAGGGTCAGGGAAACGGGAGCCCGTTTGGGACTAACTTTCTTGTCACGCTGGAAATGGTTGAGCGTGATAGTCACCGCTTCGTGATTAACGAGGCGACCGAAGCACCGCCAGTCCTTGGTATCCGCGATGTCCTTCGTCTGCTGGAAGGTGAATTCAACCTCTCCGTCCCCGGTCTGTACTTTTTCTTCGACGTCGATCTGATCACCCCAGACGGCCAAGTGCTGCCGGCCTTTCAGAATTTTGCTTCCGCCTTCAATGTTGCCGGCTCTGACGATACTCCGGGCAAAGGCGTGACAACGTGGCTGGGCTGGCACGTTCTTGAGTCGCTTCATCCTGGAACGAAGCAGGTCACGCTGACTGCGGTGGTGGTCGATAACGCGGGCCGCATCGGTCTGGACCAAATCACGCTGAACACAGACCAGGATAATCCTTCTGGCGAACTGCTTACCCCGCCGCCCTCGTCGTATCCGGGAAATCCCCTGACTGACGATGAGCTAGGGCCAGAGGTCTCGATGATCGCGCCGCGCGTGCCAACATCGATTGCGATTGGTCCCCCGACAACACGCTCAACACCACAAACGGGGCACTATTCTTCATTCATGTTTCGGCATTGGACCGCAAAGGGGATGGAATCGCGGTCAGCGTGACTGGTGTGCCCACAAATCCAGTCATTCCAGCCGGACTGATCTTCGATCCCACGCAGATTCCACTTGCAGGGCCGAATCGCAACTACCCCGGCTTGAACGTAACGTTCGACGTGGATCTGCGTCAGCCGAACGGTAACATCGTGCCCGCAGGCACCAATCTGGCGCCTCTGTTCGATGTGGCGGGTAACGAAGTCGATGCCAGCGGAGCCATTCGCACCTCAACCAACTGGGTGGTTGGCGGATCTCTTGTCCTGCCTGAAGGTAAGAATTCCGTAACCATTGTCGCAAAAGTGAGTGACAACGCGGGTCACACCGGGAGTACCAAGAGTATTCTCTCGATTAGCCCAATCGTCAGCGGCCAGTCTCTTACGCCGAACCCGTAACCGTAGCGATTTCGCGGAGGAGAGAGGCCAACTCTCTCCTCCGTTTTTAAGGCGATGCCGTGAGATTTGACGCCAACGAAAAAGAAGAATTCGAGCGCACGGCGGTAGTGCACACCGAAAGCTTGTTTCGGGTGGCCTGCCGCTTGCTGGGCGATCGGAGCGCCGCCGAAGATGCGGTGCAGGAGACGCTGCTCTCCGGATGGCGCTCCTTCGACCAGTTTCAGCGATACACCAATTGCAAAGCATGGCTCTTTAAGATCATGTTGCGCATCATTGGAAAAGGCCGCCGCCGGCAATCGGTCCCCACATTTACTCTGGAAGAAGGACAGGACTTGGATAACGTCGTTCCAGTCTGCACGACAAAGAGCTCGTATACAAAGTCGGAGATCCTCACAGCCATCGACTCCCTGCCGCAGGAACAGCGGTCGGTTGTGCTTTTAGCGGCGGTAGAAGGTTTCACCTGTAAAGAGATCAGCGCGATACTTGAGGTTCCCATGGGGACCGTTATGTCTCGCCTGAGCCGTGGCCGCGCCGAGGTCCGCAAATGGCTGGTTCCGTGCGCCGTAACGCGCCCGATGAATAGCGAGCCGGCAGGCTAGAAAGGAATCACCTATGCTTTGCGATGATGTGAACTATTACGCGCCCCTTTACCTTAGCGGGGAGCTCGACGCCACGACCATGGCAGATGTAGAGAAGCACATGCAGTCATGCTCTTCCTGCAGGTTATTTCTTGAAGGAGAAGCAGAGTTGGATTCCGCGGTGCGCGCCGCCGTCCTCGCAGACACTCCCCAGGCATCGCGAGTGCGCTCCAGCGTTCTTGCCGCTGTGTACGCTTCCCGTGCATTTGAGCCGCGCCGCAGGGCTTGGTTTTCCTGGCAGGCGATGCTCGCAACTGCCGCCGCACTTTGCCTCGTGGCCGCGATTACCGCAGCCAACTGGCGCAACCAGTCTTATTTTGCGGCGGCGATCAAAGATCACATCGATGATGTAGTGCGAGTCGTCGCTAAGAGCGGCTGGCGGATAGCTGAACCAGAAATCCGCGCCTATCTGGCGGAGCGGTTTCCGAACAACGAAGTTGTGGCGCGCCTCGGCATGCCTGGATACCAGCTAGTGAAAGTACGCGATTGCTATCTTCGAAAGCAACGTTACGTTCATTTGATTTACGAAAAGGATGGACGCCAGATCTCTCTGTTTGTTCTTCCGCGCGGACGAAATGCCTTGGATCGCCTGGCGACTGCGAGCATGTTCGTGCCGGTGCGGAGCCGAATGGAACAGGGCCTCGATGTAACTGAGGGCGATTCCGCCGCCCACAACGTGTTCGTCGTGGGCGATCTACCGACCGAGGAGGCACAAGGATTTGCGAGTCGCGTGCTCGCGTCATTGAGCTGATCTATTTGCGGTGCGCACTGCCGTTCATGAATTCAGGAGGAGAAGCATGAAGAACATTGCATGGCGCTACTTGATGGTTGCGTTTCTCGTTCTGACGTTGGCACTCCCCGAATGGGGACAGGACTCTCATTCGCACAATAGCTCTGCAAAGACCGATCCTAGCTGGGCTGAGCTATTGCGAAGTATGGATGCAATGCATACGGCCATGGCAACGCTCAAAACGTCCGGCGACAGCGATATTGATTTCGTCAGAATGATGCTGCCGCATCATCAGGCGGCGATCGACATGGCCAAGACGCAATTGATCTACGGAAAAGACGCACAGATGCGACGGCTGGCGCAGGAGATCATCACAGACCAGCAATCAGAGATCGAGTTGATGCAGCTTTGGCTGAAGCAGCAAGAGTCAAAATCGGCAGCAAGAGAACATTCCCCCGTCGTTTACGCGGGCAAGGAGCAATAACATGAGACTAATTGGCGCGATATCCTTTTTCTTCCTTCTGTCGTGTGCTTCTGCGCAACAGGGACCTTGGGGCCGTCAGGACATTCCTGTGTCGGCTCGTGATCGCGTCTACGCGGCTGACCAGACTTCCAACACGGTTTCAGTCATCGACCCCTCGACCAACAAACTGCTCGGTGTGATCCGGCTTGGCGATCCCATCCCTGGTGCCTTAAGTCCGCTCTACAGAGGCGAACTGCTCGTCCATGGGCTCGGCTACTCGCCAGACTCGAAAACACTGGCAGTCGTGTCCGTTGGTTCGAATTCCGTCACGCTGATTGATACCGCAAGCAACCAGATCAAGGGCAAGGTGTACGTGGGCCGATCGCCGCACGAAGCATTCTTTACTCCGGACGGGCGCGAGTTATGGGTGACTGTCCGTGGCGAGAATTATATTTCGGTCATTGATCCGGTGGAGATGAAAGAAACGCGCCGCATTGAACTGTCCAACGGCCCCGGTATGACCATGTTTGGCCCGGACGGTAAGTACGGTTTTATCTGCTCCAGCTTTACTCCAGAGCTGACGGTAATCGATACCGCCGCGCACGAAATCGTGAAGAGACTGCCCCAAGCCAGTCCGTTTTGTCCGAATATCGCCGTGAGTCCGGAGAATGATGAAGTATGGATTACGCTGAAAGATGCGGGCAAGGTACAGGTGTTCAGCGCGCAGCCGCCGTTCGACCAAAAAGCCGTGTTGGAAGTCGGTCCGATTTCAAATCATGTGAACTTCGTCAACAACCGAAACGGCAAGTTCGCCTACGTAACCATCGGAGGCGCGGACGAAGTAAAGGCTTACCGCAGAGGCCCGACTCCGGAGTTGGTTGCGACGATTCCTGTAGGAAGCCTCCCTCACGGAATCTGGCCCTCCGGCGACGGCTCTAGAGTCTACGTCGCCTTGGAGAACGGAGAAACGGCCGTCGCGATCGACACCGTGAGCAATAAAGTCATCGCCGAGATACCGATTGGACAGACGACGCAAGCCTTGGTGTATGTGCCCAACGCGGTTCCGTCAGGCGACGGTACCCAGAATCTCACGCCGCTAGGAGCAGCCGCCAACACGGCGCGTTTGCACCTGAGCGCGGCGGGAACGGCATTGCCCAATGCCCAAGCTTCCGTAGCGGTAAATTCACTCGGATTGTTGGACCTGGTCCAGATCGCGGCCGCAGGCCTTGCACCCAAATCCCAATATCAGGTGTATCTTGCGGAGTCCGACCGTGCGCCGTATGGGAAACTTGAGCCGGTCGCGGTACTAAAAACGAATCCTGACGGCGCGGGAATCGTTCAGGCGATCGGGCCTCTGAAGAGCCTGTCTCAGGCGGGTTCAGCATCATCGGATAAGATCCAGAGAAGATTTCTGCTCGTTACCGACGGCAAGGATTCATCGCAGGTGGTATTGCGCTGACAGAGAATCTTGTTAGACGGTTCGATCCGTCGACTCAGCGCTCTCTCATTTCTTGGCGCTTGGCTTATGTTGGCCAGACCACTCAGTACAAGGGCGTTTAATTGATCGGAGAGAGTTATGATTATTCACCGGCTTATCGGGCAATCGTTCGTCGTCGCGCTCTGGCATTGTTTTATGGTGTGGACGAGGCCGGCCGTCGCCTAAGACGAGCCCGTTCACACTCTTGCTTAGGCCGTAGCGTGGGTCTTAGGTGTGCCTATCAATAAAGGACGACGCGGGGACCATGCGTTTTTTGGGTCAATGGCCCCCGATCAGGATGGGAGCCGCGCTGGTTTGAGAGGCTAATCTTGGAATCCGCGTCTTCGCCCGCTGTTCCAGCGATGGAGATCGCTTGGTTAAGTCGAGTTCAGGCTGCACATCGGGCATGCGGCCGTACTTCACAACGAAGCGCCGAAATTCTTTTGGCGTCATCTGGCGAGAATCTCGGAACTGTCGATTGAAATTTGACAGATTAGAGAATCCAGTTTCAGCCGCAACCATGCTGATGGGGTAGTCCGTTTCCACCAGAAGCATACAAGCCCGTCCAATCCGCAGTCTTCCCAGATACTCGCTGACGTTCTCTCCAAGGTGACGTGTAAACAGCCGATGCAGCGATCGCGCTGAGAGGTTCGCTGCCGTGCATAGATCCTCGATCCGAATCGGTTTTGCAAAGCGTTTGTGTAGAAGATCCAATACTCGCGCCAGTTGTCCCGACTCGTCGGCGGATTTTGGACTGGTCGTGATCTGAGTCGCAAGTGCCATCGCTTTCGTATCTGCCAATTCGCACAACAGTTCCTGCACAGTATGGAGTCGTTTGAGTGGCGAATGGGAAAGCAAATCTGACAGGCACGCCTCCATTCGGGCACCTGCTGATGTGGAAAAGCTGAGGCCAGCGTTGGCTTTGGTGATTAGTTTGCGGAGCGGTGAGAACTCTGGGCAGGAATCCGCCAAGCGAAGAGCCCATTCTTTTGTGAACCAGACCACCAGCGCAGTGTGCGGGAGGGATTCATCGATGGCTGAGGTCGATGCCCATGTGTGGGGCATGTCGGACGGTACGAGAACCAGATCCTGCGGCTCGTACTGGCCGATGTGATCGCCGACGAATCGCCAGCCACGGCTGTTGAGAGTCAGCGTCAATTCGTACACCGGGTGATGGTGCCATTCAAAAGGGATGGAAGGGATTTGTCGGTGATAAATGCGAATCGAGCAGTCTTTGGCGAAGGTCACGTGTTCAAACTGGCATTTCATCGGTACTCTCGGTTCGGACGAGGCTTCCCGGAACAGTGTCCGAATTGTATCAGTAATTGGCCAACCTCTGTCATTCACCCTTCTCAGTCGTCCTTAGACTTCTCTTATCGGTTGCTCAGAAGGGCTTAGGTCGTTCGAGCTATTTCCCGCCGATGATGTCGGGAGTTCAACCCAGTGGCACTCGAAATCAAGAACCTGCCTGACGCTATACGCAGCGTCAAGGCCAGTCTCAGGAAGGCGCTGCCGGCATATGCCGAGGTCTTCCGTGAGGTCGAAACTGAAATGCGCAACAAGGTGGCGCAAATCGTCAAGGCGCGTGAGGCCGGCGAGCCCGTAATCCCAATCGTTCAATATGAGGAAATTGCCGACGGTACAGTTTCGCCTGAGGTCATCGCAACCATCAAAGAGCGCGGAGCCTGCGTCATCCGCAACGTTTATTCCGCTGAACAGGCCCGCGCCTGGGATGACGAAATCGGTAGATATGTCGAAGAGAACCATCTCGATGAAAAGCTGGCCAATGCCGCCGAGGATAAGTATTTTGGCACGCTGGCCTCGGCCAAGCCCCAAATCTATGGGAGCTATTGGTCTCGCCCCCAAGTGCAGGCACGGCAGGGCGAGTCACTTACCCGCGTCCGCGTTTTTCTGAATCGGTTGTGGAAGTCCGAGAGCGAAGGCCGGGTTCATTTCGATCCAGAACAAGTGCCGGTCTATGCCGACCGCATCCGCAGAAGGCCACCGGGGTCAGCTTCGCTGGGACTCTCTCCCCACGTTGACGGCGGATCTGTGGAACGTTGGCTCGACGAGAACTTTCGTAAAGTCTATCGGCATGTGTTCTCAGGGAATTGGCGCGACTACGATCCCTACGACGCCGCGTACCGACCAGAGGTCCAGGAAGTTCCATCGCCAGCTGTCTGCTCGATGTTTCGTACCTATCAGGGATGGACCGCGCTCACTCGACAGGGCAAGGGAGACGGCACGCTGCAGTTGATCCCCATCGCCAACTCTATGGTCTACATTCTCCTGCGTGCGTTGCAGGACGATGTCCCGGAGACCGATCTGTGTGGCGCTGAGCCCGCGCGCGCTTTAAAGGTCAGCCCTGAATGGCACGCCCCACTGCTCGAAGCTCGTACCTCCATCCCCCTCATGGAGCCTGGCGATGCGGTCTTCTGGCACTCAGACGTAACGCACGCTGTCGAAGATCAACACAACGGCAGCGGGTACAGCAACGTGATCTACATCGGCGCTACTGTGGGATGCCTGAAGAATGAAGCTTACCTTCCCGGTCAGGCCGAGGCATTTCTCGCGGGCAAGACCCCGCCCGACTTCGCTCCCGACAACTTTGAAGTCGACTTCCGCGGCCGTGGCGCGGAGGCAGATCTGACTCCACTTGGTCGCAGTCAACTGGGGCTTCCAGTGGCAGTGGGTGCATCAACCGGTCACTAACGAACGACGCGAAAGTGCGGTTGAAAGAGATGAAAAAGTACGCAGTCGGAATCGACGTCGGTGGTACCAAGATCGCAGCAGGCGTTCTTGACAGTTCCATGAACATGTTGTCCGTTCACGTAACCAAGGAGCACGCCGGTCAACTGCCAAATGAAGTGGTCGATTCGATTGAACACGCGTATCTTGGGGCACTGAGCGAGGCGCGCATATCTCCTGGCGAAGTTGCAGGCGTCGGCCTCAGCTTCGCCGGGCATACTGACGGGTTGCACGGCGTGGTTCTCACTAATTCCAACATGCCGGAGTGGGACGGGATTCCGCTGCGCGATATCGTCTCTGAGCGACTTAACCAGCATGTGATTCTCGATAACGACACGAACTTCGGCGTTGTGGCCGAGCACCGTTATGGTGCCGCCCGCGGCGCCGGAGACTTTGTTTATATCACCTTTAGTACTGGCGTCGGCATGGGCGTGATGGTGGGCGGCAAGCTCTACCAGGGTCACGCTGGCACAGCAGGTGAAATTGGGCACACTGTAGTGGCGGTCGACGGCCGGCGCTGCAGTTGCGGCAAACGCGGCTGTCTTATGGCTTATGCCTCAGGCTTGGCGCTGCGGCATCGGGCTCTCGAAAGGATTCAGTCAGGCGAGGAAAGTACTTAGCCAGTGAGGAGAAACAAATGAAAGATAGAGGTGGCGTTTTCGGCAGACCTCTGCGTTGGGGTTTGCTTGCGGCAGGTAGGATTGCGGATGAATTTGCCGACGGTATAAGAAATTCTGAAACGGGGGAGCTACGAGCGGTCGCGACCCGTGACCTCGCAAGAGCGGAAGCATTTGCCGCAAAGCATCAAATACCGGTTTGCTATGGAAGCTACGACGAGCTACTGGAAGATTCATCTGTAGATATCGTCTACATCTCAACGCCCCATGTCTATCACGCCGAATGGGCCATTAAGGCGGCGAATGCAGGCAAGCACATCCTGGTAGAAAAGCCGATCGCCATGAGCCATGCCCAGGCTGAGGCTGTGTTTGAGGCCGCTCGGCAGAATGACGTTTTCGTGATGGAAGCGTATATGTATCGCATCCATCCGCAGATAGAGCGTCTCACTCAACTGGTTCGCAGCGGCATCATAGGTGCCGTGCGGGCAATCGACATCAACTTCAATTTTGATATCCCTGCGACGGAGAACGGTAGACTCGTAGATGCAAACCTCGCTGGAGGAGGCATTCTCGATGTTGGCGGTTATTGCGTTTCAACGGCGCGTACCGTTGTCGAAGCCGCGCTCGGCCTGGACGTTGCCGAGCCTCTCGAAGTGAAGGCCATCGCGCATATTGGCGGTGGTTCGCACGTAGATGAATACTCAACCGCTGTCATGCGGTTCCAGGGAAACATCCTGGCGACGCTCGCCTGCGGCATTCGACTTGTGAAGGATGGCGCAATTCGGGTCTACGGCACCGATGGTCAAATTACTATACCCAATCCGCCGTGGGTCTCCACGATGCGGGGCGCCGGCAATTCCGAGATTATCGTGGATCGATATGGGTCAGCTTCTGAGACGATCACCGTGCATGCTGACAAAGCTCTCTTCGCTGCTGAGGCCGATTACGTGGAATCGCACATTGCGGACCGCCAGGCGCCGCTCCTCTCGTGGCCAAGTAGTCTGGCGACCATGCGTGCGCTTGATCGATGGCGTCAGGAAGTTGGGCTAGTCTACAGCCGCGATACCGAAGAGGGAGCGCAGGCCCTCCCGATAGCTAGAGGGAAGAACGCATTGCGCCCGTCGATCGCAAACGCGCTTTTTCAACCGCTCGGCAAACGGGTTTCACGACTTGTGCTTGGAACGGATGCCGCGCGCGATCCCGAGTCGGTGATGGTTGTGTGGGACCACTATATTTCTATCGGCGGTAACACTTTCGATGGCGCATGGATTTATAACCAGGGCAAAGCTGAAGCACGTCTAGGGTGGTGGCTTGAGAAGCGAGGCATTCGGAAGGAGGTCATTCTTCTCGACAAAGGTGCACATAGCCCGATTCCACAATGGCCGCTCACGCTTTACACCGAGTGCACGCCTGAAGCCTTGAGCAGACAACACTTGGAAAGCCTTCAACGCCTGCGCACCGATTACATCGATATTTACATGTTGCATCGCGACAACCCCGACGTTCCCGTAGGGGAAATCATTGACGTGCTGAACCAGCACAAGCGCACCGGGACGATGGGCTCTTTCGGCGCTTCGAACTGGTCGATATCGCGGATCGAAGACGCCAATGCTTACGCCGCAAAGAACGGTCTCGAAGGTTTTTCGTCGGTGAGCAACCAGATGAGTCTCGCGGAGATGGTGAACCCGGTCTACCCCGATGCGATCTCTTTCGGTAATCCCAATGCTCGAGCGTGGTTGTCGGAAAAACAGCTACCGCTCTTCCCGTGGTCGAGCCAGGCACGCGGCTTCTTCCTGGACCAAAAGGATTCGGGATACCAGCCAAAGGATTTCGCCGACCGCCAGGCCGGGGATGTTGAGCGCTACTGGGCGAGCGCCGTCAACTTCGCCCGGAAACAACGCGCAGCTGAACTCGGAAAGAAGATGGGAAGCTCCGCCATGGGCATCGCACTCGCCTGGGTACTTCACCAACCCTTCCCGACCTTCCCGTTGATCGGTCCCCGTTCCATCGCCGAGTTGAACGATTCAGCTTTTGCGAGCGCGCTCCCTCTGACGTTAGAGCAACTGAAATGGCTTGAAGGTTAGACAAAACCAACCCCTCGGGCCGAAAGATGCTAAGGCTCGGCCCTGAGGGCAAAACCCTGAGCTAGAGTTTGGGGTGGGGTCGAAAATTGAATTCCACCTAGTCACTGATGTTACGCGGACCTGACCTGATATGTGAGGGGGCGGGCGTGCAAGGAATCAGTAGGCGGTTAAAAAAGGGAACTATATACTTGATTATCTTCGCCTTTTGTTCTACTTTTGAAGTATGAGCCGCTCAACTATCAGCGCCTACGAGTTGAATCGTCGCTTTCCGACGCCGGAACCCGTTTGCTCGATTTCCGACTTCCGCCATGGCGCACAGTTCGTCGGGTCCGCAGTCAGTTGTTGTGCAATTACCTCCTCAAGCTCGTTTAGGTTCGTGATTCCGTTCTTGAATTGTGCTTCGAGTCGCGCCCGCGCGCATGAAGGTTCCGAGGTGTGGGGAGTGCTCTATTCCATTCCGGATCTCGATTTGCGCACACTCGATGAAGGAGAAGGTGGCTACCATCGGGTTCGAATGCCCGTGCGCACGACGGATAACGCAAACATTGATGCCTGTGTGTACGTGGCATCCAGGCCCAGCAACGATCCCACTTTGCGACCATATACGTGGTACAAACGGTTTCTCGTTGAGGGTGCGCGAGAACATTCTCTTCCCACACTGTACATTTCAGAATTGGAACGCATCGAAGCTGTTCGGGACACTGACGAAGAAAGAGATCGTAGGAAGAGCGCGCTGACGTGTCAGGCCCAGCCATGAATATTACAGACCGGCTCAACGAATTGATGCTTTCGTACCGTCGCGAAGCCCGCAGATGTCTACGCGGGAAGGCCTACCTCGGAGCGACGGTGATGCAAGTAGCTGCTTTCGAAGCAGGGTTACAGGTGATGTGCTTCCTATACCGGAAGAAGTCAAGAAAACAACCGTGTATGCAAGGAAGCGGTTCCGCGGCAAGCGCAACAAAGTACTGGAATTTACCTTGAACCAGCTCATTAATATAGCCGATGAGCTTGCCTGGTTTCCCGTGAAACGCATCACCTGGGCTGGGAAGAGAACAACCCTCGCAGGCTTCTCGCACGAAATCCGCAAGGTACGCAACTGCGTACATCCTGGTGTTTGGTCACGGGATCGCTCAGACCCTCTGAAATTCTCCCAGGGCGTGTATGGCGTAGTCTACGAAGTAATCGACGTGGCCAATTCCTAGCTGTTGCACCGTGTCGAGAAGAGTCTCCTGAAAGCGATGGGAAAAGAGAAAAAGGCGTCTGAGATTGCCGCACGCACCGTGCCTTGAGCGAACACCCGCCATTTCTGGGGTGCCGAAATCACGATCTGTGCTGGTATCTTTATTCCGAGCATTTGGTTCGACGCAGAACCCCGATACGTCGGAAGATGCCGTGCGTGTAAGAAGTCAGGGTTTGTCTTTGGGGAGGGAGGCGATGCTATGCCAAAAGGCACTATTTTCATGAATAGGTCCAACGATCAGATGGGAACAATGAACTTTGAGCTAACGAGCATCTATGCCTCCGGAGGGCCCGATTTCCCGCTCCTGACTATTCGCGCGGACATCGCCCTGTCTCCTTACATCGAACGCAGTCAAGAACCGGCGGCCGCTTATCCACTTTCCCTTATTCGCGCCGTCGGCCAGCTGCGTTCGCCTGAACACCGAGTTGTCGCGCGTTTTCAAGAGGACATCGCACTCACTGCCGACAGTCCAAAGTATCTGAGTACGACGCAAGTCCCGTTCGAAATTCCACTGGATGTCCAAACAGTCAACAGAATTGAGAGAGAGCGTGGCAGCGCTGACTTGCGAGTTCAGCTTACATTTCAGCTGTTATTTGCTGTGCACGCTCCAAATGGAAAGTTTGGATTTTATGGTGGCCGTATTGACGGGCTCACATTCCCATTACCCCGGTCGCAATGGGTCGATAATCTCTTGCCCGGGCTCGGCTACGGTGGTTTGGAAATTCTCGAGATCCGATACGGTAGCGGCCTCATGGCCCAACAGCTTCCAAAATCTGTCCAGGAACTTCAGGAAGCAAAGAAATGCCTCTTGGACGGACGCTGGGAAAACTCCGCTGTCCATTGCAGGAAGGCTGTGGAGATCTTATTGGATTCGAAACCATCTACCCTCCCGGTGCCCGCCAAATTCCGCGATAGGGTTACGACGTGGATCAACGACAATTTGAAGCTAGACGATTCTGAGGCGAAATTGCTCGCGGGGCAAATGCAGCTCATCTGGGATGTGACGAGCCCAGCAGCGCACCCAGGACCTGCACATGTTTTTCGGAAACCCGATGCTGAATTTGTTCTTCGGGCAACGATGGCTTTTGTGGAGTATTTCAGTCGATTGCTCAACTAGAACACCGCCTCTTCCGCGCGAATGGTGTTCAAGTCAGGGCAACAGTCTCAGCGCAGCCCAGGTTCGATCATCACTACTGGACATCTTTAGTCCGAACAAGAGTCCGCGGCATCAGAACACACATGGATTTTCAAGATCGGTCGAGCCATTCCTTCGCCTGTGGCGCCACCTCCAATCCTAAATGCCAAACAACGACTCGCATTGTGTGCCTCGGTAGCAGGTCTGGGCGTGTTGCAATCTCCTGGAGTTTCTGCTGGAGCAACGTCGGCTGTCGGAATGCAAAGGACCTTGTGCTCGCGACGAGCCTCCAGAACGTGTTAACGTATTCGGCCACCAGTTGGATGTGCAGACGAGATCTCGAAAACTCCTGTTCGTAGAATTCGAGTGCGGGAAGCCAGTGGGTGCACGCAATTTCAGGAGGTGCCAACTTAGCCGTGCCCAGACTACATATTAGCGCGGGCGTATATTTATTTTCCCTTGAATGCTGGCGCGCAGTCTCAACGATCGAATCCAGAATCGCTGTTGGCGAAAATACCTGGTCAAAAGCTTGGGCCGCCGTCAGCCACGCCTCGGCGTTGTCGGAGCGTTCCGCGAGTTCCTGGCAAGTTTCAATGATTGATCTGGCCGCTTCTGTGGCGTTGTTATCCGGGGGGACAGTTTCATAACATCACGAATGATACGAATGACTATCACACACTAACGCTGTCCGCGGATGGAAAGACGCTCGCGACGGTACAGCGGACAGAAACGCAAAACCTTTATCTCATGCCCGCGACTGGCTTCTCGGGGAACCCTCCCACGCCGGCGGCCGCGCAGAGCAAGGACGCGGCCATGTTCGGCTGGGCAAGAGATGGTGGTCTTTACTTCGGAGATGGTGGAAACTTGATACGAATGTCGGTCGACGGCAGCAACAGGACCACGCTGCTTAGTGATCCCTCATCCAACATTATTCACCCAGACGGATGTGCTGAGGGGCGTTATGTCGTGATCACGTGGTCGAACCATACCGCCAATAAGAAGACCAACGTTTGGCGTGTAGATGCCGATGGCTCAAATCCGAAGCGACTAACGTCCGGGGTAACCGATGTCGGCGGAATCTGCACGCCAGACGGACAGTGGGTGTACTACACGAACTTAGATACCTTACATGCTTTCCGAGTGCCCATTGACGGCGGGACTCCTGAGGCGGTACCAGGTACGACCGGGTTTTCCATCTCCCCGGGGCTGAGTATCTCAGGGGATGGCAAGCTTCTAGCATTGTTCACGCCGAGCGAAGATCCGAAGGCGAGCGTGGGAAAACTTGTGTTAGTTCCGCTCGATGCTGGGCCCAAGCCGCGTGTCAAACTCCTTGATCCTGACCCACGTTTTGCGCAATCCCCAAAATTCACGCCTGACGGAAAGGCTCTCGTGTACGTGATCCACGAAAAGGGCACGGACAACCTGTGGTGGCAACCGCTCGATGGCTCGCCCGGTCGCCAAATCACGAGTTTTCAGGGCGACACGATCCAGTACTTCCTGTTTTCGCCCGACGGCAAGACTCTCGGCGTCATGCGTACCCACAGAGAAGCCGACGTCGTGCTACTGCACGATACAGGAGCGTCGCCTCATTGACGCCAGTCTGAAGTTGCCGCGCAGTAGCTGACAGCAGTTTTTATCTGTTGGGAAAAAGACGACCCG
>Ga0182017_10000560_pt1 | contig 29380 bp, 18 predicted proteins | sample 712E3DmetaG_FD_120492 | JGI IMG/M metagenome (GOLD analysis project Ga0182017, IMG submission 120492) | Permafrost microbial communities from Stordalen Mire, Sweden - 712E3D metaG | ecosystem: Environmental > Terrestrial > Soil > Wetlands > Permafrost | place: Sweden: Stordalen | collected... | reverse complement strand
TGACACGCCGGGGGGAAGGTTAAAGGACACGGTTGTGGCGACGAACTGCCCCTGATGATTGACCGCGAGGGAGGTGTTCGTCGGCTCCCAGCGGGCAAAGGCGGAGAGCGGCACCTCGGCGCCGCTCTTGGAAACGATGTACGTGTTGCTCAATTCCGATGGGCTCTGCCAGTAGACCGGGGCCACCTCCATCACCACGTGGTACTGGTTGAGGGGATTGTAGATGGTCGAAACCTGCCGCTGGCCGAAGAGGTCATTGAGCGTGGAGTCGAACTGGAAAAGATTCACGCCGAGGTGGGTGGCGGCATCGCGGTCGACCACGAGGGAGGTCTGCAGGCCGAGGTCTTGCTGGTCGGTGCTTACGTCGACGATCTCGGGTATTCGACTCAAGGCCTGGCGGATGCGCGGCTCCCAGGCGCGCAGTTCGACGAGGTCATCGGCGCTCAGCGTGTATTGGTACTGGGCATTGGCGCCGCGTCCGCCGACTCGTACGTCCTGCGCCGCCTGGAGGAAAAGGGTGGCCCCCGGCTGGTGCGCCAGCTGCCGGCGCAGCCGGGCGATGATCAGGTCGGCGGAGATTTTTCGCTGGGCGATTGGCTTCAGCACGACGAAAAAGAACGCACTGTTGCGCTGGCCGCCCCCAGTAAAGGCAACCACGTGGTCGACGGCCGGATCAGCCCGTACAACGGCGACAAAGTTCGCCAGTTTCTGCTTCATCGCCTGGAACGATATGCTCTGGTCGGCGACGAGATTCCCCATGATACGGCCGGTGTCCTGCTGGGGCATGAACCCCTTGGGGACGATGACATAGAGGTAGATGTTGAGCGCCACGGTGCCGAGCAGGGCGGCGATCATCACGCGCCGGTGTGCCAGCGCCCACTGGAGCGTCCGATCGTATCCCTGCAGCAGTCGCGCGAACCGCCGTTCAATGAAAAGGGACAAACGTCCTGGCTTTCGCTCGCTCTGCGGCCGCAACACGCGGGCACACATCATCGGCGTGGTCGTCAACGAGACCACCAGCGAGACCAGGATCGCGGCGGACAGCGTGACCGCGAATTCGCGGAAGAGGCGGCCGATGATTCCGCCCATGAGCAGGATGGGCACGAAGACGGCCACCAGCGAGATGCTCATCGAGACAACGGTGAAGCCGACCTCCCGCGCTCCCAGCAGCGCGGCTTCAAACGGGGAAACGCCTCCCTCGATATGCCGGGACACGTTTTCGAGGACCACCACCGCGTCGTCCACGACGAAACCGGTGGCGATGGTGAGGGCCATGAGCGAAAGGTTGTCCAGGCTGTATCCGGCGAGATACATGATGCCAAAGGTGCCGATGAGCGAGACGGGCACCGCGACGGCGGGAATGAGCGCCGCCTGCCACCGGCGGAGAAAAAGGAAGACCACCAGGATCACGAGGCAGATGGAGATCAGAAGGGTGCGCTCCACCTCGCGCAAGGAGGCGCGGATGGTGGTCGTGGCGTCGGAGGCGATTTGCAGGTCAATCGAATTGGGGATCGAGGCCCGCAGCATGGGCAGGATCGCTTTCACCCGATCGACGGTCTCGATCACGTTGGCGCCCGGTTGCCGCCGCACCTGGATCAGCACGGCAGGCCGTCCATCCGCCAGCCCCGCGTTGCGCAGATCCTGCACGGAATCCGTAACGGTGGCGATATCGGTCAGACGCACCGCGGCGCCATCGCGGTAGGCGACGACGAGCGGCAGGTAGTCCGCCGCTTTTTTCGCCTGGTCGTTGGCGGCGATCTGCCAGTGCCGGGCGTCCCCGTCGAGTGAGCCTTTCGGGCGGTTGGCGTTCGTCGTGGCAATCGCGGCGCGGACGGTGGCCGAACCGATGCCATAGCGGTTGAGCGCTGTCGGATTGAGCTCCACGCGCACGGCCGGCAGGGAACTGCCGCCAACGTCCACCTGTCCGACGCCGTCGACTTGCGCGATGGCCTGCGCCAAGACGGTCGAGGCGGAGTCGTACATTTGTCCCTGATCGAGCGTGTCCGAGGTCAAAGACAGGATGATCACCGGCATGTCGGCGGGGTTGGCCTTGCGGTAAGTGGGGTTGCTGGGCAGTCCGGTGGGCAGAAGGCTGCGGGCGGCGTTGATGGCCGCCTGCACATCGCGGGCGGCGCCATCGATGTTGCGGCTCAAGTCAAATTGCAGGGTGATACGCGTTGAACCCAGCGAACTGGAGGAGGTCATCTCCGTCACGCCGGCAATGCGTCCCAGCGCACGTTCCAGCGGCATGGCTACGGTCGAAGCCATGGTCTCCGGACTCGCCCCGGGCAGGGAGGCGCCCACCGAAATGGTCGGGAAGTCCACTTGCGGGAGGGGCGACACCGGCAGGAGGCGGAACGCCAGCATTCCTGCCAGCGCGATGCCGAGCGTCAGCAGGGTGGTGGCGACGGGCCGCCGAATGAATGGGGCGGAGGGAATCATGTCGTCGCCAGGGCCGGGACCGGCTTGTTCCGGTGGAGACGTTTCGCCACGCGGTCAAACGCCAGGTAGATGACCGGCGTGGTGAACAGCGTGAGCACCTGGCTGAAGATCAGGCCACCCACCATCGTAATGCCCAGCGGATGCCGCAGCTCGGAGCCCACGCCCGTGCCCAGCATCAGCGGCAGCGCGCCCAGCAGGGCGGCCAGGGTGGTCATCAGGATGGGGCGGAAACGGAGCAGGCAGGCCTGGTAGATCGCCTCCTCGGGCGTCTTGCCCTCGTGGCGCTCCGCTTCCAGGGCGAAATCGATCATCATGATGGCGTTCTTCTTCACGATGCCGATAAGCAGGATGATGCCGATGATGGCGATCATGCCGAGGTCGGTGCCCGCGAGCTGCAGGGCCAGCAGCGCACCAACGCCCGCCGACGGCAACGTTGAGAGGATCGTGATGGGGTGAATGTAGCTTTCGTAGAGAACGCCGAGGACGATGTACATCGTGACCACTGCCGCGATGATGAGGAACAAGGTGTTGGTGAGGGAGGCGCTGAACGCCAGCGCCGCCCCTTGGAAACTCGTCAGGATGCTCGCGGGCAATCCGAGATCATATTTGGCCTGCTCGATGGCCTTCACCGCATCGCCGAGCGAGTAACCGGGGGCGAGGTTGAAGGAAATGGTGGCCGCGGGGAACTGGGCGGCATGGTTGATCGACAGCGCGGCGTGGCGCTCGTTGACGGTGGCCACCGCCATGAGCCGCACCTGCGCGCCGGTGGTCGATGTCACGTAGATGTTGTCCAGCGCCGTCAGGCTGCGCTGCAGTCCGGGCGGCGCCTCCAGCACGACGCGATATTGGTTGGCCTGGGTGAAGATGGTCGAGACCAGGCGCTGGCCAAAGGCGTTGTAGAGCGCGTTGTCGATGGCCGCGACGGTGACGCCGAGGCGCGCGGTCGTATCGCGGTCGATCTCCAGGTAGGCCTGCAGCCCCTCGTTTTGCAGGTCGCTCGCGACGTCGGCGAGGGCGGGCAGCCCGCGCAGGCGGTCGACGAGGCGCCCGACCCAGAGAGTCAGGTCGTCGGGATTGGCGGATTCGACGCTGAACTGGTATTGCGTGCGGCTGACGGTGCTCTCGATGGAAAGATCCTGCACGGGCTGGAGGTAGAGGGTAATGCCGGGCACCGTGGCGAGTTTCGGCTGGAGGCGGCGGATGATCTCAATGGCCTTCTCCTTGCGGTCGTGCTGGGGCTTGAGATTGATCAGAAAGCGCCCGCTGTTGAGCGTGGGGTTGGTCCCATCGACCCCGATGTAGGAGGATAGACTGGCGACGGCGGGATCGGCGAGAATCACACGGCCCAGGGCCTGCTGACGCTCTGCCATGGCGGTGAACGAAACGGACTGCGCGGCCTCGGAAATGCCCTGGATCGCCCCGGTGTCCTGGATCGGGAAGAATCCCTTCGGGATGATGATGTAGAGCACCACGGTGAGCACCAACGTGCCGAAGGCGACGGCGAGGGTGAGACCTTGGTGTTTGAGCACCCATTGCAGCAGGGTGCCATAGCGGGCGATGACTCCCTCGATGAAATGGCCACTGGCGCGATAGAAACGCCCCTGTTTTTCCACCGGCGTGTGGTGCAGCAGCTTGGCGCACATCATCGGCGTGAGGGTGAGCGAGACCACGGCCGAGATGAGGATCGAGACGGCGAGGGTGATGGCGAACTCGCGGAACAGGCGCCCCACCACGTCTCCCATGAAAAGCAGGGGAATCAGTACGGCGATGAGGGACACGGTGAGCGAGATGATCGTGAAGCCGATCTGCTCGGCGCCCTTCAGCGCGGCGTCCAGCGGCGTTTCGCCGGCCTCGATATAGCGGGCGATGTTCTCGATCATCACAATGGCATCGTCCACGACGAAGCCGGTGGCGATCGTCAGCGCCATCAGCGTGAGGTTGTTGATGCTGAAGCCCGCGAGATACATCACACCAAACGTGCCCACGAGCGAGAGCGGGACCGCCACGCCCGGGATGATGGTCGCCGGAATGTTGCGCAAAAACAGGAAGACGACCATGACGACCAGGGCGATGGAGATCATCAGCTCGATCTGTACGTCATCGACCGAGGCACGGATCGTGATCGTCCGGTCGGTCAACGGGATCACTTCAACCGAGGCCGGCAGGCCCGCCTGCAATTGCGGCAGCAGCAGTTTGATCCGGTCGACAACCTCGATGACGTTGGCCCCGGGCTGGCGCTGGATGTTCAGGATGATCGCGGCGCGCTCATTGGCCCAGGCGGCCAGCTGCACATTTTCCGCGCCGTTGACCACTTTGGCCACGTCGCGCACGCGGATAGGGGCCCCATTCCGGTAGGCGATGATCAGGTTTTCGTAATCCTCCACCGACTTCAGCTGGTCGTTGGCGTCGATCGTGGAGGCGCGCGTGGGACCGTCGAAACTGCCCTTGGCTTGGTTGACGTTGGCGCTACCGATGGCGGTCCGGACGTCATCCAGGGTCAGACCGGCGGAGGCGAGGGCGCGAGGGTCCGCCTGCACACGCACCGCGGGGCGCTGCCCGCCGCTGAGGCTAACCAGGCCGACACCGGGAATCTGGGACAGTTTTTGCGCGAGCCGCGTGTCGACGAGGTCTTCCACCTTGGGCAACGGGATCGTCGCGGAGGTGACGCCGAGGGTGATGATCGGGGCGTCGGCCGGGTTGACCTTGTTGTAGATCGGCGGGGTCGGAAGGTCCGTGGGCAGGAGATTGGTGGCCGCGTTGATCGCTGCCTGCACTTCCTGCTCCGCCACGTCGAGCGTGAGGTCGAGCGTGAAGGTCAGCGTGATCATCGAGGCCCCGCCCGAGCTGGTCGAAGCCATGCGATTGAGGCCCGGCATCTGGCCAAACTGGCGCTCGAGCGGAGCGGTGATCGACGAGGTGATCACCTCGGGACTGGCGCCGGGATACAGCGTGACGACTTGGATCGTCGGGTAATCAACCTGCGGCAGCGCCGAGATGCTCAGCATGCGGTAGGCAAAGGCGCCCGCCAGGAGGATGGCGACCATGAGCAGCGAGGTCGCCACCGGCCGCAGAATGAACGGTCTTGAAGGATTCACGGGAACGGAGGGCCGGGCGGCTCAGTGCTGCGGCGGCCGGGCGCCCCCGGAGCCCCGCTTGCCGGAGGCCTTGTCCGGCGCGGATCCAGCGGCGCCGGTAGCGTCGGCGGCGCGGCTGATGATTTCGACCGCGGAGCCGTCGCGCAACTTGTCGACTCCGTCCACCACGACGACATCGCCCGGGACGAGACCCTTGGACACGACGATCAAACCACGCTCCGACGGACCGGTTTCGACTTGGCGGACCGAGGCGGTCTTTTGATCCGCCACGACGTAAACATACGTGGCCGTGGAGCTGCGTTGGATGGCGGCGGTGGGCACGACCGTGGCGCCCTGGATCTGTTCCGCGATCAGTTGCACGTTCACAAACTGGTTGGGAAACAGTGTTTCGTCGGTATTGGCGAACTCGGCGCGCAGCCTGACCGTGCCCGTCGTTGGATCAATCTGGTTGTCCACGGTCACAAGCTTCCCGGTGGCTAGGAGGGTCCGCCCGTCGCGGTCAAAAGCCTCGACGACCATGGGCTCATCGGTCTTGAAATGCTTCATCACCAGGGGCAGGGCGTCCTGCGGAATGGAAAACAGCACCGTAATCGGACGAAGCTGGGTAATCACCGCGATCCCGTTGGCATCCGACGCGTGGATCATGTTCCCGAGATCCACCAGACGCAGTCCGACCCGGCCTGAGATCGGCGCCGTGATGTGCGCGTAGGCGAGTTGGAGCGCCGCCGTATTGATCTGCGCTTGGTCCAGCTTCACCGTCGCTTCGTATTGCCGCACGAGCGCCGCCTGGGTGTCGACCTGCTGCTTTGCGACCGAGTCCTGGGCGAGCAGCGTGTTGAAACGTTCGAGATCGAGCCGGGCGTTCTCAAGCAGGGCGGCGTCCTTCGCGAGTTGGGCCTCGACCTGCTGCTTTTGCACTTCAAAAGGACGCGGATCGATTTCAACCAGCGGGGCGCCGGCCTCGACCGCATGCCCTTCCTCAAAGAAGATTTTCTGCAGCTGGCCATCCACCCGGCTGCGCACGGTGACCGTGCTCACCGGCGTGACCGTGCCGAGGGCGATGATCCTCACATTGAGATCGGCTTTTCGCGCCGGCTCGGCGGACACCGGCACCGCCCCGAAGCCGGTCCGGGCGCTGACAGGGCCCGCGGAACGAGTCAGGGGCCGCACGATGGCAAAGTACCCGACGAGGAGGAGGATCGCGACGATCAGCAGCCACCTTTGCCAGGGGCGCCAGTGGTGTTTGGCCTCGGTCGTCGCGCCAGACCGGGCCGCGGGAGCAGCGGGGGAATTCCGGGAGTCGTTCATCATGGAAGAAAAGGATGGGGGAGTCGGGATTTCGCGGCAAACGGAGAAATATACGTCAGGGTCGGTCGCCGTGGCAAGCGGACGGCGCGGCGACTTCGGCGTTCGCTTCCGTGAGGCCCCCGACCAGACACTGCATGAGCGGCTCCACTTGGGCCCGAGGATTGCCGAAAGGTCGGGTCTGCAGCATCCACGGGAGCATGAAGGGGGCGCTCGCCATCAGGATCAGCCGGCTGGCGACTTTAGCGTCGGCGGCCGTCATGGCGTGACCCTCGGCGCCAGCCGCGAGGATCGCGGCAATGCGGGCCTCGGTTTCCCGCAGGAACCGTTGACGGCATTCCGGCTGCTCCCGCGCCACTGTCATTCCCAGCTCGAAGAGCAGTGGCGTCGACTTGATCTGCCGAAGCGTCCCGTCGATCAGGGCATGAAAAAGCGTGATCAATTTCGCGGCCGGATCTCCCCGCGTTTGGGCGACGGCACGATCGCAGGCGGCCAACAAAGCCACCTGTTCGGCCGCGGCCACGGCCGCACCGAGCCCCGGTTTGCCCTCGTAGTAGCGGTAGAGATTCGCCACCGACATGCCGCAATCCTCCGCGATCTCCCCCATGGAGGTCTTGGCATAACCGAAACGCCGAAAGTGCGACCGCGCGACCGCGGCAATCGCCACCCCCGGGTCACCGTTGGTTGAACGCTGAACATTTCGTTCAATTTTCACTCCTCCCCTGAGACGACGCGCGTCCGGAGTGGTTACACCTCGGCCGCGGCGCGGCCGACGGGTTCTCGCGGCCGGCACCGAGGCCTCTGTGCCGAGGCCCTCGCTTCATCGCGGCGAGGGCAACCGGCGGCCCAGCGTCAAATCCGGCCCAGCACTTCGTAGGTCATCACCGGCTCGGCGCGGTTCTTCACGCGGACCTGGCCGACGGCGCGCACCGCGATCTCGTCCCGCACCTGCTCGTACGTCGTGTTCGTGATGAGGATCCGGCTCTGGCTGGCATGTTCCTGCAGCCGGGCCGCCAGATTCACCGTGTCGCCCACGGCGGTGAATTCCATGATCTGGGCGGTGCCGACGTTGCCCACCACCGCCTGCCCGGTGTGGATGCCGAAGTGGATCCCCATGCGGTGGGCCGGCTCGAACTGCTGATGAAATTCGCGCAGGGCCTCCCGGGTTTCCAGTGCGGTCGCCACCGCGCACAGCGCGTGCCGCTCCAAGGGCAGGGGCGTGTTGTAGAGCGCCATCACGCCGTCGCCGAGGAACTTGTTCACGGTGCCGTGGTGGCGCTGCACCATGCGCACCATCAGTTCGTGATATTGGTTCAGCACGCCCAGCAACCGGCCCGGGTGGGTGAGCTCCGACAGCGCGGTGAAACCCTCGAGATCGGCGAACAGCACCGTGACCTCCTGCAGTTCGCCGCCCAGCTTGATCAGGGAGGGGTCCTGCAGCAGCCGCTCCACCACGTGCGGTTCGACAAAACGCTCGAAGGTGCGCCGGATCATGTCCTGTTTCTCGCGCAGTCCATCCGCTTCCGATTTGGCCCGCAGCCGCTTCTCGATCCGGGCCATCAGTTCCCGCGTGGCAAACGGCTTGACTAGGTAGTCGTCCGCGCCGATGTCCAGTCCGAACACGCGGTCGTCCGGTTCCTGCAGGCCGGTCAGCATGATGATCGGAATGCGGCTGGTGCGCTCCTCGGCGCGCAGCAACCGGCACACTTCAAACCCCGTCATGCCCGGCATGTTGACGTCGAGCAGGATCAGGTCGGGCAGATGGGCCCGCGCGTGGGCAAGGGTCGACGGCCCATCGCAGGCCGCCGCCACCTCGTGACCCATGCTCCGGACAATGTCCGCGATCAGTTCACGACCGCCGGGTTCATCATCCGCGATCAGGATCTTCATGGGGCGGCTGGTTCCGGCCGGTTCGCTCATGCACGTTGCGCGGACGCCTCCGCAGATTCCGCGAGCGCCCGCCAGACGAAAAGGCCAGCGGGGCGATTCCGGCGGCACAGTGATGATTCGCTCACGACTCGGACAAAAAGCAACTGCGCGGCCAAGCGCAATACTTGTCGGAGGCGGGGGCGGCGCGCCGCGGGCGGGCCGCGGTGCGCGCCGGGCGGCGGCCGGAAACGGTGGAGGCTGATCGCACCCGACCTGGCGCTGTCGGCGGCAGGGTTGCTGCTCGCCGTGCTCGGCCGCCAAGGCTCGGGCGGGGACGGCTGGCTCCCCGTCGGCCTGGCTCCCGCCGGCGGCTGGCACGTCGTCGGAGCCGCCGTGACGCTCCTGGCGTGGCTGCCGGCGGCGATCTGCGTATATCGATGGTGGCGCGGGCGGACCGTTGCTCCGGCGCCTTCCCTGCTCGTCGTGCTGGCGGTGTGGGCTCTGGGGCTGGCCGCCGGCTACGCCGTCGGGCACGACTCCGTGCCCGCGGAGGTTATTTTTGCGGGATTGGCGATCAACGCGGCGTGCGTGTTCGTCTTGCCGGGGCGGACCCCTTCCGAGCGCACGAGGAATTTCATGCTGGCCGTGGCTGCTGGCCGCGGGGGCGCTCGGCGCCTGGCGGCCTTTTCTGCAACTGGGCGGGTTCCTGGCCGGAGCGCCGGGCGAACCGCTGCTGGCGTGGCGGGCGGTGCCATGGCTGCTGCTGGCGGCCTACGCCGCGTTTTGCTCGCAGCACCTCGACACCACGGCGGGCCCGAACGACTCCGGCGGCTACCTCAACAGCGCCAAGCTTCTCGTGCAGGGGCACCGGACGGCGGCGTGGGAGCGCCATGCGCTGTTCTGGGTTGACTCCAACCGCGGACGTGCGGTCGCGGTCCTCTGGGCGCGGGATCATCTGCCGGCGGAGCGGTGGTGTTCGCCAAGCACGCCACGGGCTCGCTGTGGTACGACACCGACCTGCAGTTCGTGCGGTCGGATCACGAGGCGGTGCGGTGCTCGTCGGAATTCTTCGCACGGGTCGTCGCCACCGGCCGGCCGGTCTACGCGCGGAACGACTACTGGGAGACGCGCGAAATCGACGCCCACGGGCGCGGCACCGGTCGTCCGGATCTTCCGGGCGAGTGGGAGCGCCTGGCCACGATCTGGCAGGGCGACGTAGTCGCCTGGCAACGGCACTCGCCCGCGACGGCCGCGGGGAAGGGGTCAAACCGAGAATCGCCCCATGCCCGGTGAGGCACGCCCGGCGCCGGCATGATTGGGATCTTGTAATCCGGCTCGAGCTTCGGCAAACTTCAAGTGTTTTTACGCCGTGTCGGCGGGCCTCATGACGAATCCCCCACCTTCGTCCGCCATCGATCCGCTATACCTTTGGCGTGAGACAGTCGTCACGTGGACGCTGCGCCTCGCGAGTTTTGCTGGCCCCGTGTTTTTCGGGGCGGCCGTCGTCATTACACCGGACCTTCTCTGGAGCAAGTTCACCCTGGCCTATCTGGCACTGCAGTTCACCCTCTGGGGCGCGACGTTGCAGCCGCGAATACCCCAGGCATGGCGGCTGGGCACCCTCCTCGTTTTCTGCTACGGTGCGGCGCTGACGGGCTTCTGTTATGCGGGACCCGCGCCCGCCGGTGCGGCGCTAGGCGTTCTCCTTATTTTGCTGGCCACACTACGGTGGGGACTGTCGGCCGGTCTGGCCACCATCGGACTGTTCGTGGTGACGTGGGCCGGCGTCGCTGTGGCCTGGACGCGGGGCCTGCTGCCGCCATCGGATGCCCGCATTGCACTCGATCCGCACCTCGCCGGCGTCTGGATCCGGCAAGGGGTCGCCGTCAGTTTTATTGCTGCCGTCATGGTGGTGATCGTGAACACTGCGATCCAATGGCTCATCCGCTATGCCGACACCGCGGCGGCGGCCGCGGCGGCGCAACGGAACAGCGAGGCGCGGTACCGCGAACTCTTCGAGCATTCCCAGCTCGGGATTTATCGGACGACTCCGGAGGGGCAGATCGTGGCGGTGAATCCCGCCCTGCTCGCCATGCTCGGCTTCACCACGTTTGAGGAACTGGCGGCCCGCAACCTGGATGCCGAAGGCTATACGCCGCAGTATGACCGCCGGCATTTCAAGGACGTGATGGAGCGCGACGGCGAAGTCCGGGGACTGGAATCGGAATGGCTGCGGCGCGATGGAACCGCGATCATGGTGCGTGAGAACGCCCACGCCATCCGGGACGAGGCCGGCCGCATCCAGTTCTATGACGGCACCGTGGAGGATGTCACGGAGCGCAAACAGGCCGATGCGGCCCTCCGGGAAAGCGAGGAGCGCTTCCGCCTGCTGGTCGAGACGATCGCGGAAGTTTTCTGGGTGAGCGATCTGGAGATCGGGCACGTGATCTACGTCAGTCCCAGTTATGAGCGCGTCTGGGGGCGGCCGTGCCTCGACCTGTATCGCTCGACCAGCTGCTGGGTGGACTCGCTGCATCCGGACGACCGGGAGCGCATGGTGAATGTGGCGAGACAGCAGGGCACGGAGGGCTTCGACGAGATCTACCGCATCGTCCGGCCCGACGGGGCGGTGCGCTGGATTCGCGACCGCGCCTTCCCGGTGAAGGATGCGGCGGGACGGGCGGTGCGCTGCGTCGGGGTCGCGGAGGATATCACGGAACGGAAGGAACTGGAGGAGAGGCTGCTGCACAGCCAACGCTTGGAATCCATCGGGACGCTGGCGAGCGGCGTGGCCCATGACCTGAACAACATCCTTACGCCCGTGCTCATGGCGAGCGGCGTGCTGCAGGAAAAGCTGGAGGCACCGGCGGACCGGGAGCTGATGTCCCTGGTCGAGGCCGAGGCGCGCCGCGGGGCCGTGATCGTGAACCAGTTGCTGACCTTCGGCCGGGGCGTGGCGGGGCGGCGCTTGCCGGTTCAGCCCCGGCAGTTGGTCCGGGAAATGGTACACATCATGCGCGAGACGTTCCCGCGCAACATCGTGATTGCCGAGGAGACCGCCGCCGATCTCCGGGCGATCGAAGCCGACGCCACCCAGCTGCATCAGGTGCTCATGAATCTGTGCCTGAATGCGCGCGACGCGATGCCGACGGGCGGCACGCTCACCTTGCGCGCGGAGAACACGGAGCTGCGCGGGACCCGTTCCTCGCAAAATCCATGGGCGAAAGGCGGACCCCACGTCGTGTTGACCGTCTCCGACACCGGCCAGGGTATTCCGCCGGAAATCCTCGGCCGCATTTTCGATCCTTTCTTCACCACCAAGGGAGTCGGCCAGGGCAGCGGCTTGGGTCTCTCCACTGTCCACGGCATCGTCCGGAGCTACGATGGATTCGTCACGGTGAGGAGCGAAGTGGGCCAGGGAACCACCTTCAAGGTCTTCCTCCCGGCCATGGTGGGCCGGGACCCGGTCGAGAACGTGGTGGCGGAAGTCCGGGCGCAGCCCGGCCAGGGTGAGTTGATCCTGGTTATCGACGATGAGCGGTCCGTCCTCGCGGTGACGCGGCGGATTCTGGAAACCAAGGGCTACCGGGTGGTGGCGGTTTCCGACGGCGAGGAGGCGCTGAGGGCGTTGAAGGCGCAGGCCCAGGAGGTGCGGCTGGTGCTCACCGACATGATGATGCCAGGCATGGACGGGGCGGCGCTGGTGCCGCTGCTGCGCCAGGTGGCCCCCGCGGTGAAGATCATCGGGGTCTCGGGAATGGACCAACAGCACCGCGCCGCCCAGCTGGCCGAGCTCGGGTTTGCGGAGATTCTCCTCAAGCCGTACGAGCTGCCGACCCTCCTCGGGGCCGTTCACCGGCAACTCACCGCGAGCCGTTAGGCACGTGCCACCGGCGTCGCTGCGCGCCCGGCGCGGTAGCCATAGAGGCCGTAGAACGCGATATAGACAAAGGCGACGATCGGCACGAACAACGATGTTTGGATGCCGAGGTGATCGGCCACCGCACCCTGGATCGGTGGCAGCACGGCGCCGCCGAGGATGGCCATGACCAGGAGCGACGACGCCTGGCTCTTCAGCGGCCCGAGTCCGTCGATGGCGAGGGCAAAGATGTTGGACCACATCACCGAACAGAACATCCCCACCGCGACGACTGCCCATTTCGCCGTCTCCCCGGCGGCGCCGATGCCCACGGCGAGCAGGACGACGATCAAGCCACTGAAGAGGGCGAGCATGCGCTGCGGGGTCGCGCCCCCAAGGAAGAAGGCGACGAGCAGCACGCCGAGAAAGGCCCCGTATCGCAGCGTGGTGTCGGCGTCGGAGGTCACGGCGACCACGACCAGCGCTGCGACCGGTACGAGGACCACCAGCACGCGTTTCAAGGCCGGCCGGATGTCGCTCAGGGCGAAGGCGCCCATGAAGCGCCCGATCATGAGCCCGCCCCAATAATACGACAGATAGCGGCTGGCCGCCTCGTGGGAGAGCCCACCCAGCCGGGGCGATCCGAGGAAGTTGACGAGCGAGCTGCCAACCGTCACCTCGCCGCCGACGTACATGAAGATCGCGCCGATGCCGAACACGGTGTGGGCGTGCCGCAGCGGACTGTCGTCGCGGCGGATCGTTGCGGTGTTGGTGAAGGCCGGCAGGTGGGCCAGGCGGAAGAACACGGCCAGCAGGGCGAAGACCGCCGCGAAACACAGGTAGGGGATCTTGACCGCGTCGGCGCCGTGCGCCCCCGCCTGGGTGAACACGCGGAAGATCAGCCAGCCGCCGATGATCGGGCCGATCGTGGTGCCGAAAGAATTGAACGCTTGGGAGAGGTTGAGCCGGCTGGAGGCCGTCCGCTCCGGACCGAGAATCGTCACGTAGGGATTGGCCGCGATCTGCAGCATGGCGAAGCCCAGGCCGACGATGAAGAGCGCGAGCAGGAAAAATGGGTACGAGGTAAGTGCGGCGGCCGGGTAGAACAGCGCGCTTCCGACGGCCGCCACCAGCAGGCCGATGATCACACCGTTCTTGTATCCGATCCGGTTGATCGGATCCCCGTACACAAGCGCGACCCCGTAATATACCAACGAACCGACGGCGTACGCGCCGAAGAAGGCGAACTGCACCAGCATCGCCTGGAAATAATTCAGCGTGAAGGCATCCTTGAACCGCGGGATGAGGATGTCGTTCCACACCGTCATGAAACCCCACATGAAGAAGAGCACCGTCATGATCGCGAACGGGCCGCGATAGGTCGGGGCGGCGGGGGCCGAGGAGGGGGCAGTCGGGGCGGGAGAATCGGCGGAGACCATGGGGAAACCTGGAGAAAGAGATTTGACGCGGAGTGACGGCCGGGTGCCGTTTTCTGCCCGATCCGGCGCAAAAGAAGAAGCCAAATCGGCAGCCCCTGCGGCGGCGAGCGCCCTGCTGACCACCAGAGCCGCTCCACTTTTGGCCTGGCCCGGATTTTCACACTTCCAGATCCGCACCGACACACCCCGCCCGGTCGGGCACCCCTCTCCAGAGGGGATTTCGCCTGCGGCGCTCCGAGTCCCCTCTCCCGAGAGGGGTGGCGCGAAGCGACGGGGTGTGTGAATCGGCCATGCGCGGGTGCGGAATTTGCGGGCTGGAGCCGCGACCCCTTGGTCGCACCCGGCGACGAGGGCGTCGTCGCTCCATGATCCGCCGGCGGGCGGCAATGGGCTTGTGGCCCTCGGCGCCATTTGATTTTGTCGACGCAATCCCTCCACGGTCATGCAAACTCCGAATCTGTCTGTCTTCCTGTTGTCCCTCGGTCTCGTGCTTCCGGGTGCCGCCGGTGCGGCGCCGAGGCAGGTTGTCTCCCTTGATAGCGGATGGGAATTCCGCCAACGGGCCCCGGCCGATGACCCGACGTCGACCGAATGGCGGCCGGCGCAAGTGCCGGGCGACGTCCATCTCGATCTGTTGCGACAGAAGCTCATCCCGGACCCTTTCTTTCGCGACAACGAGGCGAAGCTCCAGTGGATCGAGTTGGCAGATTGGGAGTACCGCCGGAACCTGACCGTGCCCGCCGATCTCCTGCAGCGCGGTCACGTGGAGCTGGTCTTCGACGGACTCGACGCTGCCGGCGAGGTCTCGCTCAACGGCCAGCCGGTGCTGACGGCCGACAACATGTTCCGCGTTTGGCGCGTTGACGCGAAGCCCTTCCTCAAGGCGGGCGACAACGCGCTGCTCGTCGTGTTTCCGTCGCCCATCAAGGCCGCGGCCAAGGCGGCGGCCGGGGACCGCTGGCGCACGCCCATCGGCATTGCGGACAAGACCTATCTGCGCAAGGCCGCCTACGAATACGGCTGGGACTGGGGTCCCCGGTTCGTCACCAGCGGCATCTGGCGTCCGGCCCGGCTGGAAGTGTGGGACGACGCGCGCCTGGCCGATGTGCACATCCGCCAACGGGATGTGACGGCGGCGGTAGCGCACTTGGATGCCGAAGTCGAGGTTCTCGCCTCGGCGGAGATCGCGGCCAACGTGACCGTCGAATACGAACACGCCGGACGGAGGGAGACGGTCGCGCGCCGCGTCGGCCTGCATGCGGGTTCAAACCACCTTGACCTGCCGATCGAGATCAGCCGCCCGGAGCTATGGTGGCCGGCGGGCGCCGGGGCGCAGCCGCGGTATACGTTTGCCGCGCGGCTCCAGGTGGGTGACGCGGTGGTGGACGAGCGCAAGGTGCGCACGGGTCTGCGGTCGGTCGTGCTGCGCCGGGAAGCGGACGCCTGGGGCCGGTCCTTCGAATTCGTCATCAATGGCGCCCCGATTTTTGCCAAGGGCGCCGACGTCATCCCGTTCGACAGTTTTCCCAACCGGGTGACAACGCGCGATTATCGGCGGGTGCTTGAATCGGCCCGGGAGGCGAACATGAACATGATCCGCCACTGGGGCGGCGGCTACTACGAGACCGACGAGTTCTATGATCTGTGCGACGAACTCGGCATCATGGTCTGGCAGGATTTCATGTTCGGCAATGACTGGCAGCCGGGCGTCTACCCCTTCAAGCTCAACGTGGCGCAGGAGATCGAGGACCAGATGAAGCGCTTGCGGGACCATCCCTGCATCGTCCTATGGTGCGGCAACAACGAGACCGAGGGCGCCTTCGATTGGATCAACAAGTCGCGCTCGATCGAACCCGCGGCCCAAATCCAGATGTGGAAGGATTACTTGACGCTGTTCTGCGGCGTCGTCGGGCAGAAGGCCCGCGAACTCGCTCCCGAGACGCCCTTCTGGTCCTGCTCACCCACGGCGGACTTCGAGGAACAGACGGACACCTATCACACCGGCGATTACCACGACTGGAGCGTGTGGCACGGCCGCGTGCCGTTTGCCGACTACGAGAAACACGTCACCCGCTTCGTGTCGGAGTACGGGTTCCAGTCCTTCCCGGAGATGCGCACGGTCGAGGCCTTCACGGAACCCGGGGATCGGACCGGCATCTTTACGCCGGTGATGCTGGCGCACCAGAAAAACCAGGCGGGCAATGCGATCATCCACGATTACCTGCTGAAGGATTATGCGGAGCCGAAGGATTTCGCCGCGTTTCTCTACGTCAGCCAGGTGTTGCAGGCGGAGGGGATCAAGGTCGGAGCCGAGCATCTGCGGCGCAATCGCCCGCGCACGATGGGATCGCTGTTCTGGCAGCTCAACGACTGCTGGCCGGTGGCGTCGTGGTCGAGCCTCGACTACTTCGGCCGCTGGAAGGCGCTGCACTATTACGCGCGGCGGTTCTATGCGCCGGTACTGGTGTCTCCGCACGTCGAGGACGGCGCCGTCGCCGTGTATGTCGTGTCGGACCGGATGGAACCGGTTGCGGGATCCCTGCGGATGCGGGTGATCAGCCTCGACGGCACGCCGCTCGATGACACGACGCAGGCCGTGCAGATCCCGGCCTTATCGAGCCAGGTGTACCTGCGGCTGCCGCTGTCGCGCCTGTCGGGCAAAGGCATCGATTTCTCCAAGGTGTTTGTCGTAGCCGATCTGACCGCGGCGGGCCAGCCCGTGTCGTCCAACCTGATCTACCTGATGCCGACGCACGACATCCGCCTGCCGGCGACGACCATCGCATCCGAAATCGTGCCGGCGGCGGGCGGCTTCCGGGTACGCCTGAGCTCGAAGGTGCTGGCGCGGAGCGTGCACGTCACGTTCGGGAGCTTGGATGTGACGCCCTCTGACGACTACTTCGACCTAATCCCGGGGCAACCGGTGGAGATCGCGGTGGCAGGCGCAGCGAGCGCGGAGGCGCTGCGCCGGGAGCTGAAAGTGCAGTCGCTGGTCGACGCGTTTTGAAGTGCGGCTGTGGCGTCAATCATAGTCGGAGTCACGCGGCACGAAGGTCGCTTGCGACATGTGCCTTGGAGACGCGACGCCCTCGTCGCGTATGTCCCTTGGAAACGCGAAGGGGCGTTGCGTCTCCATGTCACTATCTCTACGGATCGTCGCGGTGCACGAGGCCGGTCAGGGCGACGCTCTGTGAGAGATGGTTAGGCCGAGGCCCGTGGGTGCGGCTGGGTCGGTCGACAGTTTGATCGTACCGACGATCCCCCAGCCGGTCACGCGGTCAACGAGCGCCAAGTGGAAGGTTTTCTGGGCGCCAGCCTGTGGATCTAGGCGCAGGTCGAGCCGGCTGCCCCGGCCGCCAAGCCAGCGCTGGTCCTGCTGCCAGGCTGATGGCAACGCTGCTCGGTCGAGCAATTGCCATTCGAGTCGTGCGGTCCATTCAGCGGCCGTGGGTCCGTTGTCTTCGGTGGGTGCGCGCTCGAAGCCGACCCAGTACCATCCGCGGACGCCATCCGCAGCCTGAAGCACCAGGGCGCCGCCCTGATCCACGGTCACCCGGGCCAGCGCGCCACCGCCGGGTCCGCTCAGGACATAACACGCGCCGCGCGGCGGCATTCCCCCCGACCAGGCAATCTCGGCCCGATTGCCCCGTACCGATCCCCCGGCCAGTTCGACTCCAGCCGCGTCCCGCCAGCGCGGGGGCGCGCCTCCTGCGACCGTCGTGGGGATCTCGAATGCGCAGCCCTGGTGAAGAAGAGGATGTTGGAAAACCGCAGGCAGGAGGCTCTGCCGCTCGTTCCACAGCCGCTGCCGCAGCGATTCGGTGGAATCGTCCTGGCCCAGACGCATGGGCTGGGTGGGCACGATCGTGTCCCGCACCAATTGCGACCTCCAAGCGGACGCCCGGACCTGCAGGAGAGGCATCGTCCCTGTTCCGGCGTTCGATTCTCCGGGCGCCGGTCGTGCCGACGCGGCGGCGGCAAAGGCTGACGATGGTGTCGCAGCTTCGGTCGCGGCGGCGTTGCCCCCGCCCGGATCGGCTTGGGCGGCAGAGGCTGGGCGCACGCGAGCGGCGGTCGGTGCGGACGGCGACGGGGATCCTCCTTGGGCGGACGCTTCCGCAGTGGGGCTTTCAACGTTGGGGTCGGCGGGCGCGGGTGCCGATGCTGGCGGCGTCGGCTCCGGCGATTTCGCCGGGCCACTTCGCCCTGACTTCCGATCGGCCGGCGATCCCGATTCTCCCGACGGAGCGTTTGAGGCATGCGCCTCGTTGGATGGTGCGGGCGTCTCCGGGGAAAGTACGCTTTCTGATAAGGATTCTCCTGTGGGGCTTGGCGCTCCGGTGGCGCTCCTTCCGGCCGACGATGCATCCGTCGAGGCCAGTCCGTTGAGCGATGGTTGCTTGGGCTGGCCGCCCTCCGCAGCGTCGGCCAGTGAAGCGGTGGATTGCGCGGACGGCTGCCCGGACTCCGCCGAGGCGGACGCCCCGGGCTTCGCGCCGATTCCGGCTGATGACGCGTGATTGACCTGTCCCTTCGCGAGAGCCTGGGTTTCGTCCGCGAGCTTTGGAGTAGTCGCTGGAGCGGTGGTTTCTGGCAGATCAGCGGTGTTCGCTGCTGATGTATCCGGTTTCGAGGCAATTTTTTGCGGCGGTTCGACCAGTGCAGAGGCTGGACCTCTTGGCCTTTGGCCGGGCGTCGTAGGTCGGGTGGAAGAGGAACTTGCCGGCTGGACGGATTGGGGCGACTCAGAATGAGGGGAATCCCCGGACTGCGCCGTTTCGGTGACCTCGCTTTGGCTTCTGGGGGTTGAAGTTGGCGTCGGGCGCTTGCGGACACCGGGCGATCTCGGACCACCAGTTCGGCTCGGGTCTGCCAAAGCCGCGGCACCAGGCATCACTCCTCGCGGTGATGTTTGGTCGGCTGGTGCCATGGAATCGATGTGCGGTCCGCCCCGCGGCGGACCATCCGTGGAAGCCAGACGAACTGCCGGCAGCTCGGTCCTTCCTTGGGAGGGCTGACCGCTTGCGCGACCTGCGAAAGAAGAACTTCGCGACGGTCCCAACCCCGCAATGGATGGGGTGTTGCGGCCCGCTCGGGGACCAGGAAGACCGATCCTGTCGAACCGGGTGGTCGACGAAACCTGGGTCGAGCGGCTGGCACTGTCCGAAGGCCTGGACTCACGGTCGTCGGCAGCCGCAGCGGGAGAAACCGCGCCGGACCTTCCTCCGTCAACAGGGTTGCTCGCACCCCCGGCATTCGTTGGAGTGCGCCACCATACCCAGGCGCCGAGACCTCCCGCGATGGCCAGCGGCACGGACAACGCCAGAATCGCGGTGGTCCACCGGCGGCGGACGGGTTTGGTCCGCAACGCCGGCGCGGGCGTTTTGCCGGACGCTGTTCCCGCGGACGCCGCCGCGGCCGAGCCTGCCAACGCCGGTGACGGCGCGTTTACCAGATCGGCCGAGATGGCAGTATTCCGCAACTCGAGCCCGGTGATCGAGCTGCGTTCGACCGCCACCGTCACGCCTTGCACTGGGAAATCCACCCGATCAGACATCACTCGCACGCGGTAGCGCCCCGGGGTGATCTTTTGAAAACGAAATGCTCCCGAGTCGTCGGATTGCGCCTCGGCGACGCGGACGCCTCTGGCGTTTTCGATGACAACCTGGTGCCCGGCCGAGACGGTTCCGCCGATGAACACCGTGCCGCTGACGTCGCATTCCAACGCGTCCGGATAGTAGGGCTGGGCCGGGACCTCCGCGCCCCAACTGTGAATCATCAGTCCCGTGGTGGTGCGGCAAACGAACCGCGCGAATTCGGCGTCTGGTTTTGACGTCAGTTGGGCCACCATGATCTGGGCGGCCGCGGCAACCTGATCGATGACGGTGGGCGAGCCGCGTTCGCCCTTTTCATCTCCGGCTGCCAAGGGGTTGACCGGATCGTTCGCGAACGACTGGTACCCATCGGTCAACCGCCGCCGCAGGCGGACAAACTCCGGCACCGTCGGCGGTTTGTTGTCGCCCGGTTCCTTCCAAGCCCAGGAAACACCTTCGTCGTCGGGCCGCCGTTGCGGGGCCAGAAGGACGTCCCGGAAATGAGGTGCCAGGAGGTTCCAGTATTGGTGGATCGACCGGCTGCCGATCCGCGCGATCGACGACTGGTCGCCACCGGAACGAATCTCGGCCACGACCCTTCGTGGGATGCCGTCGCTCATGGCGCGCCCGCCGCGGGTTGGCCCGGCGAAGCGTCCGGCTGGGCGAGCGCCGACAGCAGCGTGACCAACGGCCATTGATACGCCTGCCCGGCTTCCAGGTTCATGTCGAAGCGGCGGGTCGCCTCGGGCCCCGGATTCGGCGTGAGCATGGTCTGTTCAATCACGCATTGGCCTGCCACAAGATCGACTGCTTGGGTTGCCCGGGCCGGCAAATGGTAAGTGCGCACCCCGGCATCGCCGGGAGGTACGAGGCGGATGCGCCACTCGCAATCGCTGCGGTTGACGATGACCAAGTGTGTCGTGGGCGCCGCGCTGGCACCGGATGGCGGCAACGCGCTCATGCAGCCCGCCACTCCCAACAACAACCCGGCCGCGACGATGCCGAATCGAGCCATCCGCGGCCAAAACGGAATTCGCGCCGGGGAGTTCCGTCTCGGCGCCGATGCCGTCGAGAGGACCCGTCGATCGGGCCGGGGGGAGTCTGCCAGAAGGGCAATAATCAACGGGTCCGGCACATTAACGATGCCGGATTTGGTGTCCCGGGCGGACACAATTCGCCCCATGCACAGTCTATCGGCGCGTGGCGGCCCCGGGTTGAGGCGAATCTCCAAGTGTCTTGAGGAAAGAACCTTAAAAAACCGACAGAAGGTTCGTCACGAAGCGGACTGAGCCTAACGCGGCTGACGCCGCAACCAAAGTGGCACGGGTCTCCCGACTCGTGCTTCGCGGGTCACGGGTCGGGAGACCCGTGCCACCTCAAGAATCGTCACGGCTGGTGGCGAATTCGTCAGGTTCTTGTGCTGCCAAGAGTATGCAGAGCACCGGAGGGCGATGCAGTGGCCTCCGGCTCGCTCACCGGAGCGCAGGCACGTCAATCCGCACCCGCGGTCGGTGGAGCCGCGCAGACCCGCCGGTAGAGCGCTTCGTAGCGTGGCACGATGACGTCGGCGGAAAACAGCGCCCGGGCGCGCTGTTGCCCTGCCTGCCCCAGCTTTCGCCTTAGCTCCGGATCGCGAATCAACGATTCGACCGCACGGGCCAGCGTGGCGGCGTCGCCGGACGGCACCAGTAGGCCGGTCTCGCCCGGGATCATCACCTCGGGAATGCCGCCGACGGCCCGCGCCACGCTCGGGCAGGCGAAGAACATTGTCTCGAGCAGACTCAGGCAGAAGCTCTCCAAATCCGACGGGAACAGCCCCACGTCCGCCACCTGCAGGTAGTCCTCCATGTCGACCACCTTCTCGCGCACGATGACCCGGTCCCCGAGGCCGAGGCGACGCACGGTGTCCGCGAACGGCGCGAAATCGCCGCCGGCGAGGATCACCAGCTTGAACGCCTCGCGTGGGCGGACGAGCGCGACGGTTTCGAGGAGCAGGTCGATCCGCTTGAGCGGGCGCAGATTCGACGCGTGCAGGATCACCACCTCGTCGCCGACGCCGAGTTCGCGCCGCACGGCCTCGCGGGTCCGCCGCGGCGGCTGCGGCTCGAAGAAATTGTGGATCACGTCGATGGGCCGGTCGATCCCCAGAACCCGGCGCGTTTCGCGCTCGAGCCAGACGGAGACGGTGGTGACGGCATCCGAGCGGTCGAGGGCGTGGCGGATGGCGGGGCCGTAGCCGGGATCGCGTCCGAGCAGGGTGGTGTCGGTGCCATGCAGCGTCGTGATGACGCGCGGACGACGCCCGGCCGGGAGCATCGAGCAGGCGAGCAACGCGGCCGTCGCGTGCGGCACCGCATAATGCGCATGCAGCACGTCGAGCCCGTGATCGCGGCTCACCTCCGCCATCTTGACCGACAGCGGCAGCGTGTAGTCGGGATACTTGAAGAGGTCGTAGGTGTTGATCTGGACCGGGTGAAAAAACACGCGCGGCTGGTTGACCGGCATGCGGAACGGCCGCTCGTAGCTGATGAAATGCACCTCGTGCCCGCGTCGCGCCAGTTCCTCGCCCAACTCCGAGGCCATGATGCCGCTGCCGCCCACCGACGGGTAGCAGGTGATGCCAATCCGGAGGGCGCGCGCCGGGGCCATGTCAGTAGTGGCGCGCGGCGCGGCCGAGCGGTTGCAGCGACTCGAAGACCAGCGTGTCGTTTGGAAACAACGGGATGGCGAAACTGACGCCCGCCCGCTGGCCGTGCATCGAGGCGCGGGCCATTTGCAGTCCGGCGTAATCCCGGGTCTTCACCTGCGATTGATGCGCCTGCACCGCCTTCCACCAGGTGGTGACCACACTCGTGACGTCGATCAGCACCGCCGGCGGGTCCGCCGGTTCGGCCTCGACGGTGACGGCGTAGAAAAGCAACTGCCGGATCGCATGCGCGGGCCGCCGTTTGAGCTCCTTGACCCCGCCGTAGCGCGCCAGGCGCGCGGCGTCGCGCACCATCCGGCCGACGGCGGCGTGGTCGGGATGCTGGTTCCCGACCGGGGTCGGCGCCAGCACCACCGCCGGCCGCACGCGCCGGATGATCGCCGCCAGCTTCATCGTATGCGCGAGGCTCGCCTCGAGGTGGGCGTCGCCGCCGAGGTTGACGAACTCGAGCGTGGCCCCGAGTAGCGCGGCGCCCTTCCGGGCCTCGGCCGTGCGCTGCGCCGGCGTGCCGTTCGTGCCGGCTTCGCCGCGCGAGCAGATGACGAAATGCGCCGCACGGCCGGCCTGCGTCTCGAGTGCAATCACGCCGCCGCAGGCGAACTCGATGTCGTCGGGATGGGCGCCAAAGGCGAGGATGGACGCCGGGTCAGGTTGGAATCTCGGTGTAAGCTTCATCGGAGCGTTCGATGGGATCCCGTTTGAGATAGGTGATCTCCGGCGCGTCCTCGCGCCGCAAGTAGTCCTGCTCGCTGGCGCCGGCGACGTAATGGGTGCAGTGCACGACCGACTGCATCCAGCGCAGCCGCGTGTCGCGGGTGGGGCTGATCTGTTCCCGGGTGAAAGGGGTCATCGGCAGGGTCAGAAAGGAATCCCCACCTTCATGCAGGCGGAGGGCACCGTCAAGGAGCCGCGCGCGCACGATTTCACCCTCGTGGGGCACGTCGACGAAAAAGTCCGGCACGTCGCACGCCGCGCGGCGCACCTCCCGGTCGCTCGAGCGCACGACGCGGATACCGTCGAGCAGGCCCATCCGGCGGTACATCTCGAGGCAGAAGTCGGCGACGGTGGCGGCGGTGACCTGCTGGAAGGCCTCGACCCAGCGCGCGTCGACGTAGGCGGGGAGCTGGCGGGCGAGCGTGGCCTGCCAGTCCGCGGATACGCGCTTGAGGTAGAGCGGCGACCATTTTCGCTGGAGGCGATTGGCGAAGGCGAAGTTGAGCCGCGCCGGCTGGCCCGTCCGCCGGTGCCACAGGATGGTCTGCGTCTCGCGCGGATCGTGGTCGCTGTCGTGGCAGAAAAAGGCGATCTCGCCGCCGAGTTCGGCCTGGAGCCGGCGCGCGGTGCCGATCTTGGCGGCCAAAAACCGGCGCGGGAAGAACCCGCACGGCTGCTGGCCGAAGCAGATCACCGGAGTCGTCATGGGGCGGCGGGTGGCGCGGCGGACCGGCCGGTGACAGTGAATGCCACCTGGAGCGCACCGGCGAACAGCATACACGCCGCGCAGCCGATGAAGTTGTACCAGAGGTAGGAGATGTTGAGCGAGAAATAGAGGATGAAGACGAGCGCCTGGGCCGCCAGCGCCGCCCAGAACACCGCCGTGCCGCCCACCCGGCGGAGAAAAAACGCCACCAGGAAGAGGCCGAGCACCACGCCGTAGAAAACGGAGCCGAGAATATTGACCGCCTGGATCAGGTTTTCCACCAGGTTCGCGAAGAGCGCGAACGCGATCGCCACCAGCCCCCACAGGGCGGTGAACCAGCGGGAGGCCGCCACGTAATGGGCGTCAGTCGCCTCGCGCCGAATGAGGTGGCGGTAGAAATCCACCGTGGTGGTGGAGCCCAGCGCGTTGAGCTCGGCCGATTTTGAAGACAGGGCCGCGGCGAAAAACACCGCGATCAGCAGGCCGATCACGCCATGCGGCAGATGGTCGAGGATGAAAGTGACAAACACGTAGTCGGCATCGCTGGCGGTCGTGCCCGGACGGGCGGCGGACAGCGCCGCCTGCGCCTGCGTGCGGACGGCCTCGGCGCGTTGGTGGGCCGCCAGCGTCGCCGCGCGGGCGGAGGCCGCGGCGGCCGGGTCGCCGGCGTGGCGGGCGTGCATCCAGGCGTCGAGCTGTACCCGCTCCGCGGCGCGGGCGGCGGCGAAGTCGGCCTCGATGGTGCGCAGCCGGGCGCCGTCCGCGCCGGCGACCTGGGTCCGCCACACCGTCTGGTTGAAGAACACCGGCGGCTGCTCGAACTGATAGAAGACGAAAATCAGGGCGCCGAGCAGCAGGATGAAGAACTGCATCGGGATTTTGCAGACGGCGTTGAACATCAGCCCGAGCCGGCTTTCGCGCAGGGACGCGCCCGTGAGGTAACGCTGCACCTGGGACTGGTCCGTGCCGAAATACGACAGCGCGAGAAACATCCCGCCCAGCATTCCAGACCAGAAAGTGTACCGCCGGCCGGCGTCGAGGGAGAAGTCCACCGCCTCGAGTTTGTGGAAGCCGCCCGCCACGGTGAGGGCATCGGTCAGCGTCAACCCGGGCGGCAGGCGGGCCAGGAGAACGAAGAAGGCGGTGACCATGCCGGCGAAGATGACGCCGATCTGGTATTTCTGCGTGAGGCTCACGGCATCGCTGCCGCCGGCGACGGTGTAGGCCAGCACCACCAGACCGCTGCAAATGATGGTGAGATCGAGCCGCCAGCCCATCACCGTGGAGAGAACGATGGCCGGCGCGTAGATGGTGATGCCCGCCCCGAGCCCGCGCTGGACCAGGAAAAGTGCGGCACCGACCAGGCGCGTTTTGGAATCAAACCGCCGCCCGAGGTACTCGTAGGCAGTGTAGACGTTGAGGCGCCGGTAAATCGGCAGGAAGACCACGGCGATGACAATCAGCGCCAGCGGTGCGCCGAAATAGTTCTGCACGAAACCGAGACCGCTCTCGTAACCCTGGCCGGGCGTGGAGAGGAACGTGATGGCGCTTGCCTGGGTGGCCATCACGGAAAGGCCGATGGTAAGCCAGCGGGTGTTGCCCGATCCGCGCAGGTACGTGCGCAACTCGCGGCGGCCGCGCGTGCGCCACAGGGCGAAGCCGGCGATGCCGAGCATCGCCCCCACCAGGATCGCGTAGTCGAGCGCGTTCAAGAAAACCACCTTGTCAGCAGCGTCAGGAGCCCGACCCACAGCACAAAGCTGCCGAGCACGAACAGATAAACGGCGCGCCAGGTGCGCAGCCCCGGCAGGCCGGTCGCTGCATCATCCGGCGGGGCCGGCGCCGCGCCGCGGGGCGGCGTTGGATCAGGCGCGGGAGGTTTCATTTCCCGAGGGACACCAGATTGGCGAACAAACGATAGGCGCCCGGCACACCGGCCGGCAGCTGGCGGAAGAAAACCAAACCCGTGTAGACGAACCAGCCCCGTCCGTAGGGCGCCACGAGCAGACTGCTTTTGAGCGGCGCCTCGCCGGGATCGTTCATCGCCAGCACGGCCGTGTAGTGCGCCTCATCCCAGCTGCTCGGGAAATAGGTGCCGCGTTCCTGCACCCAGCCCGCAAAATCAGCGTCCGTGATCTTGTTGGGGATGTTCAACACCGGATGACCGGGGACCAGAAAGGTGACCGCCGCATTCTCGTCCGTCACCCGCAGGCGGGGCGCAGGACCCTCGATCGACAACGGATAAGGTCCGAGCTGGGTGGTTCCCAATTCCCGGCCGGGTCGATTGTATTGCTCAATCACCGTGCCGCCCGCCTCGATGTAGGCCAGCAGGCCCGGCAGGTGCTCCGCCAGATCGGCGCGGACATTGAAGGCACGCACGCCGATGACGACGGCATCGAGGCCCTGCAGTTTTCCCGGCGTGAGGTCGCCGTCGGTGAGCTGGGTGACCGCGCAGCCCATCTGGGCGAGCGCCTCGGGGATGCTGTCACCCGCGCCCGGCAGATAACCGATCCGTCGGGCGCGCACCGCCAGATCGAGGCTCACCGCCTTGAAACGCGCCGGCGGCTGCAGCAACATCAACGGGAGGTGTTCGTAGTTGATCACCTCACGTTCGGTACCGCAATGCGCGCCGCCGACCTCGGCCACCGCGGGAAAGCGGGCGGACCCCGGGCCTTCCGGCGCGGTAATGGTAAAGGTGAGACGGATCTGGTCGCCCGCGTGCGCCAGTTGGAACGGCAACTGGGCGGGCGCGGCGCGCCAGCCGGCGGGCGCCTCCAACCGCAGCGTACCCGTCGCGCCGTCGCGCGCGGCAGTCACCTCGACGACCGCCGGTTTGGCGCCGCCCGGCGGGAAGAGTTCGACGGCAGAGTCGACCCGGAGCGACACCGGCGGGATCACGGCCAGCTGTCGCCGGGCCTGGGCTTCCGGGGAGCCCGCGACCCGCTGCACCGGCTCATCCGGCACCACCAGTTTTTGACCGCCGACCGCAAAGATGTATTCGACCGGGAAGGCGGGAGGATTCTCGGGCCGGCCAATCAGCGAAGGATCGTCCACCCGGAACGTGCCCGGCGTGCCTTCCTCGCGCAGCCAATAGGGCTGGCTGGGCGGAGTACCGGCGGGCAGGACCGGCGCGGAATCCCGGCTCGCGGGTTGGCCGGACGCCAGGGGAAGGTCCACCGCAAAATCGACCTTGATCGATGGATACCGCACCGCCATCCAACGCACCGGCACTGTCGAGGCGATCGTGACGGCATGGTGCAGCGACAAGGCTTCGCCCGCGACCGCCTCGGCCCGGGGCAGCGTGGTTTCCACCGAAAGCCCCAGACAGGCCTGCAGGATGCGATCGAGCTGAGCGCGCTTTTCGTCCGCCAACGGATCCGCCGGCAGTTTGGCCAGTTCTTGGCGCAACGCCAGGAGGGCCGGGACATTCGCCGCCAGATCGTCCCTCTGGAAGTGGGCAATAAGCCCATCGACCATCCGACCGATCTCAGCGCCGCCGGGCATGCGATTCCAAGTCGTATCGACCCCGTCCATGATCCCGGCGATCGGAGCGTCGCCCGCAAGTAGGATGAAGGTCTCCGGCCGCGGCCCGTCGCCGGGACGGCCGGAAAAACCGCCCAGCCCCTGCGTCTTGTGCATGCCGCGGCTCTGATTGGCGACGGTTCCCAACGCCGCCCCGGTCACAGGGTCGTTGCCGCCGATGTCTTCCTTGACGGTCGGTCCGGTGAGGGGCGGTGGCGTATTCCCAAAGTTGAAGCTGTTCCAAAGAATCCGTTTCGGTCGCCACGGCGCGAGGCCTTCGCGGATCTGATCGGGGAAGGCCGTTGCCTCGCCCGCCAGCTTGTAAGCCTCCACCGCCAGAATTGCAGAAGCCGTATGGTGCCCGTGTCCTCCACTGCCCGGGGGAATGGGAAACCGGGTGATGATCACGTCCGGCTGGAACGTGCGGATGACACGCACGACGTCTGCCAGCACCTGTTGGTGGTCCCAGATCGCCAGCGTTTCCTCCGGGGTTTTCGAGTAACCAAAGTCGATCGCCCGGGTAAAGAACTGCCGGCCGCCGTCGATGCGGCGGGCGGCGAGCAGTTCCTGGGTGCGCGCCACGCCCAATTTCGCGTCGAACTCCGGCCCGAGTTCGTTCTGTCCCCCGTCGCCGCGCGTGATCGAAAGATAGGCGGTGCGGTAACTGCGGCCGCGCGAGAGGTACGCGATGAGCTGGGTGTTCTCATCGTCCGGATGGGCCGCGATGTAGAGCACGCTGCCCAGCACCTGGAAGCTGCGCAGTTGCTGCAGAATGGCCGGAGCGGGCATCGGCGCGGGCGCGGAAGTCGCGGCCGCGCCCGCGACCAAACCGGCGAAAGCAAACCCGAGCGCTCGCCCGGGTTTTTCACACTTCCAGATCCGCACCGACACACCCCGCCCTGTCGGGCACCCCTCTCCAGAGGGGATTTCGCCTGGGGCACTCCGAATCCCCTCTCCAGAGGGGATTTCGCCTGCGACGCTCCGAGTCCCCTCTCCCGAGAGAGGTGGCGCGAAGCGACGGGGTGTGTGAATCGGCCATTCGCGGGTGTGAAAAATGCGCGATAGCCGCCGGCGCAGGCACCGTGCCGGAACGGGCGGCTGGTTGGCGGGTGTCATCAATGCAGGCTGGCGATGAGCGCCTCGTTCAGGCGGGTGTACTCGGCTTTCGCCGGGCCGGCGCTCTCGGCGGCCAAGGCAATCGACTGCCGGGCCGTCGCGAGCGCGCCCTCCTTGTCGCCCAACTTGGCCAGGATTCTGGCCTTGTGATAGAATAGCCAAAACCCCTTCGGCTGTTCGGCGATCGCAGTGTTGATCCAGCTGACCGCCTTCTTCAGGTCCAGGTCGTGATCGGCATAAAACATGGCCGCCTGCGCATAGGGCTTTTCCGCAGCGCCCGAGGCCATCACGGCCTCAATCTGCGGCACCAGAATGGAGCCGACATCGACCTCCAACTTCACCGGCACCCGCCAATCGGCCCAGATCAGGTTGAGCGTGGCGGACTCGTCGCGAAGATCGTTGAGGTCGATCGTGAAAGTCTCGACTGGGTTCGCCAGCGCGACGGGCTTGGCGGTCACCCGCAGGACGTCGTTCACCTCCTTGTATTGATAGGCACCCCACTGGTTGCCGGCCTTTTGCAGAATGACGGTCCACTCGTCGCGGCCGGGAATGGTGAAGAGCTCGTAGGTGCCGGCGTCGAGTTTGTTTCCTTGCAGTTTGACCGGCGTGCTGAAGCTGACCCGGGTCGCGCTGTTGGCCCCGGTGCGCCAGACCTTGCCGTAGGGGTCGATATTACCGACGACCACGCGGCCTTTGAGGCCCGGGCGGGAATAACTGATCTCGATCTCGGTGAGGCCGACGCGCTGCTTGACCGTGGCGGCCGGGCTGGCGGCGGGGAATTCGATCTTCGGCGGTGGCGGGGTCTGGGCGACCGTGAACGCGACGGAGAACTGGGTGTTCTCCCACATGATCTTCAACACGCCGCCCCCGGCCGGATCGTTCTCGACCGCGATCGTCAGCTGGTCGACCGGTTTATCGAGTGCGTCCTTCTTGAGGTCGACGCGCGCCAAGTCGTGGGTCTCATCGACGGGGACACCCCATTTTCCGATGTTCGTACTGAACGCCAGTTTCG
>Ga0182017_10000559_pt1 | contig 29480 bp, 11 predicted proteins | sample 712E3DmetaG_FD_120492 | JGI IMG/M metagenome (GOLD analysis project Ga0182017, IMG submission 120492) | Permafrost microbial communities from Stordalen Mire, Sweden - 712E3D metaG | ecosystem: Environmental > Terrestrial > Soil > Wetlands > Permafrost | place: Sweden: Stordalen | collected... | reverse complement strand
TCGGTGATATAATGGAAATCATACAAATGGACAGGCGGCGTAGAAAATAAAAACACATCTCTGAAAATACCGCTCAAACGAATCATATCCGGGTCTTCAAGCCAGCTCCCGTCCGACCAACGATACACTTCGACGGAGATGTTGTTCGTACCGGTTCTTAGATATTTCGTAATATCATATTCTTTCGGCGTGAAGCTGTCTTCGCCGTAGCCGATATAATTTCCGTTCATCCACACATAGAAAGCAGACCCGATACCCTGGAATGACAGGAAGACCTGTCTGCCATTCCACGATCCCGGAACCGTAAACTCCCTGCGGTACGAGCCGACAGGATTATAAACGGTTGGCGCTTGAGGAGGCGGTGGATTTTCATAACCTGTCCAGGGGTACGTGATATTTGTATAAATCGGATAATCATATCCTTGCGTCTGCCAATTACCCGGTACTTGGATATTACCCAAGCTGCTGACATCGGCAGTATCTTTATAGAACGATGTGTCGCGTTGGGAAGGGTTTGCGGCTAAGTGAAATTTCCACGTCCCGTTTAGAGAAAAATAATACGGGGATGCTGTTCGATCTCCAAGGCGGGCAGATGTCTCATCTGCATATGGCATCAAAGTCGCATGTGCAGGAAGACGATTCACCTGAAACACATCCGGTTTATTGTTCCACTCATTGTTTGGCTGCGCTTCGACAAAAATAGTTTTCAATAATATGATATTTACGACAAAAAACGTTACCGATAATTTTTTCATATTTGAGTGGCCTGGTATCATTATTTGATTAAGACCATTCTCTTTGTCTCTGTGTAACTCTCCGTCTGCAGCTTATAGAAATATACTCCGCTTGGCAAGCTGTTTGCATCAAATTTGACCGCATAACTTCCCGCAGCCTTAACTTTATTTACAAGAATTCGCACTTCCTTCCCAAGAACATCGTAGATCTTCAGAGTAACATGACTACTCACTGGTAAAGAGTAATTGATTATTGTTGAGGGATTGAATGGGTTGGGATAGTTTTGAAAAAGGAGAAAACCATTTGGAATAGAAATTCCTTCCTTAACGGATGTTGTATTCGATTCCAGAATATCGACTCGATCCGGCACAACCCATGTGTTCGTGCTGCTTGTGTTTTTCACGCCTGTGACACGAAGTTTGAAAACATGATCGCCTGCAGCGAGAACCGGGCTCGTCCACATTAATTGATCGCCGACACGTGTTGCCGAGTAGAAATCTATACTCGTTTCACTTCCACCATCGACCGATACCGCACCTATACCATGTCCCGGGTCTTTAACACCATAAAACTTGATTCGCGTACCATTAAACTCGACTGTGACATAATCGTTCGTTGTATTGTCCCATGAATTGCTTTGGACGTACAGATCTACGCCGCATCCGGTACAGTGCTGCCAGCCTGAGCCGATATAATTGAACTGATCAATTCCACTGCCTTGTACAGCATCATCGATCGTTACCCATCCAGTATCAACGGTGCCGATGACCGAGAAATTATCGAATTCTGCATTCTGCCATTTACTGACCAGCAACCCTATTTGGCCCGAACCATATGTGCCATCGTTCACGGTTGCAATCAACGTCGAATCGATAAACGCCTGAATAGTATCTGATCCGAATCTGAGTGAGAGGTTGTGCCAACGGTTCAAACCGAACGATGTTGTTCCGGACTCCAGCTGTGTATCATGTCCAGCGATGTCTTCCCTGAAGAAACTCCAATTCCCGCTGTTTGTAACCCGCAAATGATAACCTTGCGAAGCGCCTGGGGAAGATTGCGATTGCGCTCCCAAACGGCCGATAAGATCGACATTCCCTGCTTGTTCTAGCAGCACATCGACACTGACCCTATAGTTTGACCAGTCCGGATCACCGACAACAACGAGCGGCGGAGTCAAAGAACCTCCAGGCCATTCAATTGGGGCTAGGTTTATTTCCTGACGTAAGCATTTTCCACTACGTCCACCTCGACAACTATCCACTTCAAATGCCCCCTGGATCGAATCGAAAAATTTCGGAATCACTCCCAATGAATCTTCTTCGAAATTCTCTGTATACGGCAGTCCCATTGTTTCCGACGCCGGTGATGTTACCATTCCTTTTCCCTGACCTGTGGTAGTACTAATTGAGTACACATACCCCGGTTGAAATGTGACATTATATGTCCCGCCGTTCGGCGTTATATCATTCTTTTCTATAAAGTAATCGGATGAATTTGATGAATTAAGATTCGTAGCCCACACATGTACAGTATCCGTCGATAAACCGCCGGTAACAGTAATCGACGCCGATTGCGGAATGGTTGCATCCACAGTCTCGACAATAACACTATAATCGCTGTTGCCGGGAGATTTAAGTGTTACATAGCTACCGTTGCTGCGGTTTCCTCCTAAGTATCCACAGGCGCTATCCACATAGTGCCAACCAATCTGCACAAATTGTGCGGTGTGTGCCATTACCCAGATGCTCTTGCCGACATGATAATAACCTGACCACGGTTGATCCGCTAGCATCAGTCCATCTCCATAGTAGGGCAATGTACGATACCACGCGGCAATCAAGCTCCAGTTGATATACGCGGTCATCCTGCTGTCGATGTAGTCGCGGTTGAGCGCGCGGGCAAGCGGCAGAGATCCGGAATCATAGTTTTGAGTTCCACTCTCGCTTGCCCAAATTGGTATATTCAATCCTTCTGCAACAGCGGTGTAGGTATTGTCTGAGCAAACCTCTTCGGGCGCCATCCAACCGCACGGATAGTGGACACCCATAATATCCACAGAAGATTTAAAAACTGCGTCACTCGCCAAATCACCAGCTATATTCCAACCACCGTCCGCTGCCACCACTTTCGTCGTTAAACCATTGCTCTGCAGAGCTTTCTTCAAATTTTCAAACCAAGTCTTGTCCCACCCAGATTCGTTCCATCCGCCGATATAATCGATGTGCAAATCATGGTCGGACTGTGCATGCTTAATCCAGCTGATGATATAATTAATGTTATCCTGCGACCAAAAATTGCGGCTGTTGAACCAACCTTCGCCTCCCCATTCCAAACCGTACAGTTTTATATTCGGATTGCGAAGTTTTGCCTGCTCCATAAGCCACCACTCGTAACCGCGGTTGTAGTTCGAATCGGTTTGGGACCGCATGTGGCTCGCCTCCGCTCCATTCGTACTATTTGCATCATCGCCAATTTCAACTTTCAGAATCTGTACACTGGCACCAAAGTTCGGCTTGAAAAGATAATCCAATATCTCGTCCCGCTGCCTGGCAGGATAATCCCACAGTAAGCGCGAGGTGCCGCCGCCTCCGCTCAATCCCCCAATCCCGTCATACACTCGGCCTGAGCCCGTGCTATCGATGACAATAGATGTGCCCTGGGCTTCTACTTGAGTAACACCGGACGAAATGTAAAATAAAAGAATAAGGAATGAATATCGCATGAAGATGGACTTGAGATATCCCTCTGTAAAAATCAATACATCCCATAATCCCTTGTGAAGTTTCATTTAGATTCCATTATCCTTTCGAATTGCATTGAAAACTTATGGAGTGCAGAAATAGATTTCTCTATTTGAGCAAAACCATTTTCTTTGTCTCCACATAACTCCGTGTCTGTAACTTATAAAAATATATGCCGCTCGATAAATTCAGCGCATTAAATATAACTTCATACTTCCCCGCAGTTTTTCTCTCATTGTTCACCAGAATCGCCACCTCTCGTCCTAAAAGATCATACACTGAGAGACGAACGTTACTGCTGCCATTCAGCGTGTAGGTGATCTCGGTGCTTGGATTGAACGGATTCGGATAATTTTGTGTCAGCGAAAAAACATCGGGATGTGTCTGTGGTTCAGCAGCTGCTGTGGAAGTAATTTGAAGCTGGTTATCTATCCAATCTAAACGAGCAGACAGAAATGATTTCATATAATCAATTTCTTTTTGATAGGTATTGCGATCCTGATATCCTGCTGTCTCACGCCAGATAAAAACACCGAGGACAGGCCATTTTTGAAAATTCCTTTGCTGGGCTTCATTCAAGTAATCCACACAGGAGTCAATGAATGCCATGATATTGTCATTGCTCAATGTACTTTCCCTTAAGTCTTTCCATTTGGTCTGCAATTTAGATTTAAAATTAGGATCAGAATATAGTTTTCCCCAGAAAAAAGGAGTATCCGTCTTTTTGGGATTGGTGAACATCCAGCCCTCGACAACACCATTATCAGGATAACTGGAATTTCCTTCTGACTGGTCAAAATCCCATGCTGGGCCAGCAGCGAGTTTCTTATTTTTGTCCTTGTGAAAATAAGCGCTCCAAGCATACGAATCACTATTGCGCATCGTTTCTTGCACTATCAACTCATCGATAAATGCGTCTACATCAATCCATTTACTATATCCATTTACCGTATCATTAAAAGTAGATAAACTCATAACGTTTCTAAAACTATCGTCATAACTTCTGATGTAGTTTAATTGTGTATTGACAACATCCTCGATTTTAGGATACTCAAGAACACGGTGGTCGCCGAAATCGTCCCCGAAACCATCTACTTCATATATATACCCTCCCGTGAGATTGTCCCCCGAGGTGTCGGCCGGGTTAAGTTTGCTAATATTCAGCCTGTTTTTCGTTCTCTTGATTTTCTCTACCACAATATATACACCCTCATACTCGCCATTGAGAATAAGCTCACAAAAGCGGCAGTGACTTGACCAGCATCCAGTCATAGTCGATAAATAGTGAGCTAACGGATCTCGTATAAAAGTTCTGTCGATATAGGAAGCTAATAAAATCCAATCATTATCTGCCGGCATACCAAGAATCGAAACATCCAAATTAGCACCGGTACTATCGCGTGTCTCAAGAGAATATGGTTTCTTGGGAAAGTTTTGAGTCGAATTGCCGCGCAACTCGATACCGATCTTTCCGCTATAATTATTGAACGGATCTGTTAAATTATTCCTTACTCCTGCCCCGTCGTAAATAATTCCCATATCCGCCGTTATTTTAGGGTAATCGGGAATTGTTTGCCCATGAGTGTTAATGACCACAATAGGCAAATTGGATGATGTAAAATTGACAGAGGAGGAAATCTCATATAACGCACCGGTAGATTGGATGTCTTTTCCAGATACGACGTCAATATTTAAAAATGCTACGATACAAAAAAAATATAAACTCGATTTTATAGACATAGTATTAGTTTTTAGAAATCATTATCATGTAAAAATATATTTACTTCATTGCGCAGCAAAATTATTTGAGTAAGATCATTCGCTTTGTCTGCACATAGCTCTGCGTTTGTAATTTATAAAAATATACTCCGCTCGATAAGTTCAACGCATTGAATGATATTTCATAATTACCGGGTGCTTTTCTTTCATTCTGTATGAGGGTGGCGATTTCCCGGCCCATAAGATCATACACTTTCAGCGTAACTGTGCTTGTTTGCGGCAGCGAATACGAGATCGTTGTCTGCGGATTGAACGGATTCGGATAGTTTTGCAATAGCGAAAATTCTTTGGGTATCGTGCTTGTGCCGCGAATACCTGTATCCGTTCCCGTAAAAACAATTTCCGTGGTTCCACCCGATGGATTGACAGTATGTGCGCCGCTTGGCCAGACACCGTCAGTATCAGTCACTGAAGTTACGAGTGTTCCATTGATAAGGGAGCGTTGTTCGATCCGGCGTATGCCGTTGGGCAGCATATTCGGCAGTACCATTCCATACGCCCCGTTCATTCCATTTACATTGTTGTTGTAAAATGCCGTATAATTATTTGTCGTTGAGTTATCCGTTCCATCGCTCTCGATGAATGACCCTGATATTGGACGGCCCGTGCCGGCTGTATCGCCATATACAAAGATAAAATTCTTCGGGTTTGAGGAACTTGTTCCGCGGAGGCCTGTGCCGGTACTATCGCTGGCAGCCGGATCCAGTTTTACTACACGTACGGAATCTGCCGTGGTCAGCAACAATGCTGCCGTTGTTCCTCCTGCACCATCATTCAGCGTAATACGCATAAAAACATACTTACCTGGAATAAAACGTCTATTCCCGGTTGGTTCTGTAATAAACCACCCTTCATACGCGCCTGTCCCGTCGGTGGTCAGAGTGCCGTAATTTCCTGCCGCAGCGAGACTCGGACCGCTTGTGCGGACGAAATCAGCCGTTGAAGATGCAAAAATGCAATTCCCTGAACCGTTTGAAGTCGCCGCATCAGTTGAAACAACAACTTGATTCATGAAACGATATAAGCTGCCCGGTAACAGACCCGTCAGTCTCGCTCGATAGGCAAATGGAAGACGGTTAGAATTTGTGCCGGTATTTCCCTGAATATACTTCGGAAGAATGACAGCTATGAGTTGGGGACCCGCTAGAGTTGTCGCATTGGCTGCCGGTATTGTCCCATTTGTTTTATAATTATATGTGCCGGGATGCAATCCATCCCATGCAAACGAAATAATTGAATAGTGATATGATGTCGAAGCCGTTAAACCTGTAATGCTGGCAGAGGTCGCTGTGTTTGACATAAGGAGCGCTGCAACCGTTCCATCGCCAATCGTATCGCCAACGGCGTAGCCGGCTGCGTCCACCGGCAAGCCGGTTGGATCGGAACCCACACGCTGAAGGATTATGAAACCCGTTGCCCCTGCAGCAACCTTCCATGAAAGATTTATTTGATAAGCGGAAACTGCATTCGCCGTCAACGAATCTGCATGGGCAGACGGTTCAAGGGAAAGCGTATAAAATGTCGCATCAGATGAATATCCTGTTCCGATACCGTTGATGGCATAGCCGCGAAAATGGATGAATGATCCCGCCGGCAAACTGTTGACAGCAACAGTGTACAAGCTGTTTGTATCCGACGCGCTCACTTTATTATCGGCAGTCGTCGGATTGACAGATGTTGACCATACGATGCCTCGTTCGATGAGAGAATCATTTCCATTGGAAATAATTTTTGAACCAAGGATTGCTGTGATTGATGCAATATTCGTAGCAGTAGGTAAACTTAAAATCGGCACAGATGTATTGAGCGCAAAGGATGCCGTGATGGTCCGGACTTGGCTCATCGTCACTGTTAAGGGGTTATCCGTCTCGTGACCCGCTGGAACATCGCCGCTCCATGCCGCAAAGTGGTAGCTGCTATCCGCTGGATTCGCTGTAAGTTGCACAGTTGAGCCTGATGGATAATTTTGTTGATCCGGTGTTTTGGTTACTGTTCCATGCGATGAATTTACGTTCAGTGAATAGACTAAAGAAAGCTTTGCATTGGCAAATGTTCCGTTGAGTGAAGCATTGGCGAATGTGAGTTTCGTTTGGTCATCAAGCGATGCCATTGCTGTACCCGTGGCGCTTGAGTTCAAATCTGCCGCAATATAAAAATATCCGCCTGAAGTTGAAATCGGCTGCGGAGTAGAAGAAATATTAAATGTGACAGTCGAAGATGGCGAAGCGACAGTTGCCAACAATGTGGATGTACCGACACTGAATGTTGTGTCAGGAGAATAATAAAGCTTAAGATTGGCGATACCGCTGTATGTACCGGACAATGTTACGACAACTTGATTGAGTTTCCCTCCAGCGATGTTTCCTGCAAGTTTAAATTTTCCTATGGGATTGTCGTTGGTATTGGGAGTTCCGGCTGACGGTGTATATGATGTTCCGTTCGTAAATGAAATGAATGGAATCGGCGTAAATGAAACGCCATGTAAAAGAGTATTTGTGGCGCCTGTGACCAGCGTTGTAAAGGATGAACTCGAACCGGCGTCGATAACGGTGACGATTTTATTATCTGTCGTTGTAGCATAGATGATCGGATTGGCACTCGTCCAATCCACAGATAATCCAATCGCGCCGGTAGTTGCACTCGGCACTAACACATAGGCAAGAGACCAACTTGAGCCGCTATATGTCCATTTTTGTACTCCTCCATTCCCATCTGTTCTGTCATCAGCAACGTAAATCGTATTACCATTTTTTGAAAATCCATCGGGACTTGCAGTAGATGTCGGAAAGCCGCTTAATAGCGTAATAGTTTGACCTGAAGTGGCCGGCAAACCCGAACCTACCGAAGATATTCCGAAACATGAGCTTTTATTGCTGGTAACATATAATTGATTGTTAAAAATATTTATTACGCGATTATTCACAGGCGTTGTCGATAATTGTGTGGAAGTTGTTGCTCCAAGCGCGGCATAACGTACACCGCCGGCAGCACCGGAGATCCAAAACGCTGTTCCATCATTTGTAACCGCGCCGCGAATATTATTTCCAGTAGATGCATCTGTTAATTTCGTTGTTATATCTATGGAAGCACTTGCGTCAATTCTTGCGACAACACGATTGACTGTTGCAGACGTTGAACTGTTAACAGATGCTGTACCGGGTGCAATACCATATCCGGCAAGGGTAAGATAGCGCCCATCAGCAGAATTAACGATCGATCCTTCACTCGCCGCTGTTCCGGAAAGTGTCAGGGGCGCATTGCTTCCCGAAGATGAGGCCGGTATCGCAACTGATTGCACTAAAGAGCCGCCGGTTGTATATTCATCGAGAAAGACCGCTGTCGAAGCATTGGTCAGCGAATCGCCAGTACCCACACGAACCACGACGATATTTCCCGGGGTAAATGGTGATTGCGCAAAGAGCGAGTTGCAAACAGCAACGATGAAAAAGAATAATGCAACATATTTTTTCAAGATCATTTCCTTAATAAATACGAATGCGTTTTGTTGTGATCAAATGTTCAAATAAGTATTGAACCGTCACTTGATCAACACCATTTCCTTTGTATCTTTGAAACTTTTCGATTGCAAACTATAGAAATACACTCCGCTTGACAGCAAGCGGGCATCGAAAGCAACATGGTACGATCCCGCTGGTTTCTGCTCATTCACTAATGTTGCCACTTCCCGGCCCAGCATATCGTACACTTTGACCACAACATGACCGGCAACCGGCAAAAAATAATTAATCACTGTCGTCGGATTGAACGGATTCGGATAATTCTGATATAGCACGAAGTCTTTTGGTATCGCGACCGCACCCTGTACACCTGTCGCTTGAATATCTTTCCCCGGCATATTTGCATCAAGCCAGGTCAAACGGGTCAAAATCCAGTTTTTAAACTTTGCAATTTCGCCATCGAACGTTGTCGGTTGCGCATCCACTTCAGGTGTGCCTGCGTTTATACCCAATATCGGCCATCGTTGATAATGGCGCACCTGCGCTTCGTTTACCAAAGTATGTATTGAATCAATATAATGATTGAGAGACGTTATACTGAGTATATTTTTACGCAGAAAAGAATAACGAGTATGTAATTCATTCGTAAAGTTTGTGTCCTGCAAAAACTTGTTCATCCATCCTGGAGGAACTGGATATGACTGGCAAACACTGCTGATGAGATACGTCCACCCGGAACCGTCGGTTGCATTGACTTCACATTCGTTTATATTTTTCCAAGCCCAATCAAAGTCCCAAACAGGGCCATCATGTAATCGCCCGTCTTTACTGTCTTTGTCTTTATAGAAAAAGGCGCTCTTTTTATATGTGTCAACATTTCGTGATACTTCGCCTACAATAAAATAATCGACGAATGATGCGGCATCGAAATACTTTCTATATCCCACTGCAGGATCACCCCAGTTTGGACTTTTTAAAACACTATCAATTGTTTTGATGAATCCTTGAATGTACATTTTTTGCTGCTTTACAATATCTTCCGGTTTAGGATAAGTATATACGAAATATGGATAAGCTCCGGGGCGGTCAAATGCCTGATCTGTACTATTCCAGTAATCTGTCCCTGAACCATCGGTGTTATCCACTTTTATTATATACCCTCCGGTAAGATTATTTCCTGAAGTATCCGTCACTTCCAGCTTTGAAATATCAACGCGATTCTTATCTCGTTTGATTTTTTCTGTTAGAACATAGATCCCCTCATATACACCGTTTGAATCCAATTCACAAAGTTGTGTGTGCGGTTGATAATGTCCCATTTTCGCGAAAAGGTCAAAAGCGAGTGTGTTGCGCATAAAGACCTTGTCATTATAATTGGCTATCAATACCCAATCATTTTCCGCTGGCATGTTTATTATTGGCACGTTGAGATTGTTTCCTAAGCTGTCCCTGGTTTCGAAACCGTATGGCTTTTGAGGAAGAGTAGCAGAAAAGGAACCTCTTATTTCAATACCTACATAGCCATCGTAGACATTCCCCGAATCAGTAACATAGTTTCTTTTTGGGGGGGTATTATAAATAATTTTCATTCTTGCAGTGATCTTTGTCCCATCCGGAATATTTTGACCATGGGTGTCAATCATTATAATCGGCAAGTTTGATGAGTCGAGTTCAACGGTCGTCATATTCGTAGAGTTTTTAATAGAATGGACATTTTCAGGTGTAACACTGGAGAATCCTCGATTGAGAGTGTCTTGGATTTGCCCTGTCATTTCTATAACTCCAAGAAACAAGAAGGCGACAAAGAAAAAACTTATCATTATTCTTGTTCTCATTTAGATTTATAGTCTTTCAGGATCAATTTTAATTGTCCTTCTCTCTACTAAAAAGTGCCTCCGTATAGGAGCTGAAAGTAAATACTTCCAGCTCCAAATACGGAAGCTTGTCCATTGAAAAGCGTAAAGATGGACAAAAATCTTTATTTCAGGAGCATCATCTTTTTCGTAATTACTCCGCCTGCTGTTTGCAATTTATAGAAGTAAATACCGCTGCTCAAACGGTTGGCCGAGAATGTGACCACGTGCTGTCCTGCGGTTTGAATTTCATTTGCCAGAACCGACACTTCTCTACCCAGGAGATCATACACAGCGAGGCGAACTTTACCACTATTCGTCAGCGTGTAGGAGATTTTGGTGGACGGATTGAATGGATTCGGATAGTTTTGTGCAAGTGAAAATCTACTTGGACTCGTTTTAGTGGATACGGAAGTTGGAGGAATGGTAGAGGTATCAACAGCATGATTAGCATTGAGCCTTACAAAGTCTATATCAAGCCATGATTGACCTATAGGAGACACATTATCTAACAAAACGCCAAGTTTTTTGCCGATACAGGCAGAAATAGTGTCTGCTGCAAACGAAACCGAATATTCAGCCGAAGAATAATCAGTATTGAGCGTATTATCTGAAAAGGCAAGCGTGACTCTATTATTCGGCTTCGTTGAATCTACATAATACAATTCCGCATGTAATATTGAGGCCTGCCATGAGTTGTTTCCCATTACCCTAAGCTTGATTACATCACCAGCCAGAATTGTATAATTTGTCGTGTTCCATACAGAAGTATCACTCCCCATTAAATATCCTGAATATTGTCCTTCCTGGGGATTGCCCGAGCCTTTGGCTTCAATACCCGAATCATAAACCGACGTATCGGAACTCCAGCCTGGAATGTCTGTCTTGTTACCTGTCCAAGTAGAATCGTTTTCTGACCCTGGTCCATTCCAACCTTTAATTTTACCTGAGTCAGGTATTTCAAAGCTGTAATTAGTTATTCCTATAATAGTTGGATCTCCGTTCGTTAGTCGTACATTGTCGATATTAATCCACGAGTTGGAGTCGGGACTCACACATTTAAATAAAATACCGAGTTTATGACCTGTAGCAAGGGGATTCTGTGAGCCAAGATACGAGACCGAATATGGTGCGCTCACACCAGTAGTAGGCACCTTTTGCGTATCGGTGGCAAGCACAACTCTCGGCGCTGTTGCTGAATCACCATCTAAATAAAACATTTCCAACATCACCTTTGCAATTGAACTAGGGGCCCAGCTATATTTTGCGTCTACCGTCAATGTGATCATATCCTCACTAAAACAACGCCTGTTTATAATCTGATATATTCCAGGATCGTAGCCCATCAAATATGCATGATATTTCCCACTCATATGGGTATCGGGTTCCACACCCGAATCAAATACTGACGAATCCGGAGCATCAACATGCCAGCCCGGGACTACAAGGACTTTGAAGCCGGTTCCGGTATGTGTAGTTTTTCCTTCGAAGCCTTCTATCTTGCCCGAGTCAGGTTTCTCAAAACCTTGATTGACAATCGTGATACTCTTTTGTGCATACACTTGCACGGGCAAAAGCATAATACTAACACCTAATAAAAATGTTAGCGTGATAAAAAATATCATACGTTTCATTGTTCTCTCCTTTGTTAATGATTTGTACATTCAACTGATGAATTATTATGTCAGTTGATTATTTCTATACCAAACTAAGAAAGATATATACCAAACCAAGAAAGATACTTGAACTAAATATTCAATTCCACCTCCTTTCAATCTTCATAATTTTCAGGATTCAAAAATATACGGCACCACATTTTTCCGCTTGTTCAAACACATTACTTGATCAACACCATTCTCTTTGTCTCTTTATTAATGACGCTCCTTCACAACCCAAAATGTCATATACCTACAAAGTAACAACGCTCGCTCGTGAGAGCGAATACAGATTGCACGGATCGGGGGGCGGGCAATGCTAACCTAATCTCCCTGGTCTCGCTTCCTATGGGATATGCTTCATTCTGAGGCAATAAAGATTGATATTCTTTTGGTCTGTCCATCTTTGCGTTTAGGGTATTTTTTTATTCTACTTTTTTCTTTAAAACGTTTGCAGAAATATCAAAAAAATTTATGTCGATCCGCTTGCAAACAACTTTGTATTAAAAACTGGAAATATATTTGTGAGAAATACTACAATAAGCTCAATTATGAAGCTTATTCTCGTTTCTTCTATCCTTTTGTAAAAATCGACGTTTGACACCAAATTTGTGACTTATTATAAACCTTGCCGACTAAATATAGCCATTCGGATAGAGATGAGTGTTACACTATTGTTCCAATTGTTCCAAATAACGTACCAAATATGTCAATAGCGTCCCATATTTTTTAAACAGTGTTCCATTTTCAGCTTTATTTATAACAAATTGTGATTAATAAGGATTTTTACTAATTTTGGACAGACTTACTTAAAGCTTACAAAAATAATTTATCTGTGAACCTTAAATGAAATTGTCGATAAGATTTATTCTCTTTTCCCTCATTAAATTTAATTTGCTTCTTGTACTATCCTCTTTTTCAATTTATTCCCAGCCTTCAAAATTCATAAAGTATTCCAGCCAAATGGGGCTATCCTCGAATAATCAACGATGCATTATCCAGGATAAAGAAGGATTTATATGGATTGGTACTGGTGACGGATTGAACCGTTTTGACGGCCGCACGTTTAAGGTTTACCGGAAAATTCAGGGCGATACTTCAAGCTTAAGAAGTAATATTATTAACTGTCTTTACACAGATAGTAAGGGCATTCTTTGGGTTGGAACATATCAAGGCGGTTTAAGCCGCTATGATAAAGAAAAAGATAATTTTTATACCTATACAACAAGTATTAATGATACTACTGCTCTTTTAAGTAATGAAATTACTTCAATTGACGAAGATAAGTTTCACCGGTTATGGGTAGGCACTACTTCTCATGGGCTTCATCTTTTCAATCCTATAATAAATGGATTCACACATTATTTGATTGTTCAAGGAAAACAGCCTGATCCAACAACAATAGCAAGTAATGTCATTAATAGAATTGTAGTTGATAATGAAGTTTTATGGTTAGCATATAATACCGGTATATTAACTGCTCTCAACACGTCCAACATGTCATTTAAACATTATAAACTTTTTGATGTTTTAAGTCGTGAAACCGCTGATTTTTCGGTCAATTCATTAGTGGTGGATAATAATTTAATATGGATAAGTACATGGAGCAAAGGAATATGGATTTTCGATAAAACCACCGGTGAGTGTAAACCTTACACGAAAGAAAAAAGCAAGTATATAAATTTTGTTTTTAAGGACAATAAAAACAGGTTATGGTATAGTCCTGAATCGAAAGGATTGATATTGATCGATGGTAGAAACGAAGTTCATTATCAGTTTGATGATTTCGACCGCTACAGCTTATCATCAAATTCACTGTCCAACATCTTTCAGGACAAACAGGGTAATTTATGGCTTGCAAGTAAACAGGGAGATTTGAATTATTTTATTCTTGACAACCCTTTTTACACATGGTATAAAAACCCGAATTCAAGACAGGGGCTGACTAATAATTTAATTACTACACTCATTGAAGATTCCAAAAGAAGAATATGGGTAGGATACCAGGATGGTGGAATAGATATTCTCGATGCAAAAAATGTAAAGCCCAAAATACATATCAAAGGTGATCAGTCAACCGGACTTGGTCTAGGGGCCGTCATGTATATCTATGAGAGTAAAAATGGAACTATATGGGTAGGCAAATATCTGGATGGGTTAAAAAAGTATAATGATTTAACGAAATCGTTCTCATCATTTCAACATAGAGAAAACGATGAAGAATCTATAGCCGGTAACGATGTGCGGTACATTTCCGAAGATAGCCGCGGGAATTTGTGGATAGCAACCCATGGCGGAGGCGTTGATAAATTTAGCCCTATTACCGGGAAATTTGTTCACCACAGGAGTGATCCAAGCAGTCCATCAACAACAATCTTTAGAGACTGGACATTTATTGCCAAGTGCGATAAAGAGGATAATATTTGGGTAGGCACTATAGCTGGAGTTTCAGTACTCTCAGGCAAAAGCATACTTGTAAAACATTACTGGGCTGATTCAAAAGAAGGATACAATCTTAGTAATGACATTGTAAAAACTATTTTTTTTGATTCAAAAGGTTATGTATGGTTCGGTACAATAGACGGATTAAACAAACTTGATCCTCAAAATAATACTATCAGAAAATATTTTACTAAAGACGGACTGCCCAGCAACCTGATTGTTGATATCTTAGAAGACAGCCATTATAATCTATGGATCAGCACCACTAAGGGATTATCAAAGTTCTCCCCTGAAAATAATACTTTTAAAAACTATTCTATACAAGATGGACTCGTAACAGATGATTTCAACACATTTGCTTCTTTTAAAATTTCAACCGGAGAAATGTATTTCGGCGGGCGCGATGGATTAAACCGCTTTCATCCGGATAGCATTAAGATGAATAAGTTCATACCTGCTGTATACTTAATTGATTTCAAATTATTTAATCAATCTGTTCCTGTAAAAAACGATAACAGACCGGCAGAATTCTCTCTGCCGCAGCAAATAATTTTTTGTAAAGAAATTGCGCTGGAGTATAATCAGAATGTAATTAATTTGGAGTTTGTTGCTCTCAACTATCTCAATCTTGAAAAAAATCAATATAGATATAAGCTGGAAGGTTTTGAGGAAAACTGGACCTTACCCGCATACAAGCGGGAAGTAACTTATACAAATCTTCATCCGGGGGAGTATACCTTCAGAGTTATAGCTTCAAATAATGATGGAATCTGGAATACTGAAGGTGCATCTCTTAAAATTATTGTTCATCCTCCACTCTGGCGGACTAACTGGGCATATGCTTTTTATTTTTTGTTTGCAGTTTTTCTTCTTTATCTCTTTAGGAAACTGATATTACACGAAGCTGAAATTAATCGTACTGTAGAGTATGAAAAAAATGAGATACATAAATTACAGGAAATGGATGCTTTAAAAATGCAGTTCTTTTCAAATGTGTCCCACGAATTCCGAACACCTTTAACACTTATTGTAGGACCTATAGAAAAATTACTTCGCACCACTAAAGATGAAATGCTGAAATTGCAGCTCAGCATGGTTTACAGAAATGCCAATCGTTTGCTGAGATTGATCAACCAATTGATGGATTTCAGAAAAATAGAAGAAGCCAAATTGGAATTGGATCTTACTAAAAACGATGTTGTTCATTTTATTAAAGAAATAATCGGCGCTTTCAATCAGGATGCAAAACAACGGAGCATTGATTTTACTTTAAAATATTCTCATTCATCATATGAAATTTGGTTTGATACCGATAAACTCGACAAAATAATTTACAACTTGCTTTCAAATGCGTTTAAATACACTCCCGATAACGGCCACATCATGGTATCACTAGATTTTGATGAGGGTGGCAGCATGATCTCCAGGCAAAATCCGGAAAGAGATACTTCTGGAAAAAAATTCATAATTACCGTAAAAGATTCCGGAATTGGAATTCCAAAAGATGCCCAGTCTAGAATATTCGATAGATTTTACCAGGTTAAAAATATATTAACGACACAAGGCACCGGAATCGGACTATCACTTACATACGAATTGGTTAAACTTCATAAAGGCACTATAAGCATTGAAAGCGGACCTAACCAAGGTGCAGAATTTACAGTTATTTTACCACTATGGTCGGATGAAAACGAGTTACCATATTTATCATCCATCCGGGGAGGAATGAAAGTTCCGTATGAGGGAAGTGCCAAAGATATCTTCACTGAAGAAAATACTAAGCTTACAGATTTATCAGAAGAACGAATAAAAATCTCAGAGAAATTACCACGAATTTTAATTATTGAAGATAATGCCGATATGCGGTTGTTTATTAAAAATGAATTAAAAGGAAACTATAATGTTATCGAAGCTCATAATGGTACTCTCGGTCTTGATAAAGCTTTCGAAGAAATGCCCGATGCAATTATTTGTGATGTCATGATGCCGGGAATGGATGGTTATAAAGTCTGCAGAACACTTAAACATGACGAAAGAACAAGCCATATTCCAATTGTAATGCTTACTGCTAAAAGTTCCGAACAGCATACAATTGAAGGTTTAGAAAGCGGCGCTGATGATTATGTAGCAAAACCTTTTAGTTCAACTATCCTTCGGGTTAGGATTAAAAACCTAATTGAATCCAGAATTTTATTAAGAAAGAAATTTGCAAAAGAACCTTTTGCGACTATAAAGGATATTTCTCCATCAAAAACTGATGAAGAACTATTTAAAAAAGCTTATGCAATAGTAGAGAAGAATCTGAATAATCCAAACTTTGAAGTAACTGATTTTGCATATGAAATTGATATGAGCCGTACACAGCTATACCGAAAAATACATGCTATCTCGGGCCAATCGGTAAAAGAATTCATACGAATTATACGCTTAAAGAAAGCCGCCGAATTATTGCATACGAAAGATAAAAATATTTCCGAGATAGCATATACTGTTGGATTTAATTCTCTCTCTTATTTTACTGCTTCCTTTACCGAATACTTTGGAATAAATCCTACAAAATATATTAAAAAATACATTAAATAATCTGTGGTGAAATCTCATTTATCAAAATATGTAATGGTGATAGAAGAAGAAATTCATCGAATCAAAATTAGGAATATTGAACTATCTTTTTTCAATGGACAACTCAGTTGATTGACAAGCCTCATCGGTCAACCTCACCACATTGGTAGCTTGATATTATTCCATTGTTCCGATAAGCAAAAAAAGTGTCTTTCAAATGTTTTTCGTTTTAATATCATACACATACCTCGCATGCAGTGACGATAATAACTTGAAAGAACTATTCAAAAAAGTACGGCCTGAAATGATATTGCCTTGAGAAGCGGACAACCATGAGTACAATGATCGAAATTTATGTCATCCTGCAATAAAATCCAAGCGGTTTTTAGGAGAGTCTGAGCGAACTTAAAAAATCCCCGACGCACCCAAACGCCGGGGATCGGTAAGGCTTAAGCGTTACCGGGGAGGCAACGCATATATAATATATAAATCACTTATGAATTTATCAAATTTCATCCGCAACGCCGCTGATCCTGGTATTTGACCCATACTTCAAACACCCTTGTCGTTGCTTCTATCCCAAGGAGTCCTCTTTCGGATCACACTCGACCCCGTGCTTATTCGAGATCATTATGGATTGGGCAGCATTGTTTAAGTTTATGCGAAGGTATAACATGAAATGCAGTACACGTTATAATCCAAAAACATCGCACTCCGGACTGTAAAATATTCTTCCCTGCGTTCGCATATAAATCAAGCTCACTTTGTATACCTTCATATAATACGTTGAGGGTATGATTCCCCGGAATATGGTTCATCATCCGGGGCGATAACCGGAGAAGACCGGTATAAATAAGAGCTTAAGATGCAATTTTATGGAATACGCCTATTCTCGTCCCTTCTCCAGGTCATGAAATAGATCTTGTTTCTTCGCGGAAATCTTGTTTTCTTTACATACTCGATAAATCAAGAATCTCCACTGATTGTAAATAATTCGTAAGGCGTAATATATGGGTCGCATTTTCGAAAAACGTAAATATAAAATGTTCGCTCGTTTTGCCCGGATGTCCAAAGCGTTCAACCGTATCGGACGCGATATCAATATCGCAGTCATGGCAGGCGGGCCGGATCCAAAAATCAATCCCAGACTTCGTTTTACGCTCCAAAACGCAAAAAGTGTAAACATGCCGAAAGACCGGGTTGATGCAGCTATTAAGCGTGCCACGGAAAAAGACACGACCGGGTATCAAGAGATTATCTACGAAGGATATGCCCCGCACGGCATTGCCGTTATCATTGAATGTGCAACCGATAACCCGACAAGAACTGTCGCCAACATCCGCCATCATTTTTCCAAATGCAACGGTTCTCTCGGCAATTCCGGTTCCATCGCTTTTCTCTTCGAAAGAAAAGGTCTTATCCGCATCTCCCTTTCAAAAATCGGCAATGTGGAAGAATTTGAACTCGATGCCATCGATCATGGTCTGGACGATTTGGCGCAGGACGGCCAGGAACTTCACATCTATACTTCATTTCATGATTATGGAAAAATGCAAAAATTCCTTGAAGAAAGGGGAATAGAAATCATCAGTGCGGAACTTCAGTTCATTCCGACCACGCAAAAGGAACTACCGGAAGGCCAGGCAAAAGAAGTGCAGGATCTCCTGGAAAAACTCGAAGAGGACGACGACGTGCAATCGGTCTTCCATAATATGGCTTAACTTAGTTCGCAGTTCTTGGTTCTTCTTTGCCAACCACGAACGACGCACCAAGAACCAAGAACTATACCCCCTTACTTCCCGAACAAATCTTCTCCGAATTTAAAACTAAATTTCAAGAACGGCCCTGCCGACCACAAATTATTGTCGACGAGATCGCGTTCTACATATCCCTTAAAGTTGTAGCCTGCCGCCAATCGAAGATTTTTTATGACGACATATCCGACTTCTGCGCTGTATCCATAGAGCATATCGTTTGCTTCCACTTGCATGAGCGTGCGGAACTCTGCGGCTACGTCCATTTTTTCGTTTATGTCGTACGTACCGCGCGCCAAATAGAAGCTTGAATGTGTCGTCACCGTATAATCATCGGAACCGTCAAACGCGACTTTATATGCAAATTTCAGACCGAGCTCAAATCGGCGAACGGGCTCAAAGTAGGCATGGACGGAACCGATCATTGCTTGATAGTCATCATAAGGCGAAACGTAATGGTTGTCATCCTGTTTCACCTCGAATTTTCCTAAAATATTGAAATCATTCGATTCGACCGGCCGGTATGCCAGACCGGCGATCCAGTGGGACATCGTTCGATAACCGCTGCTCGCCACGGCATTGTCTTCTGAAAGCGTATATTTGAGGATCGCACTCAAATCCTTCTTAAACCTGTAATCCGCATCGAATGTATAATTCATTTTTTTCGATGTATTATCGCTGCCGAATTCGATCTTCGTACTTGCCTTGAACGGATCTTTCGGCAGGTATTCGAGGCCGACCGAATATGCGTCGTGATCGTTGGTCGAGGTCTCGTCTACGCGCTGATTCAGGTCTTTGGTCCTTTCATAGGAAAGGTTCGCCGTCAAATCATACGGTAGTTTGATTTTGTTCTTCAGCCCGACACTGATCATGTTTCTATACGCACCGGCAGCATCGCCGATTTCATATTTACTGTATGCCTGCATTCCCTCCATTACGTTTGTGGCTAACCCGACCGTTGTAAGATTTCCGCCGCCTTCATCGAGACGCTCTTCTACGTTGGCCGATATATCTTTTGTAATCTTTGTTTCTGCAATAATCGCATCTGCAGTCGGGCTGGCTGCATCCGGCGTCGAACCGAGATTTTGTTCATGCTGGGCGGTAATTTTTACTGCATCACCGGCAACGTAACTTGCGCCGGCGGTCAACAATGTCGAACGCTGCGTCGTCCCTGCTACTGAATCCGGAGTGTATGACTGGAGGTTGGTCACATGGGCTTGCGCTGTCAGACGGCTGCCGAAATGATGAGTCACCCCGCCAGAAAGTGAAGTCAGGTCGGAAACACCGTACGCGGCGTCCTGATATGTTTCATAATAATCAGCCGTGATATCCGTTGAACTGCCGATTTTATAATTTCCGCCGACACCGTATTTGACGGTACCGCGTTCTATGCGGCTGCTGGATTCCCGGATGTTGTAGAATCCCTCTTCCATCCTGCGGTAATAGGTATGCATCGACAATTGCGCAAAAGGCGATACTGCAGCTTCCACCTTGTATGCATCGCCGGTACTTTTTCCGCCGGTTTCTTCTGCGAAATCATTCGAACGTGCAAATTCACCGCTGACAAGGACCGCATCATTCAGCTGATACTTCGAATTCAATCCGAATAATGTATAATTCGTAGGCGATTGTTCTTCCGTAACACCCGTTATTCCGATAGAAAGATGATTATCAATGCGGCGTTCGACGTTTGCACCCGCGACATAGGTAGACGCTGAAGTTGTAATCGCCTCGAACGTCACGACGATCCAGACGGGATTATTGTTCGGATCGAGTGCAGGTACAGGCTGTTTGAAAAACACCGTCCCCTGATCATAGTCTATATCATAATCGTTAAACCGGAAATTATCCGTAGAGTTGATTATGATTTCCGAATGATTTTTATCACGTACTTCGATCGACACTTTTTCCGAACCGACAACAATCTGCGTGGAACCGAGATTATAAAATCCGGAGAGTCCTTCTCCGCGGATTTCCGTATGGACGACTTTATGATCTGTCAGTGCACCGAAAGCTTTGACCTTCCAATTATCATCCTGATGTTCCGCCTTGACGCCGGTAAGAGATCTGTTATAGAGCGTAAATTCCTGACTCGACAAATCCGTATTGAAATCTCCGTAGAGAAGATAGTCGCGATTCTTTTCAATTTTAATATACAGCGGACTCTGTGTCTGAGCATCATAGGTCAACATGCTGTTGTCGCCGTAGATCGAATAAAGATAATCCGGATCGAGGGTGCGGAATAAGGAAGAACGGTTGCGCCGGTCGGAATCATACGAACCGGTGATCAGATAATCGTCTCCGAACGAGCCGCGGGCATACACAGCTGCGCGCCCGTCCATGGTTAATCCTTTGGCAAATGAAGATGGATCGGCCAGCCCGCTCCGGTCGCCGCTTTCACTCATTCCGGCCGCAGATCCGTTAAGCAAACCGACAACCGTCAGGGGTTCCAGCGGCATCGCCAGTGAGAGAGCGGATTCCGCTTTTGCTTGTTCCGTTTGTGCCGTTATCATTGCCTGGCCCGTTGTGCGGCCCGCCTGATATTCGAATTGTGCAACACCACGAATCAATTGAATTTGCGTTCCGGGCGTCTGCGGGTCAATATCATCCGTCAGAATTTTTCCGTTCTCTGCCGACACCGTCACAACGATATTTTGCTGCAAGGGGAAGCCCCATGCATCGAAGACGCGCACTTTTCCTTTTGTCGAAGAAGCGCCGTTTGCCCGCAGTGTCGAATCAGCAAGCTCGATCGACAACGCTGCCGGCCCTCCAAGGATATGGAGTGCTATAGAATCTGCGTCGATCACCGATCCGTCAGGGTTCACAAGCCGTGTTTCAAACTTCCTGTTTCCTGATGGTACCTGAACGTTGATAAAATCGATAATACCGTCTATCCGTACCGTTCCCTTTTGAGCCAATTTGTTATCCACCCATAATTCCGCATTGAACCCTGCCCATCCTTTGGCCGTAATAGTTTGGCTGTTGTATTCACTCACCGAGTTGTTCGCCGGCGATACAATCTGTATCATTTGTCCGCTTGCAGCAGAGACAAAGCACAGCGACAGGACGGCGGAAATCAGTATCCGAAGTCCCGAAGCTTTCACGATAGATCGATATATGTGCAATGTCTTGGACATTTACTTATTCTTCGCCGCCGTCCTCTGAATAATCGCCGGCTGCGCATGTTCGACGACGATGTCGCCGTTCTTTTCATGTCGAACAACGGAGAACCGGTTCTGGAAAATTTCGGATGTACCAATCGGACCGTTCATCTCAATCCGAAAACTCAACGATGACCGTAATGCAGCTGCAGAACAGCGTGCCGTTAAAACTGTACCGTTTGAAACCGTGTCGATTCCTTCTTCCGCTTTAATGGAATTTTCGACAATGTGCACTCCGGACGGCAGCGAGTCCACAATCATCGTCTCTGCCGTCTGAGTATTTTCGTTCCTTTCGATCGACAATCGAACAATGAATTGATCGCCGGGCTGTCCTTCTTCCGATGTGCTAAAGTCTCTCTGCAGCGGATCCACCGAGCCGTGCGCAACGGCTGATGAGTCGATAAATCCATCAGGAATGACATTTTCAATAAACGATTTTGAAACGATACGAACTTCTACACGGCGGTTTAATTGTCTGCCGCTTGCCGTCGCATTTGTCGTTATCGGCCGGTATTCTCCGAAACCGATGAAACGCGTACGGTTAGCTGCTATTCCGAAGTTGGAAGTCAATTTCTCGACAACGGTCTTTGCCCGGGCTTCGGAAAGTTCTATGTTCGAGGGGAATTCTTCCGTATGCATCGGATTGGAATCGGTATGACCTTCGACCAATACTGTTGCAGTCGGATCCAGATTCAATGCTTCTGCCGAAGTGCTCAAGGCCGTCAATGCTGTGCGGCGCAGGGTTGCCTTTGCAACATCGAACAACACGCCGGAAAGGATATAATTCACGGCGCGTCCCTTAACTGCCACAGCAACTTCGTTATGCGTCAGGAGCGTATCCGTTATTGCCTGGATAGAATCGCCGACCGAACAGCGGAACGAAGCGCTGAATGAAGATAACTTGAGAATTTTTTCAGCCGGTTTTTGGACCGTTACACGATAGAGCAGATCCTTGCGGTAATTCTTCCCTATACCTTCAAAAGTCCAATGCAGCAGATTCCCTTCCACGCGCGGGTTAACGGAACTATCTCCGATTGTGGCGCTTCCTTCTTCAAATGTCATTGAACTGTCCAGAACATCTGTCCATTCCAGATTTCTGATGCCGGCGGAGCCTTCATACCGGATCGGGATTTTGAAAAGAATCGATGTACTGAGACGCGGCGGCGGCTCGAGTCTGCTGTCAAAATAAAATTCTACACGTCGATTGAGCTGTTTCCCTTCTTTCGTCTTATTGTCGGCTATCGGTTTCGTTTCACCATATCCGAGCGCTTTCACGCGTGAAGAATCGATTTTCTCTTGAGTAATAAGATATTTCTTTACCGTATAGGCACGGCCGATCGAAAGCGCGGTATTGTCTTTAAATTCACGCGTATGCATCGGACTGGAATCCGTATGTCCAATAATGGTAATGCTGACATCGGGATACTCGACTAATATTTCCGCAAGCTGTTTCAATGTCGGCGTCGCTTCCTGGCGCAGGGTCGCTTTTGCAACATCAAAATTAAGCCCGGACAGTTTCATCGGCGCGAGTTTTTCATCCTCGATAAATACGACATTACGCGGTTCTGCAATACGCTGAATTTCGATCCGGCCTTCCTTAGCCAGGGATTGACGGAGAGAAACGGTATCCGGCATTTCTTGTGCTAGGTAAAAATCCGCACGCGCGATGCCGGACGGAGTGACATACACAAATCGCGAAACCGGATCGCCTGCGAATGCATCGTAGCCGGCAAGAAGGGCTGCTCCATGAGGAAGTGTACTCTTACGGACGCGGATAACATGGTCGCCCGGATAGACATCCGGCATCGAATATTTTCCATCATCGCCCGTCGTTACACGCGTGCCGTCCTCAAGAACGAGATCAATACCCTTAACACCCTCTTCTCCCTTGTCCTGATATGCATTATGATTCCGGTCATAGAAAACTTTTCCGATGATCAGACCATGGTCCGTGAAGATTCCCTGCTTAATGCTCACTTGAACCGAAGCAGTATTCGATTGCAGTACGCTTCCATTTGGAAGCACTGCGGTCGCTGACGCCGTATTGATACCGTTGCTGACCAAAGCGCCTGCACCCGCTACGAGACGGTACGTTAAAGCGACCGAATTTCCGACCGGCAAAGAATCGGCAGCGGTCCACATCAATTCCTTGCCGCTGATCGGATCGCCTATTTTCGTTGTTCCGTTAAAGGACGATCCGGCAAGATATTTGAATCCGAGCGGTATTCTATCTATAATTTTTATTTTCCTTAAGAGTGTGGAAGCGCCTTTATTTGTTGCCGTGACCGTATAGGCTATCACATCACCTACCTCGACGCTGCTTTTTGTGGCGGTCTTCGTTACCTGCAGAACAGGAACGGAAACAATGGTCGATGCAGACGTATCGAGACGATCCGTCATATCGGATGTAAAGAATACATGGTTTATTAGTACGCGGTCGGTAGAAATTGTATCTGCAAATTGGACCCTGACCCACGTGGAGACATAATGACGTGGACCGGCAAGTGAATCCAGGGCGCCTACATTCCATCTGATTTTTCGGGAGGTCGAATCATATACCGGTACGGCGTCCAGTGCGGAACCGGCCGCAAGGAAACGCATTGCAGAATCCAGGGAGTCGACTAAAACGGAATTTGTTATGGACATTGTACCTGAATTCTTTAAAGTAATAACATAGGACCCCGTATCGCCTGCTACAATGCTGGCAAGTCCGGTTTTGAGCAGTGTGACGCTGCGATCGAGAACAATCGGAATATTTGCATTGATGACATATTGACCTTTGAGGGTGTCGTTAACGCCTATAAAACCTTCAAGCAGCGAATCGGATGTCACCACTTCGTACGTTCCGGGTATAAGTCCGAAAAACGCATACGTACCGGTCGAATCGGTCAGAGTCGAATCTACAGCTGCGGCTATTGTTGAAGCGCTGGGTTTTGTTTTTTGTGAGAGCGAATTCTGTGATGCCGAATTTGCCGTCGATAGCCTGACTAAAATTACTTTGACCCTATATGCATCGACCGGCTTGTCGGGAATGTCGAAATACACTTTTCCGGTGATATAATTGATATTGTTCACCGGCGGAACGCCTCCAACACCGGGAACTGTAACGGCAATTTTCGTAGTTGTAACAACTGTCTTGCCGAATTTGTCTACGACGGTAATTTTTATCGTATATGTATCGGAGACCGGAATAGGAATAAGATACGAACCATCGGTTGAAGTTAATCGAAACCCGATCAGTATCCCGGACGATGAAAATACCTGTACCAGCGCGGAGTCTACGGGAATGCCCGTCCGGTTATCAACGACATATCCGGTGATGGCGCCCGGATAGAAGGTGATAACCGCGCTGTCGCTTGCCGCACAAACATCAGAGTCGTTCGCCGTAATCGTCGCTTTCGCATACACGATGCTGCTGCTTGTAATAAGATCGCGCAGCGAATCGACTGCGTAACCGTTTGAAGTCGTAATAACGATGGAATCTTTTCCGTTGGAAAAATATCCGGCTGTCGTTTTAAAGAAGAGCGGAGTTCCGTCGGGTTTTGGGTTGCCTAATGTATCGACAGCAAGAGCTTGAATTTTAGCCGATTGTACACCATTGCCGATAACATAGTATGGGCTGATATTCAAATAAATCCGGCACGATTTGCTGGGCACAAGAACTTTCGTGCGGATTGACACGGTATCGGAATGTGTTTCAATTTGAGACGCAGAGGCGCGCCCAATGTTGATGATTTTCAGCTTATCGGAAGCGACACGGGAAAGCTGAGCCGTAATTTTAATAGTGTCCGCCTGATTGACGGTCAACGAATCTCTCGCATAGAAGATGGTCTTTCCGTTCATCGATACTGCAGCGGAAGAAGACGCAGAAGCGCTGATCGGCGTCAGAAGAGAAGCCAGTGTATCGGATGCAGTAATTTTCGTCAGGGTTACATTCCCGGTGTTTTGCAGCCGTATAGTATAGATCACCGTGGATCCCGTCACAACCGTATCTGTCGAAACGCTCTTTTTTATCGACATCGCCGGGATCGGAACAAATCCGGAAGCGGGAATAATATTTGCAGATGCACGTATAACGGAAGACCCTGTTTGCTGCGAGCCCGCATAAACCGTATTCATCAGAGAGGGCAAAGCTGCTGCAGCCGCACGCAATTGAACAGACACTTTGATCGTATCGGATTCGCCGATCGACATAGTATCTTTCGACCATGAAACGATTGAATCCGTCAGTACCGCACCCGCTGCACCCTGAGGTAGAAGATAAGTTGTATGAAGTGTATCGAGCACTCTTACATTTTTCAAGCGGATATTACCTGCGTTGCTTGCGACAATTGTATATGTAAAGGTCTTTCCAAGTGTGACTGTATCTTGGGATGCTTTCTTTGTCAGCATAAGCAGCGGGTTCGAATGTTGAACATGCGTTTGAGCTTTTGCGTTGATGGCATTGATGCCCGAACCGCTCAACCACGCTTGATTGATAAGCGTATAGGAAGAAATTGTTGTGTCGTTGATAACACCTGTAATCTTATATTGTGTTGTTGAAAGAGAATCGAGTTTTCCGATTGCCCATACCACGCGGCGGGCAGCCGCATCATAGGTTCCGCCGTTTGTTGCACTTACAAACCGAATGGCTGCATTCAGAGTATCTGCAAGAACCGCGCCTGAAAGCGGCGAAGAACAACTGTCGGCTATCTGAATGGTATAGATAATAGTGTCCTTTGTGAACGCTGAAGCAGGAGCATTTTTCGAAATCGACATTGATTGCGCAACAATGCGGACAGAATCCATAACTTTTTGCCCGGATGATTCCATTGCATTTGCTTTATTCCAAATCGCCGTATTATTCGAAACGGACTGACGAACGAGCGCCGTCACAACGACGGTATCATACGTCACTGCAGTTAATGAGTCTATCTGCCATGTCAACACACCGTTTGCAAAAGTTCCGTTCGTGGCGCTGACGAATTGAAGATTTGATGAAAGAGAATCGATCACACGCACGGTTGAAAGCGTAGAATAACCAGCATTGCCGACAATGATTTTGTATAAAACAGTATTTCCGATAATGATATTGGCCGGCGATACTGTTTTAGACAAAGTAAGCTTGCCGGGAATGAACACCGTACTCGATACAATATTACTCTTCACCGTGTCCTTTTGTCCGTTCGGATGCGCAACATAGGCAGACGCAGTATTTTTAATTTGCGTACCGTTTGAAGTCTGAGCAAAAACACTCGACAATCCGGCAGCAACGATCAGCGCTGCTGCTATAACAAGGTTTCGATATGTAATCTGTTTTTTCATTTTTTCTCATCGGTGTCCGTCCCGCATCGCTGCGGGACGGACCATCCAATGATTTTCGCAATTAGTTAATGATTACTCTGAATTTAACCCATCCTTGCGTGGATGAATTTTGGCCCCAGTAACCGCCGCTAATGACGCCGAAATTGAATGTCACCATTCCACTGCCGTAGCTTCCTTTATCAGCATCGCTGGCATCCGTTTGCTGAGTCCACGTTGCGTTATCCGGCGAGTAATACATACTTCCCGGAACGTAGGTTGTATTGGTGGGCACCAAATCCGTGATGATAACCGAGTTGGCGTAACCGGATCCCAGATTTTGATATTGGACCGAATACTCAAGCGTATCGCCCGGTTTCGCAGTACCGTGCACCTTGATTACGTTCTTTATCAAATTCAATGCAGGAGTTTTGACATACGTAATGGTGTAACCTTTTGCCGTATCCGCCGCCGTGACGGAAACAAACCGGTAATTCGCACTATCACGAGATCGATCGGTTGTATGCGTGCTCGGTGTCGCCCGGAAGATGTAATTGACCGTTGCATTTTGAGCCACACCGCCTGTCGAGGTCCACGATGAGATAAGAGAATCGGTCCCTTCATACTGTGCATCGCCGTTCTTATCATAATAGATGCTCCATGTCAGAGGCAGCGAAGTAAACGGCAGCACGTTTGCAGTATCCGTACGATTGCCGTTATTCGTAAGCTTGAGGACAAAGGTATTGACCATGCCTGATTGGACAGAATCCGCCTGGTGGTTCGAAGCAAATGCTCCGCCGACAGTATCGACGACTACCGTCCAGCCAAGTTTATCTATCACCGTTGAATTTGCGGGACCGGCATTTGGACCGGTTAAAGGGTATCCATTGATGCTGTCGACATATGTAATGCTGGCAGAGTTGGTTATAAGTGTTCCGGACAACACACCGGCATTTACCGTTGCCAGAATATGGAAGCCGACACCGTGTCCGCCATTTAATGAAGCAAGCGTATATTTTACCGTGTGCGCTCCGCTGAATGTCACTGTCCCGCCGCCGGAATCCGCAGCAGCTGAATTATAGGTGACAGTTGAAGGCAGAGAGTCGACAATGACGATGCTCTGCACATGTGCCGATCCGCTGTTTAAGTAATTCACTTGATATGTAACCTGCGTGCCCGGCTGAGGATTGTTAATATTCACGGTCTTATTGCCGGCTATCGTAACACGGGAAACGGTTACAGTATCATGTTGATAAGCATACTGTGTTCCGTCATATTGCGATTGACCGGTAACGAGCGATGTATCGACATTTCCGCTGACCGCTGTAGGAGGTATGAATTCACGCACTAAGATGTAGAACGAACTATCCTCTTGCACGGTATCCGATACTGCGATGACTCCGTTCAAGGTATCGGCCGCATTCAAGACACCGTTGCGATTTATGTCTTTATATACTTTCGGCGTCCATCCGTGCTGTGTGGCATACGTCAGGTTAAATTTATCCGTAAAGTTTCCCGTATTTTTCAGTGTTGCAGCGAAGACGACATAGACGCTGTCACCGACAATGCGGTTATAATTTGGAAGAGTCAGTGTCAAACCGGCTTTTTTATCAACTGTCGTGGTGACAAGATTGGACAAAACAGAGTCCATTTGCGCACCGCCGGCATTTTGATATTTTACCTTCGCCTGGTTTGAAATGACTGTCCCTGCGGGTGTACCGCCTGCGAACACCATTACTGGAAGCAATAGTATAAACAAGCAGGTAAGCCCGAGAAATACAGCATAAGAGGCTTTCATCGTTTGCCCTTTCGTAATTTGGTTTTGTATTTTTAATTTTGTTTTCATTTTTTTTATTATTTTCATTTTATTTTTTCATCTCTCTCCTTTCAGCCGTCAGGCGGCGACTTGGAAGGCTGCCGCGCCCGAATTTTGTTGAAAAAAATCTTTCTGAAATCCCGATGCGGGATCATCAGCGAGTTACAACTTTGTATTCCACCCATCTCTCTTCTCCTGGCTTTAAAAGCCGTTGGTCGTTCCAATTAATATTGATCACAGCGCC
>Ga0182017_10000558_pt1 | contig 29494 bp, 26 predicted proteins | sample 712E3DmetaG_FD_120492 | JGI IMG/M metagenome (GOLD analysis project Ga0182017, IMG submission 120492) | Permafrost microbial communities from Stordalen Mire, Sweden - 712E3D metaG | ecosystem: Environmental > Terrestrial > Soil > Wetlands > Permafrost | place: Sweden: Stordalen | collected... | reverse complement strand
GCGGAAGCCGAAGGCAAACACCACCGCCAGCATGATGAAGGCGAAACTCGCAACGTAGTTCCAGGCGAGCCGCTCCTTGAGCACCCACACCGCGAACGCGCTGAATACAATCAGCGTGATCACCTCCTGGATGACCTTGAGCTGGAACCCGGTGAAGTTGCCGTAACCGAGGCGGTTGGCCGGCACCATCAGGCAGTACTCGAAAAATGCAATGCCCCACGACACCAGAATCACCAACCACAGCGGTTTGCTGTGGAGGTATTTCAAATGCCCGTACCAGGCAACGGTCATGAAGATGTTGGAACAGAAAAGCAGCAGGATGGTAGGCATGGTAATGATCCCCGCCGCGGAAATCGGCGCAGGATGATGCCGGCACCGGTCCCATGGGGGAGCGGAAGACGGTGCCCGGTGAAACGTCCAACGCCGCCTCCAGGTCAAGCTTAAGGTTTGGTTCCGCCGGGGCGGACCCGGCTGCTGCCAGCGGAGATCCCAACCCGCCCCGCGCCTCCGCCTGGTCGCTTTGGAGTTTGGCAATCCGCCCCGGTCTCCTATTGGGTAGACGCAACCGCAGCGTCCGCCCCGACCATGGCTCTCACCGTCATCCAGCATCCCCTCGCCCTGCACGTGCTCACGCATCTGCGGGACCGAACCACCAAACCGGCGTTGTTCCGCACGCTGTGCCACCAGATCACCCTGCTGCTGGCGCTCGAAGCCACGCGCGACCTGGCCACCGACGAGCGGGCGATAGAAACCCCCCTGGAAAAAATGACCGGCCGGGTGCTCACGACTCCGTTGGTCGTCGTGCCTATTCTTCGCGCCGGCCTCGGCATGGTCGAACCGTTTCTCGATCTTTTTCCCGATGTCAGCGTCGGCTACGTCGGCCTCGAGCGCGACCACGCCACGGCCATCGCCCATTCGTACTACTGTAAGCTGCCACCGCTCGAAGGCCGCCGGGTGCTGGTGATCGACCCCATGCTGGCCACCGGCGGTTCCGCCGCGCAGGCGCTGGATGTGATCAAGGCGGCCGGCGCGCGGGATCCCGCCTTGGTCTGCATCGTCGCCGCTCCGGAAGGAGTGGCCCTCGTCGAGCAGCGTCACCCCGGCGTGCCGATCTTCGTCGCCGCCCTCGATCGCGCGTTGAACGCGCGGAAGTACATCCTCCCCGGACTCGGCGACTTTGGCGACCGTTTGTACGGCACCTGAGCCCGGCCAGCCCGGATGTTTCCTGGCGCGGCCGAGCCGCCGCCAAAGTGGCACGGGTCTCCCGACCCGCGGTCCGCAAAACACGGGTCGGGAGACCCGTGCCACCTCGAGAATCAGCGCGCGCCGGCCAAGCCTGCCTCGACAACCCCCGGGTCCGGCTGCACGCTTTCCCTTCGTTGCGACCTGCCATGCGCGCCGAACGCTCCGGACTTCTTCTCGCCGACCGTTGGACCGACTACGAACTCCTCGACGGCGGCGATGGCATGAAGCGGGAGCGGTGGGGACCCTACGTGCTCGTGCGGCCCGACCCGCAGATCCTGTGGCCGCGACACCACAACTCGTCGGAATCCGACCGCGAGGCTGCCGGCGCCGCCGGTTGGGAACCGTGGGACGGTTTCTACCACCGGAGCGCCGGCGGTGGTGGGTGCTGGGAATTCCACCGGCCGCTGCCCGAACACTGGGAGATCGCCTACCCTCCCCTCCAGCTGACCTTCAAGATCCGGCCCACCGGATTCAAACACACCGGGCTTTTTCCCGAGCAGGCTGTGAACTGGACCTGGTGTGCGGAAAAAATCCGCGCGGCGGGCCGGCCGATCAGCGTGCTCAATCTGTTTGGCTACACCGGGGCCGCGACGTGCGCCGCGGCGGGCGCCGGCGCGAGTGTCTGCCATGTCGACGCCGCCGAGGGCATGGTCAAGTGGTGCCGGGAAAACGCCGCCTTGTCCGGCCTGGCCGCGGCACCCATCCGCTACATCGTGGACGATTGCCTGAAGTTCGTGCAGCGCGAAATCAAGCGCGGCCGCCGTTACGACGCGATCATCATGGACCCGCCGACTTATGGCCGCGGCGGCGGCGGCGAACTGTGGAAGATCGAGGACCATCTCTGGCCGCTGCTGCTGGAATGCCGCCGGGTGCTCCACGAGCGGCCGTTGTTTTTCCTCATCAACGCCTACACCGCGCGGCTCTCCCCCACCGTGGTCGCCAACCTGCTCGCCGAGTTGCTGGGCGATGCCGGCGGGCGGATCATCGCGGGCGAAGTCGGCCTCTCGGTTGCCGCCGATCACAAAGTGCTCCCGTGCGGCATCTATGGCCGCTGGGAATTCTGATCGCGTAAAACCCGCCACCCCGATTCCGCTGGCTCTCATTGATCGATCGCATGAATTCGGCTGAGACGAAGACGTTCAAGATTGGTGTCGACGGTGGCGCCACCAAAACGGAGCTGATCCTCGTGGATGGCACCGGAGCCGTGATCGCCCGCCAAACCGCGCCCGGATCCAATCCGAGTCTCATCGGTCCCGATCGCGCGCGTGCTGTTCTCCGCGACGCCCTGCGATCCCTGGTCGCAGGCATCCCGCCTGGCCGGATCGACCGCCTGTTGTTGTGCATGGCCGGAAGCCAGTCGTTTTGGGAGGAAACGGCCGCCGAACTCGGCGAGTTTGGCCGCGCCGAGGCATTTTCCGATTCGCTGCCCGTGCTTGAACTCGCCACCGGCGGCGCGCCCGGCCTGGTGGTGCACGCCGGCACCGGCTCGTTCGTCGCCGCCCGCGCGCCGGATGGATCGATCCACTATGCCGGCGGCCTCGGCTGGCGCTTCGGCGACCCGGGAAGCGGTCACGACCTCGGCAGCCGAGGCCTCGCGCAATCCCTGCTGGAACATCAAGGCTGGGCGGAGCGTTCCGCTCTGGGTGCCGCGTTGGCCGAAGAGGCCGGAACGACGGACTATGTCGTCCTGTCCCGGCTGTTTTACTCAGCTCCCGATGCGGACGCGCGGATCGCGGCCTTCGCGCCCCGGGTGGTGGAGCTAGCCGCCCGCGGGTGCCAGCCGGCCCAGCGGATCATCGCGGAATCCGTCGCTGGTTTTGCGCCCCTGGTACATGCCGTGTTGCAGCGGCTCTTCCCTGAGACCGTCGCGGACGCACCCGTGGCGGGCGGGATCTCCGGTGCGCTGTTGAACCGCCCGCCCTGTCTCGAGGCCCTGCGCGCCCTGGCGGCGGTGCACGCCTGGCCTGTCCGTTGGCGTCCGGTCACCGATCCGCCGATCGAAGGCGTGCGGCGCATGCTCCAACGGTCACCCTGAGCGGCGGATTCATGCAGACGAACCATCATCGTCCTCGTATCGAAACGAACAATCCGGTGACCATTGCAGGAGCCTGTTTGCAGGCGATTTCTTCCCCGCAATCGCGAGTATTCTCGCTCCTACAACTGCGTCGTTCCGACTGAGGGGGGGACAGTCCCGCCGGCGGCCCGGAACCAAGCGAATCGCCAGTGCGGGTTTGCCGCCACGCCACAGAGTGTTACCCTGCCCCCATGCCCGCCACCGAGGCCAACGTCCTCCAGACGCAGAAGAAGCCGAGCTACCCCGTCAACGACGAGCTCCGCGCCTACCTGCGCCGCTTCCGGCGGGATCGCGATCTGCCAGTGACCTACGAACGGCTCCGCGACTACCAGGAGACCGCGCCGCTGATTGATGCCAGCGGCCAGCCCACCCTGTGGGAGACCGTCGTGTACCGCCCGGAGACCATGCCGGTGTTGAACGAGGACCTCAAACACATCTACGCCCTGCTCAAGGTCGACGGCGACTTCTCGGTCATGACGCACCTGTATATCGACCGCGTCGATTTTTGCGCCTTCGGCAATTCACAGCCGTTCCGCATCCGCATCGTCAACGCGTACAATGACAATGCCGACTACTTTCACGTGAAGAAGGCCGACGCCTCGCGAGTCTACGGTCTCGAACTCGAACACCTGCTCTCCCCGAACCGGCTCAGTTTCCTCACCAGCGGCAAAACCCTGGTCGAAGAACACATCCCCGGCATCCCCGGGGACATCTTCATCGAACGCTGGCTGCAGGACCCCGAGCTCAATCCCGTGCGGGTGGCCAAGGAACTGGTGAAGTTCAACGAGCGCTGCTTCATCCGCCTGCTCGGCGACATGCGCTCCTACAATTTCGTCTTCGTCATCATGCCCGACGTCGAGGACGCCCAGGTGCGCATCCGCGCAATGGATTTTGACCAACAATCCTATAACGGCCGCAAGAACTACTACCTGCCGCAGTTTTTCAAGGAAAACACCGCGCTGGCGCTCTACTGTCTCAAGCACCTGCGCCACGAAACGTCGCTGCAATACCAACGCGAGGAACAAACGCTCATGCTCCAACGGGCGGACATCGCCGCCCACCGCCTCGGCCACCTCCTGCAGGTCATGGCGCGCGACCGGATCGCGCCCGATGAAAAAGTGCACCAGCTCCGCGACAGCCTGGCGGAACATTTCAAGTCCGGGCGCTACCTGCACTGCCAGACGATGGGCGAGCTGGTCCGCGAGAATCTCGAGACGCTCCGCCACCGGATCGGCCAGCCGATGACGCCGGCTCCCACCGGCCATGAAACCGCCTCGGAGTGATCCGGTGGCGACCGCCCGCGCCGCGGTTCGTGCGGTTGCTCCCAACGCTACCGCCGGTTGCCGCCGGCTGCCCGTCTTATCTCCGACCCAGCCTTTTGCGCAGCGCCTTGGCGTCCGGGCTGACCGCGCCGCACCCTTCTGACCCGCAGCCCGAGCGACCGCGGCGCGACAGCGCGCGCCGCACCAGCCAAGCCGCGGCCAGCGCCACGATGGCGAGTGCGGCAGTGGTTTGGATCTGGGCCGTCATGATCGAGTCACCCCACGATACACGAAAGGCGCGCCCAGGACAGGCTCCCCCGGGCGGTGCAGGTTTCTTTCGTCTGTTGCATGCGGATCGTCGCGCTCCATTTCAGAAACCCAGGGCGTGCCCGGTTTGGTAGACGACGCAGCACACGAGCCACGCCGTGCCCGTCATGTAGGCAATCTGGAACAGCGGCCAGCGCCACGAGTTCGTCTCGCGTTTGACGACCGCCACGGTGCTCATGCACTGCATCGCGAAAACGTAGTAGATCATCAGCGTGAAACAGACGAGGGGAGTAAACAGCGGCGCGCCCCCCGGCCAGCGCGCCTGCCGTAACGCGTCGCGCAGCGGCACCGGGTTCTGCCCGCGTTCCTGCTCGACGCCGAAGAGCACGCCCATGGAACTGACGAAGACCTCGCGCGCGGCGAACGAGCTCACCAATCCGATACCGATGCGCCAGTCGAACCCCAGCGGCTTGATCACCGGCCCGAGAGCGCGGCCCGCCGTGCCGGCGAAACTGTGGGCGAGTCGTTGCTCCGCCGTCGTGGCGTCGGGGTGCTTCGGATAGGTCGTGAGGAACCACAGCACGAGCGAAATGCCCAGGATGATCGTGCCGGCGGTCTTGAGGAAGGCCCCGGCGCGCTCCAGCATGTGCAGCATCACGTCCCTCATCCGTGGCAGCCGGTAGGGCGGCAGCTCAATGATCATGAGGGCTGGCTCGCCCTTGAGCAGGCGCTTCCGGAAGAGCCAGGCGAAAGCAAACGCGCCGCCCGTGCCCAGCGCATACATCAGCAGCATCAGGCCCACCTTGACCTCCACCGGCACGCGGTCCCCCGGCAGCAACGCGGCGATCATCAGCAGGTACACCGGCAGCCGGGCCGAACAACTCATCAGCGGCGCCACGAGAATCGTCACCAGCCGGTCCTTCGCATCCTCGATCGTGCGGGTGGCCATGATGCCGGGAATGGCGCAGGCGTAGGAGCTGAGCAGCGGGATGAAGGATTTGCCGCTGAGCCCCACCCGGCTCATCACGCGGTCCATGATGAAACCCGCCCGTGCCATGTATCCCGTGCTTTCCAGCAGCCCAATGAAGAAAAACAGGATGAGAATCTGCGGCAGGAAAACCAACACCCCGCCGACCCCGCCGAGCGCCCCGTCCGTCAGCAGATCGCGCAGGTCGCCCGGCGGCATCACCCCCTTCACCCAGCCGGCCAGCGCGGCCACCTGCGCGCCGATCCAGCCCATCGGATACTCGGCCAGCGTGAAAATGGAGAGAAACAGCGCCGTCATGATCCCGCCCAGCACCAGCCAGCCCCACCACGGGTGCACCACCACCGCATCGATGCGGTCGGAGATTCCGGGGCCGGATGGAACGACCCGGTGCATCACCTCGGCGCAGAGACGGGTGATGGCCTCGTATCGGCCGCTCACGAGTGTGCCCGACCAATCGACGCCTTGACCCGACCAGCGCTGCTTCCATCCCGTCAGAATCGCCGAAGTGCCCGGGCTCAACGGCGTGGAGCCGGCCACCCGCACGGGATCCTGATCCGTCAGCAGCAGGAGCGCCTCCGCTCGGGCGATCAAAGGCGGCTTGCCGTCGTCTTCGATCAGCGAGGCCTGCAACTCGGCCACGGCCGACGCAATCGGCGGCGGCACATCCCAGCGGTGGCGTGACAACGGCAGGTCGCTGCGGCTCATCGCCAGACGTAATTCCAGGACGCCCCGGCCGTTGACCGCTTCGCAGGGAATGACCGGAATGCCCAGCTCGTGCTCGAGCCGCGCGACGCGCACCGTGACCCCGGCGGCGGCCGCGAGGTCCATCATGTTCAACACCAGGATGGTGGGCCGGACGAGATCGAGCACCTGGTGGACGAGATAGAGGTTCCGCTCCAGGTTGGTCGCGTCGACGATGCAGATGATCCGATCCGGCGTTTCGAGGTCGGCCCGCCGCCCCAGCAACACGTCGCGCACGATGGCCTCGTCCGGTGAGCGGGCCGCCAGCGAATACGTGCCCGGCAGGTCAATGATGGTGATGGGGCGGCCATGCTGCGAGTAAGTCGTGCCGATCTTCTTCTCAACGGTGACTCCAGGGTAATTGCCGACCTTCTGTCGGAGACCGGTAAGAGCATTGAAGAGCGTGCTCTTGCCGCAATTGGGGTTTCCCACCAAGGCATAAACCGGCAGACGGCCGGCCGGACTCGACGACCCTGATACGGTTGGTGCGACGGCAGACATCGATGCCAGGTTGATGGGTTTCCCGAGGGCTCCGGGTTCAGCCAAGGGGAGCGAGGATGAGGCTCCGGTTCACCCCGAAGCCTCGTTTTTCAACCCTCCATCGGTTCGACGACGACGTGCTCGGCTTCGCTCCGGCGCAGGGTGAGATGGTAGCCGCGCACCTGAATCTCGAGCGGATCCCCCAGCGGCGCGGTGCGTACGAGGGCGAGCGAGGTTCCCAGCAGGACGCCCATTTCCCGGAGACGCACCAATGCCGCACCCTGATCCGGAAACCCGCGCACCACGGCGCGCGATCCGACGGGAAGTTGCGACAGTTTCAGGGTGGAGGCCATGGGCAGCCAGGCGCTGGGGCGAGCACACGCCAGTCAGGCTCCGTTGCGGATCGGATTGACAATGATCTGTTGGGCGAGCCGCTCGCTCAGCGCGATCCGCGTCCCGCAAACCTGGCAAATCAGCATGTCTGTACCGGCCACCTTCTGGATCACGGTCGACTCGCAAAACCCCATCTCCCGGAGCCGCTGACAGGATTCAGCCTGCCCGTTCAATTCCGCCACACGTCCCGGCACCCCGGCTGGCAGCTCGTTCAGCGGCAGGCGTTGCAGGTTCTCGGTGGGGGATTCCTCAGGCATGCGGAGGGATTAACTAAAATAGATTGAGACTCAGTTTCAACAAGAATCAGTTCCGCCATCTTGGTTGCATGTGCAACAAGATTATATGTTGTTGATAGACAATAGTAAGAACGATAAACATGGCCGCGATTCTTCCGGTGATTCAATTTGCCCCAAAGAGATTCGGTTCCTCTCCACGAACGGCCACCGTCTCTTCTTCCTCCTGGGCCGGCAATTCCTCAAGTGGTGCGAAGCGTTCGGATGAAAAACCTAACTCCTGCTGACCGGCGTGAAACGGGTCCGGTGAGTTTGACAGCTCATCCAGCAGCAAACCCACCGTGGCGGTGTCGCCGCCCTTGACGATCTTCTCTCGGCCAAGAAATACCTCGCGAATCGTGTAGGTCTTCCCTTTGACCGGCAATTGGAGGTAAATTGCCCGGACAAACTCAGAAAACACGTCGTTGATGCAGGCGACCTTCTGTCCCTTGATCATGGCTGTGGTATTCTGGGTGAGTCGGACGCCGCCGTCCCTGATCGATGGTGTACCCGACTTGGCGAAACAGGTGCCGAAGTGCCGTCTGCTGCCCGGCGCCGAACCGCCGGCGTCGAGCTAACGGCGCTACCGTTGCGGCGGATTCGCCGGCGTTCCCGGCCCCGGCGCGGCCACCGCTTGGCGCCGCAATTCCCGCCGCCGATTGATGTCCGCCTCGAGGTTGCGCAGTTGTTCCGGCGTCAGGGTCGGCGTCGGCATTCCCTGGGGGCCGATCCCCCCGCCTCCGGAGATGGGCCCTCCGGGACCACGCAGCATCGTCGGCATCATGGCCGGCGCTCCGGGTATGGGCGTCCCACCAGTCATCGACGGCGACGATGCGACCGTGTTCAGCAGGGCGATTTTCGCCTCTTTTAACGCGAGTTGGAAAGTCCGGCTCCGCTGTTCGACCGTGACGGTCTGCTTCTGCTCGTCGAACGCTTTCACCACGAATTCGTGGCCGGGCTCGTTCAGTGTGGCCCAAGTGCTGCGTTTCTTGACCGGATCGTAGAGGCTGAATTCATAAACCCCATTGGCGAGGAGAATGCTGCGCAGTTCGAGCGGCGCGCCCTCCAGCGCGGCTCCGGCCGCAAGATTGGGGGTAAGAAAAGGGGAATTCTCCAACAGGTTGGAAGCCGCCACCAAGGGCGACGCCGTCACCGCGACGAAGAGAGGCAGGATCAGGCGCGAAACGCAGACACGCAAGCGCATGGCGGAGTCAAGTTAAGTCACGCATTGATGACTCGTCAAGTAACGCGCAACGCCGTGGCACGGACCTTCCGACCCTGCGGCGCCCACGGTCGGCCGCGTCATTTCTGCTCCAACAGCTCGACCTCGTAGCCGTCTGGATCCGTGACAAAGGCCATGCGGCGGCCGGTCGGAAACGTCTGGCGCCAGTCATCGGGCCATATTTTGTAGCCCTTCCGTTCCAGTTCCCCGCATTCCACGATCAAATCGGGAAATCCGACCGCCGTATGCATGAGGTCCTCCGGCACCACCAGCGCGTAGCCCTGTTGATAGCACAACTCCAGCACGTGGTCACTGCCCGGTATCTGCAGGAAGGCCAATTCGTTTCCCTGGGGGGACTTGGGGATGCGGCGGACACAGACAAAGCCGAGCGCCGCATACCACGCGATCGTGCGCTCAAGGTCACCGACGCGGATCCGGGTGTGAAGGAATACTGGCATCGTGGGAACGGTTGGAGATTACACCAGACGGAGCGAAGGATGTTCATCCTGGGCGCCGCGCCGTCCGGACTCAAGCGCGGCCGCTGAGCTTTCGGACCCAAAAATACCCGCTAGATTTTGACTTGCCTTTGGCATAACTGGTTTTAACCCTGCCTCCGCTTGTTGTTTGAGTCGTCTGCTTGGTGGATTGTCAGGTGAACGTTGGTTCAGTGGTGATTCGAAACTCGATGGTCGGGAACGGGCAGAAGATTAGGCCAAGCAGTAGTATCCAGACACAATCATGAGCACAAAGCTATACGTGGGCAATCTGCCGTTTGCCACCACCGCGCAAGACCTCCAGGACCTGTTCGCCCAAGCCGGCACCGTTGCCGGAGTCGACCTGATCTTCGACAAATTCACGGGCCGCTCCCGCGGTTTCGCGTTTGTCAGCATGGCCACGGCCGAAGAAGCGCAGGCCGCCATCCAAAAGTTGCACGGTTTTGCGATCGAAGGCCGGAATCTCACGGTCAACGAGGCCCGCCCGAAGGAAGAGCGTCCGCCGCGCCAGTTTGAAGGCGGCGAGCGTCGTGGTGGTTTTGGTGGACCCCGCGGTGATCGCGGTGACCGCCGTGGCGGCGACCGTGGCGGCTTCCGTCGCTGAGCGCTGTTCCCACGAACCTCTCGAGGCCGGGCATCCGTCCGGCCTTTTTTTTGTCCGGCCGTCGGCTGTCATGTGCCGGTCCTGAATCGAGCGTTCCCCCTCCCGTGCTTTGGCCACTCCGGGAAAGGAGGATAAAATGCTTGCATGGAAACTCAAAATACCATGGTAGTTTCCTGAGATTCCAATGACTGTCACCGCCGCCACGCCTTCTTCCGGCTCTGCCCCGTCGGCTCGGATCCGGATTCTCGCCACCGTCCGGACTCACCTGTTCACCCTCGGGTACAGCGGGCTCACGATGGACGACCTCGCGCAGGAACTGGGCATGAGCAAGAAAACCCTCTACGTCCACTTTCCGAGCAAGGACGCCATCGCCAGCGCCATCATCGACTCCATCGGCGAAGAGCTCCACGTCCGGTTCGAGGCGGTGTTGGCCGATCCGGGCCGCACGTTCCTCCAGAAGCTCACCAGCGTGACCGACATCATCGGCGATACGTTGGGCCGGGCCAGCCCGGCGATGTTTCGCGACCTGCAACGGTCCGCGCCGGCGCTGTACCAGAAGATCGAGGACATCCGTCAGAAGACCGTGCCCTTTGTCTTCGGCCACCTGATCCGCACGGGCATCGCCGAGGGCAGGGTCCGTCCGGACATCGATCCGGCCTTCGCCACCGAATTCTGGCTCCAGGCGATCCGCGGACTCGTCCAGCCGGCCGTGCTGGAGCGCACCCAGCTCACCCTGCGCCAGACCGTCCACAAAGCCCTCCCGATCTTCTTCACCGGACTTCTCACCTCCTCCGGCCGCAAAGACTATGAAAAACACCTCCGCACCTGTGAAAATCATTCTGTCTCCTGACCGTCGGCACCGCTGTCTCGCCGCCGCCCTCCTCGCTGCCGTCTTCACCCTGGGCGCCTGCGACCGCAGCAACGGCGCCCGGCCCGGCGACCTCGTCCTCTCGGGCAACATTGAGGTCACGGACGCCCAGCTCGGCTTCAAGGTGCCCGGCCGGGTGGCCGAGCGCCTCGTCTCCGAGGGCGACCGCGTTCAGGTCGGTCAGCTCGTCGCCCGGCTCGACGACATCGAACAGAAGGAGCAGCTCGCCCTGCGCCGCGCCGAGCTCGCCGCCGCGCAGGCGGCGCTGGCCGCCCTCGAGGCCGGATCCCGCCCCCAGGAAATCGCCGCCGCCGCCGCCACCGTGCGCAGCGCCGAGGCGGAACGCGACCGCGCGCGGCTGGATTTCGCGCGCCAACAGGAACTGCGGAACAAGGACGCCATCGCCGACCGCGAACTCGAAACCGCCCAAGCGGGGCTCAAGGTGGCCGAGGCCCATACCGCCGAGGCCGCCGAGCACCTCCAACTGGTCAGGGAGGGACCGCGGGCCGAGGACATCGCCCAAGGCCGCGCCCGGGTCGAGCAGGCCCGCGCCGCCGTCGCCTTCGCCGAAACGCAACTGGACAACACCCGCCTCGTCTCCCCGCTGACCGGCGTCGTGCTCTCGCACAATATCGAACCGGGTGAATACGTCTCGCCCGGCACCCCGGTCGTCACCGTCGCCGATCTCGCGCATGTCTGGGTCCGCGCCTATCTCAACCAGACCGATCTCGGCCGCGTCCGCCACGGCCAGCAGGTCGCGGTGCACACCGACACGTTCCCCGGCAAGACCTACGAAGGGACGATCGGCTTCATCGCCTCCGAGGCCGAATTCACTCCCAAGACGGTGCAGACGCCCACCGAGCGCGTGAAACTCGTTTTCCGCCTCAAGATCGATCTCGCCAACCCGCAAGACGAGCTCAAGCCCGGCATGCCGGCCGACGTGATGATCCCCGCCAGCCCATAGATGGGTCGATACGGCCCGTCTTCCCGACCCTCCGCCCGCCTTCCCCCTTATCCCTCACTCCCTCGTCCCGTCTTCTTCCCTCCCCATGTCCGCCATCCGCACCATCAGCCTGCGCCGCACCTTCGGCGAACTGGTCGCCGTGGCGGGACTCGATCTTGACGTCGCGGAGGGCGAGATTTTCGGCCTCGTCGGCCCCGACGGCGCCGGCAAGACGACGACCATGCGCCTGCTGACGGGCATCCTGTCCCCGACCGGTGGCAGCGCCCAGGTGGCGGGCTTCGACGTCGCCGGCCAGTCCGAACGCCTGAAGGAGCACATCGGCTACATGAGCCAGCGCTTCGGCCTCTACCCGGACCTCACGGTGATGGAAAACATCGCCTTCTACGCCGACCTCTACGGAGTGCCGCGACGCGAACGCGAGGCGCGCACCGCGCGCCTGCTGGGCTTCAGCCATCTGACGCCGTTCCAACGGCGGCTCGCCGGCGACCTTTCCGGCGGGATGAAGCAGAAGCTCGGCCTCGCCTGCGCCCTCATCCATACGCCGCGCGTGCTTTTTCTCGACGAACCCACCAACGGCGTCGATCCCGTCTCCCGCCGCGACTTCTGGCGGATTCTGTACCAGCTTGTCCGCGACGGCGTGACCATCTTTGTCTCCACCGCCTATCTCGACGAGGCGGAGCGCTGCAACCGCCTCGCCCTGCTCCACGCCGGGCGGCTGCTCGGGCTCGGCACCCCGGACGCGGTCAAATCCCTCATGCCGGGCACCCTGCTGGAGGTACGCACCTCCGCGCCACGCCGCACCGCCGCCCTGCTGCGCGAACGCCTCACCGGCGTCGCCGTCGGCCTGTTCGGCGACCGCGTGCACCTCGCGACCACGGACGCCGGCGCCACGGCCGCCCGGGTGCGCGAGTTCGTGGTCGCCGCCGGAATCGAGCTGATCGCCCTGCGCCCGATCGAGCCGTCGCTCGAGGACGTGTTCGTCTCCGTCCTCGCCATCCCACCCGCCCGCGCGCCTTCCATGGATATGTCATCTGATAAATGACATCCCGCCCGTCACTCGTGCTCCCCCCACCCGCCCCTTCCACTGAGACCGTCGTCGAGGTGCACGACCTCGAGAAACGCTTCGGCACGTTCCGGGCCGTGGCGGGCATCTCCTTCACGGTGCAGCGGGGCGAGATTTTCGGCTTTCTCGGCCCGAACGGCGCGGGCAAGTCGACCACGATCCGCATGCTCTGCGGTCTGCTCACCCCCACGGCCGGCTCCGGTCGCGTCGCGGGCTTCGACCTTGTGCGGGAGCCGGAGCTGATCAAGACGCGCATCGGCTACATGAGCCAGCGGTTCTCGCTCTACGACGAGCTGACGGTGGAGGAGAACATCGATTTCTACAGCGGCATCTATTGCCTGCCGAAGGCGAAAAAAAAAGAGCGCAAGGCCTGGGTGCTCGCCATGGCGGGGCTGGAGGACCGCCGCGCCGCGCTCACCGCCACCCTGTCCGGCGGCTGGAAACAGCGCCTGGCCCTCGGTTGCGCGGTCCTGCACGAGCCGCCCATCCTGTTCCTCGACGAGCCGACCTCGGGCGTCGACCCCAACAGCCGGCGCCAGTTCTGGGACTTGATCTACGCCATGTCGGAGCGCGGGGTCACGGTGTTCGTGACCACGCACTACCTGGAGGAATCGGAGTACTGCGACCGGCTGGGCATCATCTATCGCGGCGCGTTGATCGCCCTCGGCACGCCGCGCGACCTGAAGACGCAACATATGCCGGAAGCGGTGCTCGAAATCGACTGCGCCCGGCCCAACGAGGCGATGGACCTCCTCGAGCGCCTGCCCGAGGTGAAGGATGTCGCCCTCTTCGGCCACGGCCTGCACGCCGTGGCGGCCGACGCCGACGCGGCCGGCCGTGCCATCAAGGCGGCGCTGGCCGCCGGCGGTTTCCGCCTCGACCGGCTGGAACGGATCACGCCGACCCTCGAAGACGTGTTTGTCGCCCTGATCGAGGCGCACGAACGGGCCGAAGCGCCGGCCCCGGAGGTGCGCCGATGAGCCTGCGCCGCCTTTGGGCTGTCGCCCGCAAGGAGGGACTCCACATCCGCCGCGACCCGCGCAGCCTCGGGCTCGCGATCGGCATTCCCATGCTGATGCTTTTGATGTTCGGCTACGCGCTCACCCTCGACGTCGATCGCGTGCCCCTCGTCACGTGGGACCAAAGCGGCACCCCGGTCAGCCGCGACTACCTCGCCGAATTCACCGGTTCGCGCTACTTCAGCTTTGTCGGGGCGGTGGCAAACTACCGCGAATTGGAGCGGGCGATTGATCGCCGCGACGCCCTCATCGCCGTTGTCATCCCGCCGGACTTTGCCCGGCGGATCGAGGCCGGGGAGGCCGCGCCCGTCCAGGCGATCGTCGATGGCTCGGACTCCAATACCGCGGCGATTGTGCTCGGCTACACCCAGGCGGTGACCGCCGGCTTCAACCAGCGGATCGTGCTCGAGCAGGTGCAACGCCTCCTGGGGTCCCAGGCCGCCGCCCCGATGGAACTGCGGCCGCGCGTGTGGTTCAACGCCGACCTCAAGTCGCGCAACTTCATCATCCCGGGCCTGATCGCGGTGATCATGGGCCTGATCGCCGCGCTGCTGACCTCGCTGACCATCGCGCGAGAATGGGAACGCGGAACGATGGAACAGCTCATTTCCACCCCGGTGAAGGCGCCGGAGATCATCCTCGGCAAGCTGGTGCCGTATTTCGGGATCGGGATGCTCGATGTCCTCATCGCCGTGCTCATGGCGGTGTTCCTTTTCGCCGTGCCCCTGCGTGGCAGCGTGCCGCTGCTCTTTGCCATGGCCGCGCTTTTCATCGTCGGCACGCTCTCGCAGGGAATCCTCATCAGCACGCTCGCCCGCCAGCAGCTGCTGGCCAGCCAGATCGCCATGATCTCCACCTTCCTGCCGGCCTTCCTGCTCTCGGGCTTCATGTTCGCGATCTCGAACATGCCGACCGTCGTGCAGGCCATCACCTACATCGTGCCGGCGCGCTATTTTGTCGCGCTTGTCAAGGGAATCTACCAGCGCGGCGTCGGCCTCGAGACCCTGTGGCCTGACGCCGTGTTCCTCCTTGTCTTCTCCACGGTCGTGGCGGGCGCCGCGATCGCCAAGTTCCGGAAACGCCTCGACTGACCATGTGGGAACGCATTTTCACCATCCTCCGCAAAGAGTTCCGTTCCGTCTTCCGCGATCCGCGCATGCGCATGGTGATTTTTGGCGTGCCCGTGCTCCAGACCCTGATCTTCGGTTATGCCGTGACGATGGACGTGCGGCACGTGCGCCTGGTCGTGGTGGACCGCGACGGGACGCCGGATAGCCGCGCGCTCGTGGCGCGTTTCGAAGGGTCCGAGTACTTCACCATCGTCGCCCGCACCAACGACGAGAACCGGGCCCGGGCGCTGATCGACGGGGCGGAAGCCAGCGCCGTCCTCCAGATCAACGCGGGCTTCGCCGGCGACCTCCGCTCCGGCCGCATCGCGCCGGTGCAACTCGTGGTCGACGGATCCGACTCCAACACCGCGCGGATGGTGCTCAACTACAGCACCCTGATCGCGTCCGCCTTCAACACCGAGGTCATGCTCGACCTGGCCTGGCGCAAAGCGGGACGCCCGGTCTCTGCCGGCGTCGTCGACCTCCGGTCGCGCGCCTGGTTCAACGAGGATCTCGAGAGCCGCAATTACTTCGTTCCCGGAGTCATGGCCCTGCTCGTGATGTTGGTGAGCCTCATGCTGTCCAGCATGGCGATCGTCCGCGAAAAGGAGGTCGGCACGATCGAGCAGATCATGGTCACCCCGATCCGGCCGGTGGAGTTCATCCTCGGCAAGTGCGCGCCCTTCGTCGCGATCGGATTTGCCGATGTCGTGCTGGTGACGCTCGTCGGCGTGTTCTGGTTCGACATTCCCATCCGCGGCAGCTTCGGGCTGCTGCTGCTCGGTACTGCCCTCTACCTCCTCAGCACTCTGGGCACCGGCCTGTTCATCTCCACGGTCAGCGAGACGCAGCAGCAGGCGATGATGACGACCTTCTTCTTCTTTTTCCCCGCCATGCTGCTGTCGGGCTTCGTCTATCCCATCGCGAACATGCCCGACGTGGTCCAGTGGCTCACCGTCCTCAATCCCCTGCGCCATTTCCTGATCATCGTCCGCGGCGTCTTTCTGAAGGGGGTCGGCTTCGAGGTGCTCTGGCCGCAACTCGCCGCGCTTTTCGCCATCGGTCTCAGTGTGATGATCTTCGCCATCCAGCGCTTCCACAAACACGTCGCCTAGGTTCTTCCGGAAGAAACCCGGCACCGCCCTCCCAGGAACAGGACAGAAAGCACTTAACTGGTTCCGCCTTCACCATGAAACCTCTACCGCTCCTCCTTTTCTTCCTCGCCGCGGCGCGCCTGCCCGCCGGCGAGCCGGTCGCAGCACCGCTCGCCCTGAGTTCATCGAATGGCCTGGCGCTCGACGACTGCCGGCGCCTCGCGGCCTCCACGCAACCGTTGCTCACGGCGGCTGACGCTGGCGTCACCGCGGCCGCCGCCGCGGTGGCCGAGGCCCGCGCCCCCTACTGGCCGCAGGTCGACCTCGATGCCGGCTATCATCGCTGGCAGCGGCATGCTTTCCTGCCCGCCGGTCTCATCCTGCCGGGTCGCAGCCTGCCGGACGCGATCGGACCCCTTGATGACTGGAACGGCGGACTCTCCTCCCGGGTCACCCTGTACGATTTCGGAGAACGCCGCGCCGGTTTGACCGCCGCTCGTGCGCTCCTGGGTGGCGCCCAGGCCGACGCGGCGGCGACGCGGGCCGATGTCCGGCTCTCGGTCGAGTCCGCCTTCTACGGGCTGGCCGCCGCCCAGGACCTGCTGGGCGTCGCCGAGCGCAACCTCGCCCGCACGGAAAGCCATCTGGCGCTGGTCCGCGCCCGGCGGGAAGCCGGCGCCGTGCCCCAGGCCGACGTCCTGCGCACCCAAGCCGAGGTCGCCACCGCCCGTCTGCAGCAGATCGCCGCCCGGAGCCGCGTGCGCACCGCCACGGGACAGCTCAACACCGCCATGGGCCGGCCGGCCGGGACGCCTCTCGCCATCGTCGCGCCGGCGGCGGACGCTCCCCCGCCCGCCGCGGACGACATCGAAGCAGCCTCCCGCCGCGCGGTCGCCGCCCGGCCCGAGCTTCAATCCGAGCAGCGGCGCCTGGAGGCAGCCCGCGCCAACGTCGAAGCCGCGCGCGCCGCCCGCGCGCCCAAGGTGCGCGCCGACGGGTCCTTCGGCTGGAACGACACCGTCTTCTTGCCCGACACCAAGGAATGGCAGATCGGCCTATCGGTGAATCTGCCGGTGTTCGACGCCGGCAGCCGCGTCCAGCGGCTGGCGCGCACCCGGGCCGAACTCGCCCGCGCCCAGGCCGTCAGCGACAGCCGGGTGCTGCAGGTGCGACAGGAAGTCTGGGCTGCCGCGGCCGAACTCGAACGCGCCTGGGACTCCATCGCCGCCAATGAAGCCGGTGTCCGCGCCGGCGAGGAAAGCCTCCGGGTGGTGCGCGACCGGTATCAGACCGGCGCGGCGCTCGTCACCGACCTGCTCGACACTCAGACGGTGCTCGCCACCGCCGAGGCTGCGCTGGCCGAGGCGCGGTGGACCTACCTGGCGGACCGCGCCGCCTACGACCGCGCCGTCGGCGCGAGCCCGTGAGGCCGTGGGCGTGTTCCGCCGACCCCACGCAGTTGCGTCAGAACTAACGGATAAGCCGACCCACAAAACGGTAGGGCGGGTTATCCCTAACCCGCCGATCAGGTAGGCGCCGGATCACGGCGCGTTACGGAAAACGCGCCCTACCTCACCTACCTGCCCCCACGCTCAGCCCAGCAGAACCGCCTTCGTGCCCACCAGTTTCCGCGCGACGTCGTCGTCCACGTGGAGCGTCTGCGTCGGGAAGGCGAAGGACAGGCCGCGCGCAGCGACCGCGCGCATGATCTTCAGATTAATGCGTTCCCGGAGCCCCATGTGTTTCGTCCAGTCGGGATTGGCGGCAAAGTAGATGATCTGGATGTCGAGCGCCGACTCAGCGTAGTCGGCAAAGCTGACCACGATGGTCTCCTGGTGCACGTCCGGGTCTTCCCGAAGGATCCGGCGGATATCTTCGAGGATCCCCTCCATCTGTTCCGGGGAGGTGCCATAAGTCAGGCCAATCTTCTGTTCCACGCGGCGCTGTGGCATGCGCGAGAAATTGGTGATGGCGTCCCCCGCCACGGTCTTGTTTGGGATGACGATCAGGGTGCGGGCCGGCGTGCGCAGCTTGGTCGAACGCAGCCCGATGTCCTCGACCGTCCCCGACGAGGCGCCGATCTGGACGAACTCGCCGATTTTGAAGGGCTGGTCCAGCGCGACGACGACGGAGCCGAAGATGTTGGCAATGGTGTCCTGGGCCGCGAGAGCGAAGGCGAGGCCGCCGATGCCGAGGCCGGCGAGGAAGGCCTTCACGTCCGCGCCGAGGCTCTGGGCGATCAGCAACGCTCCGAAAACGATGAAGATGCTGATCAGCGACTTCTTGATCCACGGCATGAAGGCCGCGATGCCCATCTTCCGCTCCAGCGCCACCTCGTGCAGGTGGTCGAGGACGGTGTTGAAGGCGCGCATCACCAGCCAGAAGAAGACGAGCGAGAACGCGACCGTGTAGAGATAGCCGAGGGCGTGATCGGTGGACTCGGAGAACTTGAGCGCCTGCAGCGCGCAGACCGCGCCGACCACGACGACCAGCGTGGCGGCCGGCGCTTCCAGGGCGGCGAAGAGTTTGTCGTCGAGGGTGGTCTCGGTGTGCTCGGCCAGTCGTTTGAGAAAACCGAACACGACCTTGGTCACGAGGTGGCGCAGCAGGACGGCCACCACCAGAAACAGGGCGGCAATGAGGTAGCGCGTCGCGGTGTTGCCGCTGCTCTTCGCATCGAAGCGTTGCAGGGTGACGTCGACGAGATGCTCGATGAATTGCGGCGGCCGCGGCGCGCCACGGCCGGTCGCCACCGCCGCCGCGGCCGCGGTCGCGAGCGCGCGCTGGGCCTGCTCCTGGTCGGACCCAGCGGCGTCAGCCGATGGGGGTGGCCGGTCCGTCGGAGCCGGGGCGGAGGCATCCACGGCCGGGCTGCCCTGGGCCACCGGCGCCGCCGCGTGGTGCGCCGCTGCGTCTTCCGCCCGGACCCGGGCCAGGACGCCGGCGACTAGAAACACGATGAGGACAAAAGGTCGAAGCGCTTTCATGCGAAAAGGGGTCTCGTAAATGCACGTCGCCCGGGATTGTCAAAGACGAATCGGCGGCCGCCCCCATTCCAACTGGAGCCGCGACCCCCGGGTCGCGCCCGGCGACGAGGGCGTCGCCGCTCCATGACCGGCGCCCATGGTCAGCCCCGCGTCCGGCGGCGCTTGAGCAGCAGCGCGAGGACGACGACCCCCGCCGCGAGGGCCGCCTCCACGGCGTAGACCAGCCACGCGGGCGGAGCCAGCAGGGAAAAAACGCGCGGATCCGTCATGATCATCTCGCCGCCGACTTTGCCCAGGATCGCCGCCCCCAGGTAGATAATGACGGGATACCGGTCCATCAGGCGCGCGAGCAGGTTGCTCGTGAAGACCACCAGGGGAATGCTGAGGCCAAGTCCGAACAGGAGCAGCCCCAGGTGCCCTTTCGAGGCGCCCGCCACCGCCAGCACGTTGTCGAGCGACATGGTGATGTCCGCCACCGTGATCAACCAGACGGCCTGCCACAGGGTGGCGGCGGTCCGGCCGCCGCCCTCAACGCGCTCGTCCTCCTGCCGGAGGAGTTTCACCGCGATCCACAGGATGAGCAGCCCACCGGCCAGTTTGATGAAGCCCACGTTCATCAACTGCGCCGCTACGGCCGTCAGGGCCACCCGCAGCACCACCGCCATTCCGGCGCCGAGGACGATGCCCCACAATCGCTGCCCCCGCGGCAGCACCCGCACGGCCAGGGCGATCACGACGGCATTGTCACCGGCCAGCACCACGTCGATCAGCACGATGCTCAGGACCGCGGCCAGGAACTGTCCGGGACTGTGCAGGCCCTCCAGTTGGAGCTCGGTGTGCATGAGGCGCGCGGGAACCCGGCGGTGCGGCCAGACCGGCGGCCGGGTCCGCCATGCTCCGAACCGGCCGGGCGGCCGTCAATCGGATACGGTCATCCGCCGGGCCCGCTCACAATCCCAGGAGGCTGCCGTGGTGCTTGAGCCAGCGTTCGGCCTGCCGCCACCCCGGGCACACCGCCTCCACGTGCGTCCAGAACCGCGGCGAGTGATTCATTTCGCGGAGGTGCATCAGTTCGTGATGAATGATGTAGTCGCGCACGAAATCGGGCGCCTGCACCAGCCGCCAGTTGAGCGAGATCGTGCCCCCGGCGGAACACGAGCCCCACCGTGAGCGCTGGTTGCGGACCGACACCCGGCGCAGTTCGATCCCGGCCGTCACCGCCAGTTCCCAGGTGCGGGCGGGCAGTTCGATCCGCGCCCGCCGGGCGAATTGGGCCTCCAGCGCGGGGCGCAGGTCGCCCTCGAGCTGCGGCACGCGGAAGACGTCGGCCCCGAGGCAGACCATTGGCCGGACGCCTTCCGCCGCCACCCGAAGCGGGAGTGCTTCGCCCCGCCAGAGGATGGACGTGCCGGGGCGCCAGACGTCGGCGGGGCGCGGCCGCGCCTGCTGCCGGGCCCGCGCGCGATCGAGCCAGTCGCGCTGTTGCTCGAGGAAACGTCGGGCCTCCCGCTCGGAACCGCGCCGCGGAATGACCATCACCGCCGCGCCATCGCGTCCCAGCCAGAGGCGGTAGCGGCGCGCCCGGTCGCTGCGACGCCAGACCACCGCGCTTCCGGCTGGTGGCGCCAGCCCCTCCGCGCCCGGCCGGCCCGAGGGATCCTGGGGTTGGAGGTTCATGGGCTGGTCGGAAGCGCTTCCGCCGTCCAAAGTCCGATGTCCACCGGACCGTTCGAAGCCGTGTTCACGTCCGGTTGATCGACCCCTGCCGGCGCCGGCGCACGGCGTGCCACAGGCTCGGCATCTCGCCCGAAAACCCCGGCAGCACGAAGGCGATCGCCAACTCCTCCACCGCCCCTACGAGTTGCAACGCGACCACCACGTGGATCGGCACGGCCGACCATCCGGCGAGCAGGACCGCCAGTGCCAGCGGCAACGCCACCGCCAGCGCCTTCGACGCCATCGTGTGAAACGCCAGAATGCGGCTCCAGCGTACCAGACCGTAGATCACGATGGCATAACACGAGGTCAAACCCGCGATCAGCCAGCGGATCTCGCGGTGGACGAGATCCGGCCAGAGCATCCACAACCCGTAGGCGGCCGCGCTCAGGACCGCATAGTCGCCCCAGCTGTCGAGCCGCCGGCCGAGGTCCGACGCCGCGTGCAGCCGGCGCGCCAGATAGCCGTCCACCGCATCCGACAGGAGGGCGGCGGCCAGCAGCCCCAGAAACCACGCCCGCGTCCCGCCGGTGGCCACGACCACCACGATCGCGGCCGCGCACACCAAGCGGAGCGAACTGATTAGATTGGGAATGTGTCGACGCATGGGGGTGATAGCAGCTCGATCCGCCACTCAATCCGGCCCGGTTCCACGGTCAACCACGCAAAACTCGCCGCCGCGCCGCCCCGGGGGCGCGTGACGCAGCCGGGGTTGAGCCAGCGCACGCCGAGCCGATCGGTCTCGTCGCGCGGCACATGCGTATGACCGTGCAAAATGATGTCGATCGAACCCGGTGCCTTGGCTGGCGGAATGTGGGTCAAAAGGAACCGCGTCCCTTCCCGCTCGCACCGGAACTCGCGTGGCCACGGCGTATACCAGTCGCAGTTGCCGAGCACCACGCGCAACGGCCGCCCGAGTTGCTCGAACTCCACCAGGACCAGGGGATCGCAAACGTCACCCAGGTGCCAAATCTCATCGGCCCCCCGGAGCCGTTCCGGCAGGCCGGGGGGATAGCGGTCGTGGGTGTCGGCCAGAACCGCGATGCGCATGGCCCAGCGAGGCAGAATCCGCCGCGTTTGGCAAAGACGGACTCTCCGCGCAGCCGGCGCGCCGCGCCAAAGCCGTGTTGACGCCGGGGCCGCCGTGGGCCGTGCTCATGGACGCATGATCCGCGTCTTCGTCTCCGGCTATTACGACATCATCCACGCGGGCCACGTACAGTTTTTCCGCGAGGCGCGCGCGCTGGGCGACCACCTGACGGTCAGCATCGCGTCGGCCGAGGTGTTGTGGCGCTATCGCCAGCGCCGCAGTTCCCTGCCCGACGAGCATAAACGCGCCCTGCTCGCCTCGCTGGCCTCGGTCGACGACGTCGTGATCGGGAATGGCCTGGAGGAGGGGCTCGACTTCCGCGAAGAATTCCTCCGCCTGCGGCCGCACGTCCTGGCGGTGACCGACGACGACCGCTACGGCGTGATCAAGCGCGCCTTGTGCGAGGAGATCGGCGCCCGCTACGTGGTGCTGCCGAAGACCCCTCCGCTGTTTGCGCCCATTTCCACCACTGAGATCGTACGCTGGATCCGTGCGCCACAGGAGGCGCCGCTACGGGTTGACTTCGCCGGCGGCTGGCTGGACGTCCCGCGTTTCGCCCGCCCGGGCGGCTACATCGTCAATTGCGCGATTTCGCCGACGGTCTCGCTGCGCGACTGGCCCTATGAGCGCAACGCCGGCCTCGGCGGCAGCGGCGCCTGGGCCCTCCTCAACGGTCGCGACGGCGTCGATTCCGAACTCGACCTCGGGGTCGGCTGGCAGGACCCCGCTGTCATCGCCGAATCCGGCCTCTGCGTCTGGCGCAGCGGCCCGCGGCCGGAACTGGAAGTGAAGTCCGATGGGGCGATGCTCCGCGGTCGCCTCGCCTTGCTGTGGACCGGCCAGTCGCATTGCACGCCTGACCTCGCCGCGCGCCCGCGCGATTTCGCCGCCATCGCCCGCGCCGGGCAGACGGCGCGCGATGCAGTGTGGGGACAGAACCTGGCCCAACTCGCCGACGCCGTGCGGCAGTCGTATGCCGTGCAGACCGCCGAGGGCATGGCGGCGCTGCCCGCCGACCTGCCCGGAGCGCTCGCGTGGAAGTACTGCGGCGGGGGCTTTGGCGGCTATGCCGCGTTCCTCTTCGCCGATTCCGCGTCGCGCGACGCGGCCTGCACCCGCCCCGGCTTCCGCGCGATCGAGCCCTACGTCGCAACGCACTGAGCCGGGTGCCTGCGGCGTCTGGATCGGCTCCCGCCGGATCCATCCAGGCGACTAGGAAAGCGCACGCCGCTCAAGCCAGAGCGCGGCAGTTTCCGCCGGAAACTCGGATCGACCCCGGGCGCGTTTGCACGGCCCAAGCTTGACCGGTCCGGTCAGGGAAGGCTCAACTCAGGGCAGATCCCTTCGAGATGATCATGCGACTTCGAACTTCGGTTTACCCCTTCCTCGTGTGCGTTCTTGCCCTCCTGGCCGGTCCGGCGCCAAGCAGCCCGGTCGCAACGACCGCGGCTACGGAAATCCCCCACCTGCGAAAGCAGGGGACCGCCATTCAGCTGATCGTGGACGGCCAGCCGTTCCTCGCGCTGGCGGGAGAACTGGGCAACAACACCGCCACCAGTCTCGAATACATGAAGCGGGTCTGGCCCAAGCTCATCGACACAAGGCTCAACAGCGTTCTGGCGGCGGTTTCCTGGGCCCAGGTCGAACCCGAGGAAGGGAAGCTCGACTTCAGCGTGCTGGACGGCGTGATCCGGGAAGCGCGGAATCACCACCTGCGTCTCGTGCTGTTGTGGTTCGCCAGCTGGAAAAACGGTGGGTCCACCTACCCGCCGGATTGGGTGAAGCGGGACTTCGCGCGGTTCCCGCGCGCCCAGATCGTGGAGGGCCGGAGCATTGAACTCCTCAGCCCGTTCAGCGAGGCGAACCGCGACGCCGATGCCCTCGCCTTTGCGGCCCTGATGCGGCACGTCAAGGAGGTGGATGGACCGCAGCACACGGTCATCATGATCCAGGTGGAGAACGAAATCGGGATGTCGGAGGGTGGCCGCGACTACTCGCCCCTGGCCAAAAAGGCCTACGAGGGACCGGTGCCGAAGGAGCTGATGGACTATCTGCAGCAGCACAAGGACACCCTGATTCCGGAGTTTCGCCAGGTATGGGAGGCGGCCGGCCTCAAGACATCCGGAACGTGGAACGAGGTTTTCGGGCAGGGTCCCGCGGGGGATGAGATCTTCATGGGCTGGCAATTCGCGCGCTACGTCGATCGGGTGGCCGAGGCGGGCAAAGCCGAGTACCCGCTGCCGATGTATGTGAACGGGTGGGCGCACGGATTTCCCAAAGCCGGCCAGCGCGCGAACGGGCAGAGCGGCAGCCCCATGCCCGACCTGATCGACATCTGGCAAGCGGGGGCACCGCGGATCGACCTGCTCTCGCCCGACATTTACGACTACGACTACGCCGAGATGTGCGCGCGTTACACCCGATCCGGGAACCCGCTGTTCATCCCCGAGACGAGGGGATTGCCGCCGGTCGGGTTGGAAGCCCGGGTGCTCTACGCCTTCGGCCGCCATGCTGCGATTGGATTCTCGCCGATGGGGATCGAACGGCCGGCGGTTCCCGATATTGAGCTGGTCAGCGTTTACGAGGTGGTCGCGCAATTGGCGCCCCTGATTACGGAACACCAGGGCAACGGCACGATGGGAGCCGTCCTGCTGCGCTGGAACGACCCGCCGCAGAAGATCCGGGTGGGCAACTACACGCTGGAGGCCTCGTTCTTGCGGCCGCGGGTTCTGCCCGGGTCGCCCCAGCCGCAGGAACCCTTTCCTTCCGCGGCGGCCATTTTCATCGCCTCTGGGCCCGACGAGTTCTTTGCCGCAGGCAACGGCGTCAACGTCTCCTTTTCTCCCAACACGCCCGGGCCCCCGCTCGTTGGGCTGGCCACCGTGGAAGAGGGCGTTTTTGTCGACGGACGCTGGGTGCCCGGGCGGCGGCTGGCCGGGGATGACACCGGTTCGCAATGCCTGGTGCTGGCGAGAATCCACGAAGACGCCAGCCACCCTGCCCTGTTCGGGCCGAGCATGAAGGGCATCCAGCGCGTCACGCTGTACCGCTACCGCTGAGGCGGATTTGGGGCGCGATGGCGGTAGCCGGCCTCGTTGAGGCCGGCTGTCGGCTCCCTCAATGCGGCAGCTGGCTGCGGACGTAGGCCAGCAGCGACTCCGAGGTGAAGGGTTTCTGGAGATATTTCTCCAATGCGGCGGAGTCGCCGCTGCCCTTCATCGCCGTCATCGGATCGTAGCCGCTCATGAACGCCACCGGCAGGCCGGGGCGTTCGGAACGCAGCCGGGCCGCCAGCACGCGCCCCGGCCACGGCGCCGGCATCACGAGATCGGACAGCAGCAGATCGATCTGCTCCCGGTGGGCTTGCCACACGCGCAGGGCTTCCTCGCCGTCGCCGGCTTCCAGGACGACGTACCCGGCCCGCTCGAGGATACGGGCGGCGCTTCGTCGCACCGCTGGCTCGTCTTCGACCAGCAGGATCGTCGCCCCTCGATTTCCGCTGGCCGCTGCGGCTGGCGCCGCCGCCAGGGAAGGCCGCGGTACCTGTGTGATCGGCAACAGTACGCGCAAGGTGGCGCCGGCACCCGGCGGGGATTCGACCTCCATCCAGCCCCGGTGTTGCTGGACGATCCCGAGCGAGGTCGCCAGTCCGAGGCCGGTTCCCCGCCCCACCTCCTTGGTGGTGAAGAACGGCTCGAAAACGTGCGGGAGCACGTTGGCCGGAATCCCGGCTCCTGAGTCGGCCACCTCGAGCACGGCGAAGACTCCTGGTGACAGCGAAGCGCCCGCGTGCTCCGGCACCTTGTCGCGGTGCTCCCGCCGCGTGTGGATCACCAGAGTCCCACCTTCGGGCATGGCATCGCGGGCATTGACGGCGAGATTCACCAGGACCTGCTCGATCATCGCCGCGTCCGCCAGGATCGGCAGCGGTTCCGCGGACAGTTCGAGCCGCAAGGCGATGGGCTCGCCGATCAGGCGAAGCAGCATCTTGGCGAGATTCCGCACGATCTCGTTGAGGTCGACCGCCGCCGGCATCATCGCTTGGCGCCGGCTGAAGGCGAGCAGTTGCCGCGTCAGGTTCCGCCCGCGCAGCGCGGCTTCCTTGATCTCACCGAGCGACTCCCGCTGCTCGGACGGCGTCGCCACCGGGTCGGCCGAGAGCTCGGCCTGGCCCAGGATCACCGACAGCAGGTTGTTGAAATCGTGAGCGACGCCGCCCGCGAGTTGGCCCATCGCCTCGATCTTCTGCACCTGCCGCAGCTGGGCCTCGAGCGCGGCCCGCTCCGTGATGTCCTCAGAGACGATCAGAACCCAACGGCTGCCGTCCGCATGGCGGACCGAGCGGGCGAGTTCCTTCACGGCCAGAACGCTGCCGTCCTTCCGCAATTTCCGCAATTCCCACCGCACCAGGTTGCCGGAGCCTTCGAGGCACTCGCGAAACGAGTGCTCCAACGCGGTCCGGTCGTCCGGGTGGAAGAGGTCCGCTAATGGCCGGCCCGTGAGTTCCGCGACGGCGTAGCCGAGCTGGCCGGCGCCGAACGCGTTCACGGAGAAGACACGGCCGTGCTCGTCGACGGTGAAATACATCGCCGGGTTGTCGTCGTAGAGGGCGCGAAAGCGTTCCTCGCTGGCCTGGATCGCCGCTTCCCGCTCGCGTCGCTCGGCGATCTGCCGCACGAGAACCTCGTTGCGCGCCCGGATCCGCCGGACCCGAAAGCGGAAGCCCAGAACGATTGCGGCCACCGCGGCCGCCAGAATCCCGCTCCGGAACCACCGGGTCTCGTACCAAGCAGGCGTCACGATGACCTGGATCGTCGCCCCGGCGCGGTTCCACGCGCCGTCGGCATTTGCCGCCCGCACCCGGAACGTGTACTCGCCGGGCGGGATGTTGGTGTAGAAAGCCTCCTGCACGCCCTCCTTGCAGTCGCGCCAGTCCCGATCGAAGCCTTCCATCTGGAAGGCGAACCGGTTCTTGGAGGGGGCGGAATAGTCGAGCGCGGCGAAACCCAGCGAAAACACGCGCTGGTCAGGCCGAAGGCGGATGGTGTCGGCGGTGTGGATCGCGCGATCGAGCACCCCGGTGCCGTCACCGGGACGCACGATCTTGTCGAACAACATGAGGCGGGTCAGGACGACCGGCGGAGCCCGCGGATTGTCGCGGACTTGATCCGGAGGGAACGCCGTCACGCCACCGATTCCCGCAAAGAAGAGCCGGCCGTCCGGCGCCCGGACCGCGGCGCGGAAACTGAAGTAGTTACCAGCGATCCCGTCGGCCTGGCTGTAGTTGCGGAAAACGCCCGTCGTTGGATCGAAGCGCGAAAGACCGTTGGTCGTGCCAATCCATAACCGGCCGGCATCGTCGTTGATGATCGAGACCACCGCGTCGGCAGGCAGGCCGTCGGCCTGAGTGTAGCGTCGCACAAAATGGCGTTCGCGCAGATCGAAACGGTACAAACCGCTGGCCGCGCAGATCCAGAGAGAACCGGCCCCGTCGTCCCAGACCATCGCCTGATACCGATACACTTCGGATTCCAGATTCGCGGCATCGACGAGAAAGGTGCTGAACTCCCGGCGGACGGGATCGAATCGCACCAGCCCCCGGATCTCGGTCGGATACCACAACATGCCGTCCGCCGTCAGCGCTCCGACCAGCGCGTTGTCGGTGGGATACCGGGTCCCGTCGGTCGCGACGGGTGGAAAATGCGTGAAATTGCCGTCGCGAAAGTAGTCGAGCCCGGAGTTGCGTGCCCCGATCCAGAGCCCACCGACCCGGTCGGGGAGCAGGGCGTTGATCTGGTCGGAGGTCGTCTCAAGTTCCACCCCGAATGCCGTGACTGCGTAGGACCGGGGCGGGTAGCGATGAAAACGCCCCGCTTCGAAACAGTTCAGGCCCTGGTTAAACGTACCGGCCCAGATCCGCCCCGCGGCATCGGCAGCGACGACCGACACGCGATCGCTGCTAATCGTGCCCGGATCCTGTGGGTTGTGGACGTAGTGAACCCAATCGCGCCCGTCGAAGACGTGGAGGCCCCCTTGCGTCGCCACCCACAACCGGCCGGCCGGATCGAAGCAAAGACTGTTGACCCTGAGGGGCGCCGTTGAACGGTCGTTCGCCACCGGCGGCCGGTAGGTGACGAACGGCTTGGTTTCGTCGCGCAGCCGGCAAATCCCACCGCTGACCGTTCCGATCCAAATCGTCCCGGTGCGGTCCTCGAAAAGCTTGTTGATGAAGCTGTCGCCCAGACTGTCGGGATTACCCGGTTCGTAATGGTAGAGGTCAATCTTCCCGGTCTTCGGATCGATGACATTGAGGCCGTTTTGCGCGCCCGCCCAGAGCCGGCCTTTTCGGTCGAAGATCGCGTGGCGGATGTAGTTGTCGCTCAGCGTGGCCGGATCAAAGAGATCGTGCCGGAAAAGCCGGCGGATGGCGAGGGGCGCAACGATGCCGGGCCGGTCGACCGCGGTGATCGTGGGGACAAAAGTGCCAATCCCATCCTCGGAGGCGAACCAGAAGGTGCCGTCGGCGTCTTTCATCACCGCGTTGAAGGCATTGCTGGGGGCGGCGGTTCCGAGCGGGTCGCGATAAAACGTCGCCAGGCGCCCTGTGCGCCGGTCGAAGACGCAGAGTCCCGCGCTGGTGCCCAGCCACAGCAGGCCCGTCGCCGGATCCTCCAAGATGCAGCGAACAGTGTTCACCTCGGGGCTGGGGATGCCGCTCTCGTCGCGCCGGTAGTTGACGAAACGGCCGGAGGCCGGATCGAACCGGCTCAAGCCGCCGCGCGTTCCCACCCACAAGCCGCCGCCGGCATCCTCGAACAGGCAGATCACGATGTTGTTGGGGAGAGAAAATGGGTCTGCGGGATCGTGGCGGAAATGATCGAAGGTATCGCGGTTGCGATCATAGCGGTCGAGCCCGCCCGCCGTTCCGACCCACATCGTTCCGCGGCGATCCACCAAGAGGGACCAGATGTAGTTATGGCTCACACTGCCGGGGTCGCGGGCATCGTGCTGGTAGACCCTGATCTCCCGACCGTCGTAGCGGTCGAGTCCCGTCGAGCTGGTCCCAAACCACAGAAATCCCTGTTGGTCCTGGGTGATCGAGCGCACGTCCTGAGAAGAGAGCCCATCGTCTATCCCGATGCGGACAAACCGGGCGGCGTGCGTTGCGGTGTCCGGCCACGCGGTCGCCACGACGGGCTCGGCAGCCTGCGCGGCCGCGCCGGCGAAGAAGACCAGGAAGGCGGTGAGAACATTCGCCTTCATCCGACGTGCTGCGTGCAAGTTGGCAAAGCCGCGCCGGATCATCGGCCGGAGGGGATCGCGGAGGGGTTAATCATGAGGAGGGTCGCTGCGGTCCGTACGGCGATTATCGGCCGTTTTCGCTCCGATTCAAGCGCGGCGTGCCACACCCCCCAGCCCTGTTGTTGCAGAGGTCTCTTGCCCGCCCCTGTGTCTTTGGCTAGAGCGACGTAACCCTCGTCCCTCGTCCCTCGTCCCTCGTCCCTCGTCCCTCGTCCTGATCTCCGCTCCCATGGACCGCGT